>ERZ795053.920-NODE-920-length-37600-cov-5.805780_pt1 | contig 37600 bp, 44 predicted proteins | sample MGYA00375137_ERZ795053 | MGnify/ENA primary metagenome ERZ795053 (study PRJEB30182, sample SAMN05720284) | activated sludge metagenome | isolation source: Anaerobic digester | place: Hong Kong | collected 2014-12-17 ... | reverse complement strand
CGCCTTCGGCGGGCTCAAGGCCCCGGTGCTCCTCTATATTATCGACCGCCACGGCGCGCACGACGCCGCCGAGCCGCAAACGTGGCGTGAGATCGTCGCCGACACCCTGAAGGCCCTCGGCGGCTCGGCCCGCCTTGCCGAGATCTACGACCGCCTCGAGAACCATCCGAAGGCCCGCGCCAACCAGCACTGGCGCGCCAAAATCCGTCAGACCCTGCAGCGGCTCGGGCTCGAGCCCGTCGCGCCCGCGCAATATTCGCTCGCGATCTGACCGCCTTCGGGCGGGGCAGGGCGCCTGCGCCCCACAAACAACCGAACCAGCAAGGGCCGCCGGGATTCCGGCGGCCCTTCGCGTTTGAGGAGCCTTAATGGCCAAGCCGCTTCACGCCGTTTTCCCGCCCTGCCATCGCGACCGGGCGCGCGCGTTCATTGACGCGCTGACCGAGGCCGGCCGCCTCGAAGGCGAGCGGCCCGCGCGCATCCTCAAGCACTTCCTCGAGATGTCCTTCCGTGCGCTCCGCGGCGCCACGATGCCCCCGAATTCGGCCGCCTGGCGCGCCAATGAAGACGCCTTCGAGCACGCAGCCGGCCGGCTGCGCCAACGCGCCGCCGTCACGCGCCTGTTTTCCAAGATGATCGCCGAGGTCGCGCAGGCGCTCGTGGCCGATCCAACCGACTTCCTCGGCCCACTCTTCATGGAACTCTCCGCCGCCAGCGAGCTCGGCCAGTTCTTCACACCGCCCGAGGTCTCGCGACTGATTGCCGCAGTCGCCCTCGCAGACGCGCGCCAAAAGATCAAAGACGCGCCCGATCGCCGCATCAGCCTGTCTGAACCGACCTGCGGCGTCGGCGGCATGATTCTCGCCGCCACGAGCGTTCTGCGCGAGATGCAGGTCGACGTACAGCGCGAAATCATCTGGACTGCGGTCGAGATCGACCATCGCGCAATGTGCGCGGCCTACATCCAATGCTTCTATTCAGGCATCCCTGCCCATGTCGTCTGGGGCAATTGCCTCAATGACGATGAGCGCCTCGTCTCTTCGACTCCTGCAGCGCTTCTCCAACATTTCTCCGTCAGACCCATAAAGGCGTTGACGCCCGCCTGATCAATTCGAGCAATACGACCGTTTCCACGTTCCTTGCGACATAGCGAAATTTCCGGAGGATCCCATGTCCCCCAAAGTCTTCACCGTCTACGTCGACGGCGCTGTTTCCGGCCAGAATGCTCCCACGGGCGTTGGCGTCGTCTTGCTCGACGACGCCAACCGCATCCTGCGCCAGGAGGGCTTTCCGGCCGGCATCGGCACCAACCAGTCAGCAGAGATCCTGGCGGCCGTCGCCGGCCTTCGCCTGATCCCGCCGGGATCGATCGTCACCGTCGTGTCCGACAGCCAATATGTCATCAAGACGATGACCGACGGATGGTCGCGCCGCGCCAACCAGGCCCATTGGCAGCTGCTCGACGCCGAGGTTGCCCTGATGCAGCGCATCGAATGGCGCCATATCCGCGGTCACTCGGGCGACCAGCACAACGAAGCGGCCGACCGCCTTGCCGTCCTCGCCAAAGCCAAGGGTTTCGACGCGCGTCTACCCGTCCGGGCCGCCGTCTCCACGCAGCCCACCGTCGCCCCGGTTTCCCCACAGCCGGTCCAGCCGCCTCACGATCCCGATATCGAGCGTCTCCTGCAGACCGCGATCACGACCATCGCGAACCTCGCGATCGGCCGGGACGCCGATCCGAATCTGCGCCTTGCCGTCATGACCGCCCGGCGCGCCGACGCCGAGGCCGCCGTCCTCCGGCGCCGCGCCCAAGACTCCGTTGCCGCAGGCTAACGCCATTATTCCGTTCAATAATTTTGCGCTTTTCCCGCCAGCACCGATTTACGACCGACGACTTCTCGCTAAACTCCAACGGACTATCCACCCTCGGCCGACGGCCAAAACTCCAGGACCAGTCCGTCATGATCAGAATGAAGCTACGTGCACGTCGCGCGATCACCCTTGTCGAGCTCACCCTCGCTCTGGCGCTCGCCGCCATCACCGTCTTCATGGTCATGCGCGCCTACTGGAACGGCCAGGAAAACGAACGCGTCTTCGAGCAGGGTCAGCAGCTGTCGACGCTCTACGCGGTCGTCAACAGTCAGAAGCCCTACGGGGGCGACTATTCCGCCCTCAGCAACCAGTCCATCGCGCCCTCGATTCCCCCGGGCTCTGTGACCACGATCAACAATTATTCCGCCATCATCAATCCCTTCAAAGGCGGCGCCTTCGTCTGGGGCATGGCCGTCAACATGGATCCCGGCACTTTCGGCATCGCCGTCGACAACCTGACCGTCGACGCCTGCCAGCGTCTGGGCAATCACTTCTCGGACCAGAGGGCCCTGAGCATGGTCCAGGTCCAGGACGCCACCGCAACTGCCGTCTCTGGCGGTCAATTCACGAGCTTCCCCATCTCGCCGGCTGACCTTGCGGCTGCCTGCAAGGCTGCCCCTAACAGCCGTCCAGCCCTCGAGTTCGATTTCGCCATGGCGCCGCTCGGCTCCAACGGCCAAGGCGGCGGTGGCGGTGGCGGCGGTGGCGGCGGTGGCGCCATCGACTGCTCCAAGCCTGAGAACCAGAGCGCTCAGGCCTGCCAGCCGCCGGCCGGCCCGTAAAGCAGCTCGAGCTTCTTGACCTCAACCCGGTCCGCCATTCAGCAATATACGGCGAGCGCGCTCCTCATCGTCGCGCTCGCCGTCCAGCTTTTTCACCTTCCGCGTTTTTTCGTCAGCGCGGACGGACTTCACGACGCTGCCCGCATGCCGCTCTACGGCGACTTCGCGCCATTCTGGCTAGCGGCCCGCAACGCACTGATCCGCGTCATCGAGTACGATCAGGGCGCATTTCATCGCCTCGTCGCATCCGTCTTCGGCCGTCCAAGCCCCGCCTACAGCTTTCTCTACCCGCCGACCTACGTCCTCCTGATCGCGCCCCTCGGCCTGCTGCCCTTCCAGCTCGCTGGCGCGCTCTGGATGGCTGGCGGCCTCGCCACCTACCTCGTCGGCATGCGCCGCCTGTTCGGCGCCTCGATCGGCTTTCTCCCGCTCATCGCCTTCGGCGGCGTCTATCAGACCGTCATCTGCGGCCAGAATGGCCTCTACGCCACCGGCCTTTTCGCCTTGGCGATCGCCAACGCCGCGACGCGCCCGATCCTCGCCGGCGCGTGCGCTACGCTCCTCGCGACCAAGCCGCAGATCGCCGTCACGCTGCCGTTCCTGTTCATTCTTCAGGGCCGCTGGCGCGCAATGGCTGCCGCGATCGCCTTCACCATGATTCTCACACTGACCTCGCTCGCGATATTCGGGCCTGAGGCGTGGATGCGCTTTCTCGCCCTCGGCAATGAGACGATGCGCATCAACATCGGCGGCTACCGCCAATCCGTCTACAACATCGTCGCCAATCTCCGCGGCCTGCATTCCGACGGACTGATGCTGCAAGCCCTTGCTGTTGCATTCGTCGCCTTCTGCTTCTTGGCCGTCCGGCGGCACGCTCTTTCGGCCCAAGCGCTCGCTGCGCTCGGCGCCGCGGCAACGCCGCTCATCTCGCCATTTTTTCTCGATTACGACTTCGTGATCCTTGCACCCGCGATCGCCTGGCTCTGCTTCTCGCGTGCAAAGCGCCCGGACACGATCGACATGATCGTCATCGCCAGCGCATTCATCGCGCCGCCGTTCCTGCGGCATTTCGCCTATGCGACGCATATCACACTCGGGCCCCTGATCGCTCTGACAGTCCTTTTGCGGGTCACGCGCCGCATCTCGTCCGACGCGGCCGCCTAACCGCTTTCAACGATTTCTCTCCTTCTTCCCTGTTGATCGCTTCTTCCGGTTCCAACCCCGGAAACGAAGACGACACTCCCTGACGCCGGCGCTCAGCCGACCGGCGCAGGATTTTCCACGACCCGGCGCCTAGCCCGACCGGAAGGAATCCATATGACAGACAACATCGACGACTACGTCCTCAGGAACATGCACCGAGCCACGGTGCTGGCCGACATCGTTCGCCGCCTCGGAGAAACCCCGGCCGCCCAAGCGCTGCTCGACGAGCGCGCCACGCTCCGCAAGACCATCGCGACATGCGCGACCGACATTCTGCTCGCCGCCGGCGCGCGCTATGCCGACCAGTCGGGCCTTTGCGCCGATCTCGGTGCTGCGCGCACCGAAACGATCTCGGCCGCTGGCTGGGAAACCCAGCTCTTCGGCGTCACACGCCTCAATACACAGCTGTGGCGTCCGCTGATCGCTACACTCCGCACGGCCTGCTGGCGCAATGTCATCTCGTTGACCATCGAGCCAGCGCACGGCGAGCCGTCCACCCGCCCGGAATTGCGGGCTTACGCACCGATCCTCGATTTTTCCGTGGCCCAGCGCGCGATGCGCGGAGACTTCCGCTCGCTGCCAGTCGCATCGCTTTCCAGCGCTCTTCATCTTTCCCGGGCTGGCCTTCCGCCCTTGCTGCGCGACAGCCGGATCGCGATAGAGAACGCCCTCGAGAGCATCGACAAGATCACCCTCTCCCTCGCGGCGCTCTACAACGACCTGCCCGCACTAGCCGAGGCGGTCGACGCTGCGCGCACATATCGCGAGATCGTGGCGCGCTACCCGAGCGCCGCGCACATCGAGACGCTTCAGCCGCGCCAGACGCCGACGCAGGCGTATTCCGGCGCGGCCTCCTCGATCCTCTCCGCGCTCTGATCAATTCCCTTTACGGATGTCCATCATGTCCAAGACCGTCCTCGTCAACGCTTCCGTCGGCCCGAAGCTGCTCTCCAACGCCGATTCCTATTTCACGAATACCCGCTCGACCATTCTGGACGAGCTCATTCAGAATTCCCGGCGCGCCCAGGCGCGCACCGTGGCCTTCACCCTCACGCCAACTCTCGAAGGCGTCGACCTCACGATTTCCGACGACGGCGCCGGCCTCGAGATGCAGGACGCAAACGTCCTCCTGTCCTTCGCCGGCTCCCACAACTCCGAAGATATCGAGCGCGCGGAGAACGCAGCCGGCGTCGGGTTCTTCGCCTTGGCGCGTCACGATGTCGAGGTCGCCTCGCGCGACTGGCGCATGCTCGTCCCCCGCGAGACCTTCGTCGGCAAGGCATCGGCTGCGCTGACCGACGGCCATCCGCGCATCGCCGGCCTCTCGGTGACGATCCGGGCTTTCGAGGCCGCCACCGCCGCCGCAATTCAGAAGGCCTCGCTCAACGATTATGCCGCGGCGCTCGCCCGCGACATTGTCGCGGCGACCCGCTACAGCGGCCTTGTTGCCGAGCTCAACGGCTTCGGCGCGGAAGACGGCCGCCGCGAGCCGGAAGAATTTCTCGCCATCTCGGTCGCGACCGCGATCAACGACGTTCGCGCGACGCGCCACGGCGTCACGATGCGCTTGGTGCGCTGCGACCGCAGCGGCTATCGCGAACACGAACCGAAGATTAACTTCTTCGGCAAGGTCCTTTCTTGCACCGCCCTCGCAAAGCTCCTACCGGACGAAGTCGTCGGCTATCTCGACGACAGCCGCCCGAACCATCCCGACATTCGCGAAAGGGCGCTCGGCGCGCGCATTTTCGTCGACGTTCACGACACATCCGCCCTCAAGCTCCGCCTGCCCGACCGCGACGCCGTCATCGCGAGCCCCGGCCTCGAAACCCTCAAGACGCTCGCCCAGGAGCTCTACATCCGCGCGCTCGCCGGCGATGGCCTGATCGCCGACAGCCCGCTTGCGCGCGCCAACGGCATCCCGCTCGCAAGTCCCCTGCGGGAGACTGCCCGGCAGCTTGGGCTTGCGAGCGCCATCCCTTCGCCGTCGCTCGCAATCGACGTGCCGCGCACCGACCGCTTCAACGGCACCGAAGATTGCGCGACATTCCTCACGATGCCCGACGGCAAGGTCATGTCGGCCGATGGCGCCACGGTCGACCCCGCGGCGCTCATCAGCATCTTTGAAACGCAATATCTCGTGTCGCTTCTCGAAGCCGGCTCGGGCATCTCCTACGTGACGTCCAAGACCATCGAGAAGGCTTTGCCCGCCGGCGCATACTCGACGCTGGTCGGGCTTCGCCTCCATGTCCGCCAGGAGGAAGAGCAGCTCAGCATCGACCTCGCCGATCCCGACAACGACATGCCGCTCGACCTGGATCCCGACAGCGTTGGCGCCATTCTCAATGAACGCGACGAAATCAAGCAGCTGTCCGGCTTGATCGTCGACGAGATCAAGCTCGAGCTCGTTATCGCCGAACCGGGCGGAACACGCGCCTCGCGCATCATTTCCTGCTCCTGCTTCTACTGGGACGCCGATTGGGATCCCTCTCTCATCGTCACGCCCGGCGCCGACCGCAACGCCGTCGTCGCCCGAATGATGGACGGCCTCTTTTCTCCGTCCGACGACGGCGACTCCTGGGACAGCCAGGAAAGCGACCAGGAAAAGCACTTCTGGACCATCGTGACCAACGCGCTCGGCATCAGCGAGGACCAGATGCTCGAAGAAATCAGCGACGCGATCTCTTCGCTGATGAGCAATTACCACGAGACGTTCTGGAAACACCGCAAGGACATGGCGCTGCGCATCATCCCGTCCGACACCCGTTTCGGCTTCCGCATCGAAGCCCTGCCGCAGCTCCAGAGCACCGCCGGCGCGGAGGCCCGCGCATGACCGACACGCGCCACGACATCGCGGCTCTCCTCCTGCGCGCAGCCGCTGCCCTCGAGACACCGGGCGATCTCACAGACGACGATTTCCACCGCCTCACCGAAGACCTCGTCGTCGCCGCCGACGCCATCGATCAGCCCTATCCGAAAACCTCGCCGTCGGGCTTCCTCCAGCTTTCCACGCGACAGGCGCTGGAGGCGCTGCGCCTCTCCCGCAATCCGGCCTGGAACATGCTTTCCAACCGGTACGTCAAGACCACGAGCGAGATCGGCGAAACGCTGGCGCAGGCGCTCGGCGCCGAGCTGTCCGTGACCCTGTTCGGCCTCGGCGCGGCCTCGATCCGCCTGCGCATGCCTGAAGGCGTCGCAGAGCTGCCGGAGGCATTTCGCGTTCGCGACTTTCCCGATCCGCCCGAACAGCCGAGAGCCGACGAACCGCCGTCATGCGCGTTCTAGCCACGATTTCGGGCTTTCCCACCGCGCCGCCTCGCCTACAATCGCGCATCCGACCTACGTCGCTGACGGAAAAACGCCACATGAAGCCGCTCGCCATCATTATTCCGACCAAGAACGAACTCGGCTCGATTCCTCCGTTGGTCCGCGAGATCGACATCGAGATGAGCCATCGCCCATGGGTCGCCGTCCTCGTCGATTCCTCGACCGACGGCACCGCCGACGAGATCGAGGCTCTCGCCGCCATGGACAACCGCGTCCGCCTCGTGCGCCAGAAGAGCACCGGGCTCGCCGGGGCCCTCTCCGAAGGTCTCGCCGCCGCCCCGCGCGCGCAATTCATCGCAGTGATGGACGCCGACGGCCAGCACGATCCGCGCTACCTCCCCGAACTCACTCATCACGTGCGCTCGGGCCAGCGCGACATCGCCATCGCGAGCCGCATTTCTTCGACCGGCGCGCCCTCGCGCGCACGCATGGTCGACACCGCGGCGATCGGCCTCGTGCGCAATGCTCTCGATACGACCGTCCTCGATCCGCTCTCGCGATACTTCGTCGTCCGGCGCAGCCTGCTCGAGGCGGGCCTCGCCGCCCCCATGCCGGCCAACCTCGCCGCGCCCCTCATTCCCCTCCTCGCGGCGAACCCGACCGCGCATGCGATCGAACTCCCGATCCTCCTGCGTCCGCGCGCCCGCGGCCGCTCGAAGATGGGCATCGCCACCACGGTCGCGACCCTCACCGCGATCGCACGCATCACCCTCGACGCCCGTCGGAAGGCCGCATGACCCAACAAGGCCGCCGTCACCCTGAATACCAGTATCTCGACCTTCTCGCCGACATTCTCGAGCGCGGCGACAAGCGCGGCGACCGCACCGGCGTCGGCACGCTCGCGCTGTTCGGCACGACGATGCGCTTCGACCTGTCGGATGGAACCGTTCCGATCCTCACGACCAAGCGCGTCTTCTGGAAAACGGCCGTCAAGGAAATGCTGTGGTTCCTCACCGGCCAGACCAATCTGCGCTCGCTCCTGCTCGAGAACGTGCGCATCTGGACCGACTGGCCGCTCGACAAATATCGCCGCGCGACCGGCGAAGACATTTCGCAGGACGCGTTCGAGAAGCGCATCCTCGACGACGAAGACTTCGCCCGCCAGTGGGGCGAGCTCGGGCCGATCTACGGCAAGCAATGGCGCCGCTGGCTCGGCGCGGACGGCCGCGAATACGACCAGATCGCCGAGGTCGTTCGCCAGCTGCGCGAAACGCCGACCAGCCGGCGCATTCTCTTTCACGCCTGGAACGTACCAGATCTCGCCGCCATGGCGCTGCCGCCCTGCCACATGGTCTACCAGTACAACGTCACCAGCGACGGCCGCCTCAACTGCATGATGATGCAGAGGAGCGTGGACAGCTGCGCAGGCCTGCCCTTCAACGTAGTCGGAACCGCTGCGTTACAGTTCATGCTTGCCCAACAAGCCGGGCTCACGCCCGGCGAACTGATCTGGGCCGGCGGCGACACCCACATCTACCTGAACCACGTCGAGCAGGCACGCGAACAGATTTCGCGAACGCCGCGTCCATTTCCGACCATGCGCCTGGCGCGCCGCCCCGACAGCATCGACGATTACCGGATCGAGGATTTCATCGTCGAAAACTACGACCCGCATCCGGCGATCGCGCTGCCGATCGCCGTCTGACCATGCCGCCGCGCGCGCACGTCACCCTGATCGCCGCCATCGACAAGGCGCGCGGCATCGGCCTGCGCGGCGAGCTCCTCTACCGCATCCCCGCCGATCTCGCCCGCTTCCGCGAGCGCACCATGGGCGCGATCCTTCTGATGGGATCTCGCACCTACGCTTCGCTTCCCGGGCCGCTTCCCGGCCGCCACATCGTCGTCCTGACCCGTCGCACAGACGCCGTCGCCGGCGTCGAGACGGTCTCATCGATCCACAACGCCGTCTGGCTTGCGCGCACCAAAGACCGCCCGCTCTACGTCGCCGGCGGCGAACAAGTCTACCAACAGATGATGCCGCACGCCGACCGGATCGAACTCACCGAGATCCATGACCTCCGTCCGGCCGACACATTGTTTCCTCCAATTCCAGATAGCTTTCGCGAAACACGCCGTCAGCAGCACCCGGCCACAGCCGGTCATCCCGCATTCGACTTCGTGACCTTCTCGCGCGAAACGCGCGCCGACTGATCTTTTCAGCTTTCCTATTTGCCTGGTCGCTTGCGACCTCCCCACAAAATTTTCCGAGAACCACGCCATGCGTCTCTTCGAAACGCTGCCGGACCACGTGCGCGCCGATCTCGTCGCCGCCTCCGACGTCGCCTTCACCACCGCCATTTACAGCTACCCGGCCATCCAGAAGGCCGGGCAGGACAAGGCGACGCACCGCGATGTCATCGCAGGTCTCGAGACGGCTGCTCGCCTCCTCAAAAAGCCGTCGCTCAATGCCTTCGCGCAGACGTTTCTCGCCCAGGCGCCAGGCCGCCGCCGCGCGGCATGATCCAGCGTCTCAAGCGCACCTGGCGGCGACACCTCCTGCGTCGCGCGCTGCAAGCCACCGCTCGCCGTCGGCGGCTCTGGACCATGACCGCCGTCACTCCTGACGGCAATGCCACGCTCGCCGCGGCGCGTCGTCTCGCCTGCAATCCAGCCTATCGCAAGCTCTCCGACGGCGAGTTGCTAAGGCTCGCGTATTGGGGCGCGACCGGCGTCGCTCCGAGGCCCGTCAGCTCCTCGTAGCTCACGCCTTCGTACTCGGCGATCGCGCGCGCGAGCGTCTCGTCGGCATACAGCGTATTGATCGCCCGGGTCGCCGCCACGTAGAGCAAGTTCAGGTCTTCGACCATCTCGCGCGTAAACCGCCGCTCGCGCTGCGCGACATATTCTTCCCAGTCGAAGAACCCGCCAAGCGCCACATGTGGAAACTCCAGGCCCTTGGCCTTGTGCGCGGTCGAGACCCAGAACCTCGCATCCTCGACACGGTCGACCGCGCGTTGACGCAGGTCCTCCATCATCCGAGGCACCTCGTCGCCATAGGTCCGCACGAAGCCGCAGATCGCCATCAGTTCGACCGACTGCGTTTCCCGCGCATAGGCCTCCAGACCATTCAGCGACCGGAAGTGCCGCATCTCGTAATCGGACACCTTGTTCCACAGGTGGCGGCTCAGAAGATAAGCATCTTCGATCCGCTTGACGCGATAGGCCGTCAGTCCGCCGGCAAACCACACCGGCTCGCCATCCCGCTCGGCCGCCGCCTGAATCGCCTGCGCGTTCGTCTGCGCCAGCAGCATCACTTCCCTCGGCGCTGAGCAAAAAAGAACCTGCGACGGACCGCCGCGCCCCACGACTTCGAGCGTTTCGCCCTTCTGCGCCAGCACGGCATTCGCCGCGCGCGCCACCGACGCGCCGAAACGGAAGGACTGCGTCAGCGTCCGCTGCTCGCCGCTCAGAAAGTTCATCGCATCGACGGCGCCACGGAACCCGTAGATCGACTGGTTATTGTCTCCGACGACAATCCGCCGCATGTGGTTCTGTCGCTTCACGATCACCGCCGTCGCCGGATTCGCGTCCTGAAATTCGTCGACCAGCAACGTGTCCCATTGCGTTAGCGCCACATTCCTGAGCATGAACCGTTTCAAATAACCGTCATGCGGCAGGCGAAGTCCGCTGCGCTCGTCGTTCATCTCTTTCCACGCGCGCGCAGCGGCGCCGATGATCAGATTGCTGTCGTGCCTCGTCGCAGCCTCTTCGATCCTGGCGCTCTCGATGCCGAAGAACCGATTGAGGAGCTCGATGATCTTCGTCGCCTGCTCCTGCGAGACGCCGAACCGATTGGCGATGTCGACAGGAAACACGTCGCCGACCTTCCATCGCGCGCTCCGTGGCAGATCCCCGTAAGCCACGGAATGCATCGTCCGCACTTCGACGTTCTCCGGGAACGTGTCTTTTGCCTCGAGCTGCGCCGCCTTGTTGTAGACGAGGTAGAGAAACCTCTCGTGCGGCCGGCGCCGCGCATATTCCCTCAGCGTGCTCGTTTTCCCGGTTCCGGCGAGCGCTTTGATGACGACAACAGGCGCCGAACAGGCGAAAATCGCTTCCTGCTCGTCCGTCCATGCAATCTTCGTCCGAGGCGATCCGTTTGTCCGTGTCACTCCAACCACCGAACTTCGGCTATGTGGCATCCGTTGCGACGACGGACAAATCTATCGTCGTGACCGTCTCGGAGCCCGTCGCCTACCGCAAGAAGGACGGCGACTGGGTCGATACCTATAGCATGCGGACGGTCAGGCTTGCAGCCGACGACCTGTCAGCCCGCGACTGGCGCGATCTCGGCCGGAACATAGCGGTTCTGCTGCTTTCCGACCTGTCGGAACCAGACCCGTCGCGCCGCGCGCGCACCCTCAAAATCGTCCGCGACACCGATGGACGACCGCTTCGACGGCCCTGACACGCCGTCCCGTTATTCCGGCGATCATCGGAATTCCTCGGCCAAAACTGGATCGAGGCAACAAGGTCGGGTAAAACCGCACATCCGCCACGCTTCCTGCCCGGCGGACGGAAAAACCGACAGCAACGCCAAGAGGAAGTGAACCATGCGCAACATGTCCGAATTCCAGATCATCGGGAATGTCTCCCGGATCAAGGAATTTCCGAAAAACATCAAGGTCTCGATCGGCGCGACCTATTCGAAGAAGAACGCCAACGGCGAGTTCGAGAACGACACGTTCTGGAATGAGGTGACCATCTGGAACCCCAAGACGATCGAATGGGTCAAGGCCAACGTGAAGAAGGGCAACCTCGTCTTCGCGCGCGGCACGATCCGCCAGACGTCCTACGATTCCAAGGACGGCAAGGTTTATACCTACGACCTGTCGGCCCGCGAATTCTCGCTGCTCGAGCGCGCGCCGGCCCAGGAATCCACCGACGAGCCCGAAGAGCGCGGCACGACGCAAGCCCCGTCGTCGGACGCGCCGTTCTAACGTCCCGGGCCGCGTTCCTCCTTTCCGCGGCCTACGAACGCCGGGGACGCTCCCGCGCCCCGGCGTTTTCTCTCCCTGATTTATCCGTCGGACCGCCGCTGGCGTCTTGACGGAAGCCTCATGCGTTCGCCATCATCGCGCGACCCCGGCGCCTTCCGCGCGCCGCCCGGAATCACCGCCCGCCATGACCGACACCAACGCGACGCCCTACCAGACCACCGGCCCGAATACATTCCCGGCCCGAGCACGCGCCGCCGCGATCGCCGCAGATCTCATGGACCGGTTCGTCACGCCGACCGAGCTCGCCGAGCCGACCCGCGAGACCCCCCTCGGCGACGCTTTCCTCGAAATTCCGTCAACGGACAAACGGGCATTCACCTTCGGTCACTGGACGTTCCAGTTCGCGGTCAACCTGCAGGACACGCGCGGCAAGCCCCCCGTCGTCTGGCTGTTCCTCGAGATCTACCAGAAGGGCAAGCCCGACTGCGATCCCGTCTCGCTCGCCGCCTTCTACGACTTCAACGAATTCGACTGCACCACGACGGTCTACAAGCCGCTCCAGCGCGACAACGAAACCAGCGTCATCGCCTACAACGGTTTCGACTACGACGAGCTCTCAACGTCCGCGGCCGGCTACATCCGCCAATATCTCGAAGCCGATCCGCCGGCGATTTCGCGCCTGTCAGGCTCGTTCCTGCGGCACCTGCTGCCCGCCGACCTGCATCCGCGCCGGCGCCCCAGCCACCAATCGTAAGAACCGTGCGCTTCAGCCGGTTTCGTCGCCTGTCCCGGCTACCGGGAACGGGCCCTTCGTCATGTCCGACAGGAGCATCTCGATGAATGCCGCCGTTCGCGAAATCGCGCCCGTCGAAGTCTACGGCGCAAAAGACGTCCGCCAGTTCGAGATCGACGACAATCCGTCGATCTACCACCTCATGTCGGAAATCGTCTACACCAAGCTGCCGCTCGCCATCGTGCGCGAATACCTCACCAATGGCTGGGATTCGCACAAGGAAGCCGGCACGACGCACCTCTTCCTCGAAGTGCATTTTTCCGAGAACCCGGCCCGCATCCTCATCAAGGACCGCGGCACCGGCCTCGACTTCGACGGCATGAACCGCGTCTTCCGCTACTATTTCCGCACCACCAAGGACGACAATCCGGAAGCCACCGGACGGCTCGGAATCGGCTCGAAAGTCGCCTTCACCTGCACCACGATGTTCACTGCGATCGGCGTCAAGGACGGCCGCCGCCATGTCTTCGCGATCCATCTCGGAGAAAAACGCCGCCCTCACGTCGCGACGATGACGCCGGTTCCCGACGGCCTGCCGACCGACGAACCCAATGGCGTCACGATCGACATTCCGCTCACCGACAACAGCGACATCAAGGTCTTTCAGACCTATGTGCAGGATCTCCAGCGCGCCTCCGCGATGAAGATCCGCATGTTCGTCTCCGGCAAGGAAATCCCGGCGCCGGACGCACTTTTCGGCCCGGCTCTCGCCGAACATGGCTTTGCCTACTGCACCCAGCCTCTCGTCGGCGACTGGGGCAAAGCCATGCCCTGCGTCATCCAGGGCGAAATCCCCTACAGCGCCGAGCCGATCAGTCCATCCAACCACCCGATCTCGCTGCGCGGCCTCTACCTGCATGCGCCCTCGCGCGCCTACGAACACAATCTTTCGCGTGAGGCCCTGCGCGTCACCGACCGCGCCCGCGACACGCTGCGCGCGCAGCTCGCGCCGATCGAGGCGCAGATCGAGGGCGCCTACCTCGCGCTCCTGACCCAGACCATCGAGCGCGCCCCGCTCTCCCTCTTCCTCTGTCTCGCCGATCCCGACTTCCGCCGCGACTATTTCGACAAGATCGCCGCCGGCCGGAAAGTCTTCGCCGGCGCCGCGGAGGCGGCGCTCTATCTCGCGGCAAACGGCCTCGACGGCGCTCTCTACGCAAAAGTGGAGCAGCGTTTCGCCGAACGCCGCTTCGGCCGCAGGTTCAAGAGCCGCGCGGATGCGCAGGCGACAATACGTCGCGCCCTGGCCAAGGCCGTCGGCGCGGTCGCCGCAACGCTTGGCGGCGACGCTGCGAAAACGCCGCTCCTGCGTTATATGCGAGCGCCCAAGGCGCCGCCGCCGATCTCGCCTCGCTCCAAGGCCTACATGCTGCTCGACCCCGCGCCGAAACGCACGGATCGCCAGACCTACACACGCAGCGATCCCGCTGCCGATCCGCAGGCCGATCGCACTCTCGCCCTCCGCCAGAACCGGCTCGCCGCCGCAGAAGCCATGTTGCGCGCGGCGACCGCCGGCGCTCCTGCGCTCGTCATTCGGCCGGCATCCGTCAAGACGCTCCACGCCTCCTGGGGCGACCATCCCTCTCCATTCACCTTCTACGTCCTGCCGACCGATCCGAAGTCGCCAGCGCCGCCCGAATCCCATGTACCCCCGGGCCTTGCCCATCAGCTGCGCCGCCTCGCCGGCCGCGCCGGCATCGTTGTCGACACGATGCCGCAGCTCGCCGAACCGCGCGAGCGCCCGGCCGCCGCACCGCGCCTTCCGGCCGAGACTCCGAGCGCGCCGAAGACCGTTCAGCCACGCCTCATGCGCTCCGTCGATTTCGATCATGGATCGCGCGGCCGCGATCGCTTTCGCATCTACGCGTCGGGCGCTTTGCCCGACGATCCCGAGCCGCTCTTCTACTTCGATCTCACGCGCGGCAAGATGACCGAGGGCTATTATCGCCTGCCGCGCGAACGCGGCCCCTTCGCCTTCCTCACGGTGCTCGCCCGCCTCGCGCCGCGCCGCGTCGCGATCGCGGCGACCTCAGCCCAGCTCAATGCTTGCCAGGCGCGCGGCTTACGCCAGCTCTATGTGCCGGGCCGCGAAAAGTCACGGCCCCTCGACGACGACGTGGCCTTGCGCCTCCTCGGCTGGATAACCGGCCTCTATCAGGTCGAGAACACATATTTTTCCGACCGCTCGACCTGGATGAAGGCCCTCAAGGCGATCTATCTCGCCGATTTCGAAGATCTCTGGGGCAAGTCGCTCGCGACTGCCATCATCGAGCACGCCGACCAGATTGCGGCAGCGAGCTACACGCTCGGCACGCGACCTGCCGTCCTCGCAGCCGAAGACGCCTGGTCGACCTACGCCGCGCGCCGCCCGCTGCTCGCGCTCGGCCGCTATCCGTCCGAACGCGAGTCGCTCGCAGCCCTTCGCCTGCTCGCGCCCGACTTCGACGCCGCAACGCTTGCCCGTCTCATTAAAGGCTGATCCCGATGCTCGTTGCCTCCTTCATGCGGTCCGCCCAGGGCCTCACCCTCTACAGCCTCGACGGCGACACGAAGAACCTCAACGCGACGGATTTCGATCTGCCCGAGGTATTCGTCGCCCTCAAACACCTGATCGAGACCGGCGATCCCGTCGAAATCGATTACGAAGGCTTCCGCATCCTCAAGACGCTTGCCGCGATCGTCCCCGAAGCGACGATCGCCGAGGACGCCGCCGGCAACGTCACGATCGAATACGCCGACCTCGGCCTGAAGATCGGAAACGTACAGCGCCTCGAGCGATTTCTCCGTGAAGCCGCGGCGCGGCCGGAAAAGGCCGCCGCCATGCGCGCATTCCTTGCCCATGTCGCCATGTCGAAGCGCGAACACTCGGTCGACGACCTGCTCAGCTTCATGCAAACGAACGATCTCCCGATCACTCCCGATGGCTTCGTCCTGGCGTACAAATTCGTGCACAAGCTGGCCAAGCTGCGCGAGGACGGCGCCCTCTACGTCGACAGCCATTCCAAAACCATGGACAATTCGCCCGGCCAGCTGGTCCACATGCGCCCGGAAGACGTCAATCCCGATCGCAACCAGCTCTGCAGGAGCGGCCTGCACGCCTGCTCGGCCGGCTACCTCTCGAGCTTTTCGACCGACTCGATCCTCGTGCTCAAGATCCATCCGGCACACTTCATCGCCGTGCCGGTCGATTACCGGCGCCAGAAGGCTCGCACCTGCGCGCATCTCAATCTCGGCTTCATGAAGCCGGGCGAGAAGACGGCGCGGCTCGACTATTTTCTCAACGTGCCGGCGGCCCCACACCCCGACGGCCGCTCGATCGTCATCGGCGCTGACGTCGACCCCATCTACGCCGATCTCGCCGCCGAGCTGCGCCGGCGCAACACCGTTCAGGACGCGCCAGAAACCGCCGTTCCGGCGTCTCCCATGCCCGCCGCCCCCAACAAGCAACGCACGCGCGCCAAGCCCGCGCCGTTCTACGTTCTGAAGGATCTGGCCGAAGCCACGGCGCGCAATGTCGCCTCGCTGCGCGCGCTCGCCTCGCGCCGCGGCTGGGCCAAGCGCCTCGGACCGTCCGGCTTTATCGAGGTTCGACCGGACCGCGATTTCATCGCGGCCGAACTGACGGGTTGGATCGAACTCAACGAGCTCGCCCGTCAGCGCCATCGCACCAAGCGCGACATCCGCAATCTGGCGCGCCGCTCCGGCTGGGGCATGCGCACCGTTCGCGGCATCACCCAAATCAAACCGGCATAGCCGGCGCCGGCCTCACATGCGCGGCCGGCTTTCCTCCTTCGCCACAGCTCGGACGTCGGCCCCTGGGCCTTCAACCCCTGAAAAGGTTACGACCGTGGCTGACCGCAATCATTCCGGCGCCGAGCGCCGCAGCACATCCGAGTTCCATGTCGAAATCTTCGCTCTCACGACATTCGGCGCCGACGTCGCCGACAGCGGAATCGAACATGACGCCGCCGGCTGGCGCCTGTGGGTCGAAACCGAACAAGGCGACTTCCACCAGTTCGCCTATCCGACCCGCGCCGCCGCAGAATCCGCCCGCGCCCTCTTCTGCTGACGCGACATCAGCCGCGCGCCGCGCCGTCGCAGGCGCGGCGCTCGACGCCTATACGGCGCAGGCCGGAAGTTCAGGCGACGCCGTCTCCGACATCTGCGACCTGATCAGCGACCTGATGCTCCTGGCGACTTCCAACAAGCCGACCACGGATCCCTATCGGCTCGTCGAACTCGCCTCCAGCCATTTCGCGGCAGAGGCGGCCGGCGACATATCGATGCCCGTTCGCACGAGCCTCACGGTCGCCGTGCGCAAGCGCGCGACGGCCGCCGCCGACTATCGGCCGACCTGGTCCGTCATCCATCCTCGCAAACCCCCGAAGACGCGCTCGCTATGACCAAAAAATCGCCGTCCGATCTCGACCAGATGCACGCCGGCTTCTCGGCGGCGCTCGCCACGCTAACGCCGCGCCAACGCGAACGCCTCGTTCCCGACGAGCTCGACCTCACCCCACGCGAGCGCGAGGCCCTCGCTCTGGCGCTCAAATCGCCCGCGCCGCGCGGACGGTTGATCCGCCCTGATCTTGCCACCGCCGTCTACGAGGTCGCCGATCTCGACCGGGTCGCCGCCCGCATTCCCGCCGACATCGACGCCGATGAAGGCTATGCGATCGATTCCCGTTCCGACCACGAGAAGGCGATCGCGCGCGCCCTCAGCGCCATCAAGGATCATCCGCGCGGCGTCATGCGCACGCTGCACGCCGCCGCCTACGACAATCTGCTCCTGCTTCTGGCCACGACGCACAAGCTCACGCACTTCGCGATGCTCGAGCAGATTCTCGCGAACGCAATTCGCCTGTCGATCCGCGCGCAGGCCCCCTTGAAGATCCCCCCGATCCTGCTCAACGGCCCGCCCGGCGTTGGCAAGTCGTGGTTTGCTTCCCGGATCGGCGAAGCGCTCGGATTGCGTCCCGAAGTGCTTTCCATGGCGACCAACAGCGACATCGCCGTACTCACGGGCCTCAGTCCCGCCTGGAAGGGAGCGCGCCTCGGCCGCCTCGCCACCGACATCCTGCTCGGGCCGACTGCTTCCATGTTCTATGTGCTGGACGAGATCGACAAGCTGCGCGGCCACAACGAGGCCGACCCGCACAATGTCCTGCTCACCCTGCTCGAAGCCGAGACCGCCCGCCGTTTTCGCGACGAGTTGCTCGACATTCCGTTCAACGCCGAGCACCCCTATTGGGTGATGACGTCCAACAATCGCAACATGCCGGCGCCGCTCCTCGACCGCCTGCTCGTCATCGACATTCCGCCGCTCGACGAGGAAACGCGCATGATGATCGCGCGCGACCTGTTCGATCAGGCCAATCGCGACAACAATGGCGCCTTCGCGCTGCCCGGCGACGACGTGCTCGCCGCGATCGCCAAAATGGGCCTGCGCGACGCCAAGCGCGCCATCCTGTTCGCAATGGGCCGCGCCGTCCGCGACGACCGCCTAGCGCTCACGACGGCCGACGTCGACGCAAGCTGTCGCGTCATCGAAGAAAATCGCGAGACCCGCGCCAAGATCGGCTTCGCCGCCAAAATCTGAGGTCGACGGCGCGCGACGCAGCGCCAGCGCATTTCTCCCCTTCACGGTTCAATCAGACCGGCTATTCTCAATCGTCAGCTCCGGCTGGCCTCACGGATTATTCCGATCAACTGCACCACCAAAGCCTGATCTGCCTGTCGCTCATGTCCGTCTACGTCGATTCCGCAAAGCACCCTCATCGAGGGATGCTCATGAGCCACATGTGGGCTGACACGCCACACGAGCTCCTTGCAATGGCCGACGCCATCGGGCTCGCGAGGCGCTGGCTCCAGAAGCCGCCTTCCGCCAGTTGGCTGCATTTTGACGTCTGCCAGCGAAAACGCGCCCTTGCCGTCGCGAAAGGCGCCATCGAGACGGACAAATACGCGCCGCTCGAGCATGTCGCCCGCCTCAGAGGTGATCAGGCGACGCTCGACCGCATCGCGAAGATTCGCGCTACATTTTCTTCAAGCGATTGCCGCACAGGCCCATGACTTCCACGACGCTGCTTCCCGTTCGTTCCGACACCGCACGCGCGCCAAGCGCTCTCTGGCGGCCGTCCACGTCGTATCATCCCAACATCAAGACGTCCGATTTCATCACGGCTGACGAAGAGCTTCGCCTCATCCGCGAATGGAAAACCTCCAACTCCCAAACCGCGATCACGAAGCTCTACATCGCTTACCAGCCGCTCTTTGCGACCTTTATCCGTCGCACCGAACGTGATCGCGACGCCCGCGACCGGCTTCTTGCGCCTTGCGCCATCGCGCTGATCTCGGCCTTGAACACCTACGACGAGACCTTCGGCACCCGTCTGAGCACGCATTTGCGCTCTTGGCTTTACGCCATCCTCAGCGAAATGCATTTCACCGAGCGCCATCTCATCGCGCTGCCGACCAATCACGCGAAGATGACCAATGCCGCCGTCGTGATGCGCCAGGCGCGCGCGACAGGCGAAGCGCCGCATGCCATCGCCGCGCGCATGCAATTGACCGACGCAGAACGGGCCGCACTCGCCATTCTCGCCGGCGGCATGTCCAGCCTCGACCAGAAGATCGGCCCGGAGTCCGAGGCGACCCTCGGCGACGTGATCGCCAGCCCCGAAGACCTCGGCGCCACTGTCGAAGCCGCCGATCTCTCCGAATTCCAGCGCAAGATCCTCGCGTCCGCGCTCGCCGCGCTCACCGATCGCGAGCGCGAAATCATTCGCCTGCGCATCTACGAAGGCCGCACGCTCGAATTCTGCGCCGACATCTTCGGCATCACCAAGGAACGCGTTCGGCAAATCTACGAGCACTCGCTGCTGAAAATCCGCCGCTCGCTGAAACAGTTCTCGCCGCGCGACCTCCTGCCCGACTGACCCGCCTTCCGATCTTGCGTCCGGACTTTCATCGCCGTCGGCACGCGCCCGACGCCGGCCGCCGCTCGCCTTCCCTCCGTCACGAGATCTCCCTATGTCGATATCCATCCCGACGCCGATCGATCTTTCTGCCGAGGAACAGCGCGTCCTCTCTCTCCTGCTCGACCACACCTACGAGGAGGTCCGTGCTGCGACCGGATGGTCCCGCGGCCGGATCTACGCGCTCGCGCTGAAGACCGGCGCGCGCAAGACGGAACGTCGCATCCGCGAGCGCGCGGCCGACCGCCAAATGCGCCAGATGGAATCGCTCGCGGCGATGATGAATACGTCCGTTACCGCTGATGTGGAGGACTTCCTCGACAGCCTTCCGTCACACAGCGTGCGCCTCATCTGCACGTCGATTCCCTACAACATCGGCAAGAGCTACGGCGACGCCGCCGGCGCCGACCGCATGCGCCACGTCGCCTATATCGGCTGGCTCCTCAAGATCCTCTCGGAATTCTCGCGCATCCTGATGGACGGCGGAACGCTCTTCCTCCAGGTCGGTTCGACCAAGGATGACGAGGACCGCCTGATCCCGCTCGATGTCCTTCTTTTCGAATGGATCGCCAAATGTCGTCTGGATTTCCAGAGCCGGGTCGTCTGGCGCATCCCGCACGGATTGACGCCGGCCAACCGGCTCGCCGAACGCTACGAGACCGCTCTCGTCTTCTCGAAGGGCAAGCCGGTCTTCAACGCCTCTGCCGCGCGCATCCCACAGAAGCAGCCGGGCAAGCGCGCCTTCAAGGGGCCGAACAAGGGCAAGCTTTCAGGCCACCCGCTCGGCGCATGGCCTACGAACGTCTGGGATATTCCCAACATCGGGCACAACCATCCCGAGCAGTGCGACCATCCGTGTCAGTTTCCGCTTCAGCTGGCAAAACAAGCCACGCTGCTCTACTCGATGCCCGGCGACCTGTGCTGCGACCCGTTCGTCGGCTCCGGCACCACACAGCTTGCAGCCATTCAGACGGGTCGCGCCTTCACCGGAGCTGATCTGTTCTACGAAACCGTTCGCGCACGCCGCGTTGCAAACGCGTCGCCTGACCTCTCGAGCCCTCTGCCGGGCGTGACGGAGGAGTCCATCGCGGTCTGGCAAGCGGAAGCGCGCCGGATCGACATCCCTGCCGCCGGCGCGCTGTCCACACAGCCGCTCCTGCTGTAACGACCGATCAGCGGAAGCCGATCGACACCGTATTCTGGCCCTGGCTGCACGCGGCCGTCGCATCCGCAATCGAGATCGGCGCCGGCAGCACCGACGACGAACCATTGATCTGCGCGCCGACCTGCCCAATCCCGTAGTCGGCGGACGCCACCTTCACGCAGACACGCGGCGCAAGGCCGCCCGGAGAAATCACATATTTCCCGAGCGACGAACCCGACGCGGGCGGCTGCTGCTGGTGTGCTCGGCCTGCCTGACAAGCGCTGATACAAGGGCCACGCGCCGGCCCCGGAGCGCCGCTGCACAATTGCGCGCAGCTCTGCCCAGCGCCGGGATCGCCCGAGCTGCCGGAGTCCGTCGGCGCCGTCTCGACCACCACCTCGCCGCCGAACGGATCCATGATCTTCGAGCGCGACGAATCCAACAACGAAACAGGCATCTGCGGCACGATGTTCGCCGACGTCAGAGACGCATAATTCGCGCCGATCTCGTACTTCGAAGCGACTGCCGCACGCACCTGGCCAATCTCCTGGACGAGCTGATGCGTCCGATTGTTCTCCTGCGCCATGCTGTAGGCGCGAACCGCGCCAAAGATCACCAGCGCCGCCAGCGCCAGACCCAGCGTCAGCTCGACCAAAGTCACTGCCTTGCGGCGCGCCTTTTTCAAGACCTGCATCATTCGTACTCCTTCACGCCGCCTCCTGACGACGGTTTCTCCGCATTTCAGCGAGCCGTCATTATGCGCGCGGCCTTTTTCCGCGCCAGCGCTGCGTGAAAATTTTTCCGTTAGACCCACGTGAAGGCCATTTCTCCGTTCCCGTTAGTTTCAGCCACCCCTAAACGAGCCACTCCATGCTTCCTGCCGGAACCAAGCTTTCCCTGTTTCTTGCTCCGCTCTCGATCCACGGCCAGATGCGCACGTCAGGCCTCACGGGCGCGCAGGCCCTCTGGCTCGCCGGCGCCTATACGGCGGCCGCCGACTTCGAAACGCCTGAAGCTCTTGATGTTCCGGCTGCGCTCGAAGCCGCCTACCAGCACACGCAGAACGCTATGGCGCCCTGGCGATCGCCGCCGGTCCGCTCGATGGCCCCTGGCGACGTAATCACCCTCGACAGTCAGCCTTTCCTGCGGCTGGACGACGGCTTCATTCTGCTCGACACGCCGGTCGCGACGCTCGCAGCCTGACCGTTACTCCGTCGATCTACACGGGCGGCCTTCTCGCAAACTCCGTCACCGCGCCGTCACGCGTCGACCCGGCACTCGCACGCTCGCGATCCGCGCTCATCATGCCCCGACAACCCGTCTCCGACAGGCGACTGTCGGCGTCCGATGCGATCAAGCCACCTTCAGATCCGCTTCGAGGAGCCTGCTGATCGCGGGAAGATCCGCAAAATCGCGCTTGATAAACGTCTGAAGCCGCGAGGCAATTTCCAGATACGGCAACGCTTTCGTCGCAGCTTCGATCCCGGCGAGATAGTCGCCACCCATCAGCGCGAGCGGCTGCTTGATGCCGTGATAGGCCTGCGGCGCCTTCACCTGCTGGAAGCCGAAGCCGCGCGTGTAAAACGGAACATGTTCACGGCGCACGACGAAAAACACGTGCCGCGGCTTCAGGATCCCGGCCAAAGCCGCGAATGTCGCCATGAAGATCAGCTTCATCTGCGGGTATTCGGCGCGAATGGCGGGCTCGATCGCCAGCCGGGTCGGCTCGAGATAGGACTCGCCGTTCGCCAGCAGCGGCCCGATCACGTCCGGATACTCGTCGAAGGCCTGAGAAAAATCCTCGGTCGACTCGACGAAATGAATCCGAAACGTTCCCACCAGAATGCCGTTCAAATGCATCGCGAACAGGAACGCATTCGGGGTTTCTTCACCTTCGTCAATCAGTTTCTGATCTCGACGCCAGTCGACCATGTCGCTGTGCCGATAACAACGATACCGAAACAATGCCACCTCGCTCAGAGATGCCACATCCCCCACCCTCGAAAGCTCCACGCGATCGAGAAGCTCCGTCACCACGTCAACCAGGCCGGTCATGATCACTCACATCGTTTATGAACCGTAAACAGCGTGACCGACATTTTCTTCAAATACAACCGCCTATTAGGCGTTTGTTAACCATGTCAGAAAACTTAGTGCTCCTTGCTTCGCACGTCCCCCGAAAGAAGCGTCCATGCGTCATCCCTCATATCTCGACAAAATCAGCGCCTGGCTCGCGCGCGACTCCGCGTGGGATGCCTGCCTGAAGCAGCTGTGGCCTTCTTCGCGCGGCGAAGAGACCTTCGAGACCTATTGCGACCAGATCGCCAGCCTCTTCCAGACGCACCGCGTCCTTCTCACCGGGCTCGTCTCGACGCTGTTCGTGCTCGCTACGGCGACCTATTACGACCAGCACGGATATCTCGCATCGGCGATCCTGCTCGTCTATCTGCCCGCTTTCGCCGCCAGATTCGCGTTCGCGGCCCTCTACGCGAAAACGCTCGCGCGCCACCCGGTCAAGGACCCGCATCGCGACGAAGCCCGTTTTGCCGCAGCGTCGATGCTCACCACCGTCGCGATGGCCGGGCTCTTTTCCTACTGCATATTCACCTTTCCGCTGATGCCGCGCCTCGCCATCGCGCTCGGCATCGTCACGCTCATCGCGATCACCGCCGCGCGATCCTCCTACATCCCGCTACTGACGCTCGTTCAGGCCTATTTCTTCATCATTCCAGCCGGCGCCGGCCTTCTCGTCACGCGCGAGCCCTTCGCCATGACGATGGGCCTCGCCATGTTCGCCTATCTCTACTACCTCAACGTCGCCATCCGGTCGTTCCGGGCGAACGTCCTCGAAGCCCTGCGCCAGTCACGGGCCGCCCACCAGATCGCCAATTTCGACACCGTGACCAATCTTCCGAACCGCTACATGTTCGGTATCGAGCTCACGCAGATCCTGTCGGAGACGCCGCCCCGCAAGTTCTCGATCCTCGCGCTCGACTTCGACCAATTCAAGCTGGTCAACGACTCGCGCGGCCATTCCGCGGGCGACGAGCTGCTCAAACTCGCCGCCGAACGCCTGGTCTTGGAAACGCGGCGACTTGATCCGTCGGCTCTCGTCGCTCGCATCGGCGGCGACGAATTCGTCATCCTCGCCGAACAGAACGACGAAACCATCGCCTCTGTCATCATCGACTCGTTCCGCGAGCCGTTTCCCCTCAGCTCCGGCCCCGTCATCATCGGCGTCTCGATCGGCGTCTGCCGCGCGACCTCCGGCGCGACCGGCGCCGACCTTCTCCAGAAGGCCGACACCGCCCTCTACGCCGCCAAGGACCAAGGACGAAACCGCTACGTCCTCTTCACGCCCGACATGGAAAAGCGCGTGAACGATCGCGACCGCCTCGAGCAGAAGTTCCGCCGGGCGCTGACCGATGGCACGCTGACGCTGGCCTATCAGCCAATCGTCAACATCGAAACGAGCGAGATCGTCGCCGTCGAAGCGCTCGCGCGCTGGACGGACGAGGATTTCGGCTTCGTCCCGCCGCCGAAATTCATAGAGATCGCCGAACAGACCGGCCAGATCGATCTACTGTTCTCCACCCTGCTCGAAAAAGCCTGCCGCGACGCTTCAGCTTGGCCAAGCCATATCCGTCTCGCCTTCAACGTCTCGCCGAGCCAGTTCCTCAATCCCGACGGGCTGGTCGAAACCGTCGCCAATGTTCTGTCGCGCACCGGCTTCACGCCGGCGCGCCTCGAACTCGAGATCACCGAAGGCGTGATGATCCACGACTTCGACGCCGTGCGCACGACGCTCGAACGGGTCGCCGCCATCGGCGTCAAGGTCGCCCTCGACGATTTCGGTTCCGGCTTCTGCTCGCTCTCCTACCTGCACAAGATCGGCTTCAACAAGATCAAGATCGACCGTTCGCTCGCGCTTGCCGCCGTCGCCTCCAAGACCCAGGCAATCGTCATCTCGATGATCGTTCGTCTCGCCGACGCGCTGTCCGCGCAGGTCGTGGTCGAAGGCATCGAAGACGAACAGACGGCGCTCTACATGCGCCACCTCGGCGTGCGCCTCGCGCAGGGCTACTATTACGGGCGCCCGCAACCGCTCGACGCACTGCAGGCGCGCTTCGCTTCCGAAGATCCCCCGATCCCGGCCGTCGCCTGACGGCCGGATTTCCTGTACCGATCTCTGTCTCAAGGGCCCCTTCGACCCCTTGACGAGAGAGCCCCGAAACATGACCAACGCTTCCGCATCGCTGCGCGTCGTCTCGAAGCGCAAGGAACGAGGCGCCGTCACGGCGCGCCCGGACGAGTTCGTCATCGATGGCGACCGGACCAATCCGGTGCTCGGCAACCGCCACATCCTGCACGACCACCGCGATCCCGTCGAACGGGATCAGGTAATTGCGGCCTACGGCCGCGATCTTGCAGCCGACATCGACTGCAACGGCCCAATGACGCGAGCGATCGACGACATCGTCGACCACCTACACGCCGGCCGCAAGGTCGCGCTGCGCTGCTGGTGCGCGAATTCGCTGACGCCGCGCCCGTGCCATCTCGATCTCGTGCGCGACGAGGCGCTGCGCCGGTTCGGCTGCACGCCGGTTTCGGCGCCTCAGCCGCTCCTGCGCCCCGAACAATCCGACATCGAGATTTGAACGGTTTTTTCCTGTGATGCCTCCCCTCGGTAAATCGAGGGGCTTCCCGGTCACTTCAGACCGAGCGTCTCGCACCCGAGACGGGCGATGTTCAGTGCGGCGTTGACGTCGCGGTCATGGACCCCGCCGCACAACTCGCACACCCATCGCCTGACCCCAAGCTCTTCTCGACCTTTTGGGCCGCTCCGCGCCAGGCACGAAGAACAGGTCTGGGTTGTCCAGGCCTCGTTGACGTCGCCATAGGACGCTCCCGCGCGATCGCATTTGTAACGGAGCATCCGGCGCAATGTCGCCCAGCCGGCGTCGAGCACGGATTTGCCCTTGCCGGACCGGGCCTGTCCCGAGGCCGATATATCGCCAACGAAAATCGCGCGAGACCGCTTCACCAGCGCGCGCGAAAACTTATGCAGCGCATCCTTTCTTCGATTCGACACCTTCGCGCTAATCGTTTTCACCTGCCGCTTGCTGCCGCGCCGCTGCGCCTCGGCGAGCTTGCCCTCGAGATCGCGATAGAACCGCGCCTGATCGAGCGCCTCGCCGTTGGACGCCGTTGCAGTCCGTTTCAGGCCGAGGTCGACACCATTGATCTCGTAGCCGCCCTCGAACCGGCGTGGGACTTCGCAAACGAGATTAACATACCAGCGGCCGCGCGCGTCTTGCGAAAAATTGCCGGACTTGATCCGGCCTTCACAATCCCGATGCCGCCAGATCCGGAATTTCTGGCCGCGCAGCAGCGCCATGTCCGCAACCAGCGCGATATCCTGGTTGGTGAACGGAATCCAGCCGAGCGTCCGACGGGTGCCGAACGAAACCCGCCACCGCAGTTTCGCTCGCCCGTGTTCGCGCCGGCTGACGACGTACTGGTCGATAACCTCCTGCACTACCTGCGACGGCAAGCCGATCATCTTGCCGGCGCCCTTGGTGAGATCGCGCAAGAGTTTCTTTGGCGCCCAATGACGCTGGCCGCGCCTGGCCGACTTCATCGAGACTTCGTTGATGAAATTCCAGACCTGGTTGACGGACGTCGCCAGCGCCTGAAGGCGCTTACCGCTACCCGCGTCCTTGACGCGATAGCTGTACGTGACAAAGACCGTGCCCGGCAGAACCTCTTGCATGTTCTCCGAATATGGGACAAAAAGAGAACAAGCAATGGAATTACCTTCCGAACGGCACGTCACATTCTGTCTTCACGCCCACCTTGTCTTTATGGCCAAACGTCGCGGCAAGGTTGGAGGAGTTTCCAGAAATCTCCTCCTTCTGGTCGGTTCGAGAAAGCAGCGGCGTTCTTTGGACGCCAGCCTACTTTGCCGGATCTGTCGGCGGCGCTCCAATCTCGATCCTTCATCGTTATATCGAGAACCAGGGGCACTCGCGATCAAATAACCTCAACGACGCGCCTACATCCCCTTGTTGAAACAAGGGGGATTGGCCCGTGTTTTTGCTAAAATTCCGTCGTGTTCGGAATTTCGCAAAAACCGTCAATTTTTCATTTCTCCATCAACCCAGCGCTCGCGATTTGCGAGGAATAATCACGCCATGAGCCAGAGATTCTCCGTCTACACCGCATTTTCCCGTCTTCGTCTCAGCGCCTTCAGCCGGGACGCGGAGGGCTCCGTCGCGGTCCTGTTCGCCCTGATCGTGCTTCCCGTCATGCTGTTCGTCGGCGCCGCGCTCGATCTGTCGCGCACCGGCCCTGCGACCGTGAATTTGCAGACAGCGCTCGATTCCGCAGTGCTCGCCGGCGTCAAAAGGCCCGGCGAGCAGGTCGCAGTCGCACAGCGCCAATTCGCCGCAGCGACTGGCGACAAGCCCTACCAGTCGGTCTCGGCCACATTCACGCTGAACCCCGACAATACGCTCACCGGCGTCGCCAATGCGACCATCAAGACCGCCATCATGTCGCTGGCGCGCGTCAACAGTTTTTCGCTCGCGGCGCGCTCCAAGGCCAAGCCGCCGCAAACACCATCCGTCGTCGCTTTCCAGCTCACCGCCGGCTACGGCTGGTACTGGAAGAGAGTCGAGCTTTTCATTCACAAGCCCGGCGATGCCTCCGACACCGTCATGGCGTCCTACACCTATCAACCGACCGACATGACCGGGCAGGCCGGTCGCGGCACCGGCACGGTGAGCGCGCTGTTCAATCTCAACGGCGTCATGACCGCGAATGCGGTCATGACGCCCGTCAACATCGGTTCGGCCTACGATAACATCTACCTCAAGATGACCGTGTTCTCCGACGGCTGCGGCCCGTCCGAGGCGCCAAATCCCAACACGCCGATGGCCTGGAACGAGAACGATTTCCAATGCGTCACGTCGGGCACGAAGATCAACAAGAAGACGGTCACGAAAACCGCGAGCCCGGCCTATTATTCGACCAACGATGCGGCGACCGCCCGCAACCTGTTCGTCGGGAATCCGTCGGTCGGCCTCCCGGCCAATCAGGTTCCCAACATCTTCACCCTGATCCCCTGCGGCCCTCCGATACAGCATGCATGGGAAGACACGCCTTTCTACGATGCGACCAGCTGGTCGCAGCAGGACATCTTCTTCAGGGTCCAGGCGACCACCTGCACGACGAACACCAACTATCCCTCGGGCTCCGGCGCCGCACAGCTCATCCAGTAGCGGCGAGCCGCAAATATATTTTCCGCATTGCCTTTCTTCCGTTTGGCATCCCGACATCCCGTCCCCAGAAAGCATCTGCATGACCCGCAAAGTGACGGAGAAACCCGAAAACGCCGACCAGGCGATCGGCATCGCGCACGCCCACCTGCGCGAAGCCCGCGATCTGCTCATGCAGGCCGGCTGTCCGCAGGCAACAAAGGCCGTCCGGCGCGCCATGAAAAGCGTCGAGGGCGCGCAGCGCCACGCCGCGCGCCGCCCGGTCGCCGCCTGACACGGCCAGCGGAGACCTTGCGCCGGCTCCCGCTTTCGCCTAAATATCCGTCCGACGGACGCTTGCTCCTCGATCGAGCCCGCGTTCCAAGCGCTGCTCCTGGCACGGATGAACTGCAGGAGTTCGGGAGACTCACAAGGTCGCCCGCCAGCGTTTGGAACGCGGGCTTTCGCGTTTCTCCAATTGCCTTGAGCGCCGCATTGCGCTAAGGTTTCTCCCGCTCGCAGGGCTCTCCGCCTTGCGTTCTATGACGATAAACAGACGACGCAATAAGCCATCTGGACCCGGGGGCAGTGCCCGGCGCCTCCACCAAAGGCACATCGGTTTTCGGTCGCGCCGCGAGAAACAGTGAGACACTCGCCCGCATAAACCGTCCCGATTCACCACCAGGCCGGTGTGTCTTTGATGGGGGCGAAACAGGATCGACAGGGGTGTAAAGGTCCATCTTTCGTCCGGCATGATACCGCCGTTATCGGGTCGCTCGCACAATTGTCAACGACAGGTAGTGCCTGAATTTGAATTTCAGAATCCCCACATTGTCTTTTAATCCCTAAAGGCAGACCATACCCATGCTCAGATTCGAACACATCGGACCGACCGACATGGCTCGTGGCCCCAAAGGCGAATATCGACCGCATGACCCGATCGCCGCGGCCGCCGTCGTCGTCCGTATTGCAACCGGACAAACGGATGAGGCGACCGAGGCTGCCAAAATGCGCCTTCAGGTTCGATCGCCCCGTTCAAAGTCCGGAGCAACGCTCGAAGTACGCCCGAAAACGAGAGAGCGTTAACATTCCTCCGTTACTCCGCTCTGGATTATCCGGAGCAGTCCTATGGCCGATATCGATCACGATGCACGAGCATTCAAAGCCTGGATCACAAAAGAGAAAGCCCTCAATTTCCAGACATCTGAGTTCGAAGAAGAGCGGCTGGAGCAGGATGTAAGCTTATTTCCTTCCAGCTTTGACCAAAGCGCAGCTCTCATCGTACTGCGCGCATGCAAGGTCAATGTTGTTTCTATAGCGGCCGGCCTTCAAGAAATCATCGTTGGCCTAGAAATAATGCCCTCTCGCCGCGACGAGACGGCCCTTCCGAGCCGCACGCGCAGCGGCCACGCAATTTCCTACCAGCGTCTCAAAAAGCCGCAGCCAACCTTGCCGACCAGCGCGGTCAGCCTCGCTCCCTCGGCGGCCCTCTACGGCGGGCTCTACCCCTGCGGTTCTTCGATATCGGCCGCCGACAGACCGGCGACCGGCACGCTGGGCTGCCTCGTTACCAAGAATAGCAAGCTCTACGGGCTGACCAACAATCACGTCACCGGCAAATATAGCCTGACCAAACCCGGCATGCCGATCCTTGCGCCGGGCCTCGTCGATGCCCAACCCGGCAACCTCGATCCATTCACAATCGGCCATCATGCTCATTGCGCACCATGGGTCACCGGCACGCCCGATAACGTCCCGATCGCCGGCAACCTCGACCTCGCGATCTTCGAGATCACAGATCCAAGCCGCGTGACGTCCCATCAAGGACAGCATTTCGATACGCCGGTCACCGTCGCCAAGACTTCTGACGTCAGGAAAGCTCGCCATACGCCCGTCTGGAAAGTCGGACGAACGACCGATCTCACATCTGGATTTCTGACCGGCCAGGCTATCGGGACTATCGAAGTCCTCATGAATGACCCGGCCTTCAAAAGCCCTGTCCACTTCAATGATGTCCTGATGATCCGCGATCCCGTGACCAATACTTTTGCCCGCCCAGGCGACTCCGGCTCGCTCGTCGTCTGGGAAAAGAACGGTCAATACGAGGCCGTTGGCATCATCTTCTGCGTCAATTTCAACGATCGCATGACCTACCTCTTGCCGATGGAGGAGGTCTTGAACCGCCTCCAAGTCGGCCTTGTGGGACAGCACAATGTGCAAGGAAGCAGTCATCCAAGCAGCAGAACGCCTTGACGCCGAATACAAGCTAACGCCGCAACTGGCGATCATTATGATCCCGTTCGGCCCTGATGACAGCATTCACGTTATGACAATCCGCGGTCAAGAACAGCTCATGCCAGACCTTCCTGATACATACGAAGGATTTCCCGTCACTCGCGGCACCGCTGGTCGACCGCAGTTCCTGACCCCGCCCGGTCCTCTGCCGCCGCCTATCGGCGCGCCAAAGAAAAACCGCTCGAATCGTCGCGCCACTTCCCTCGTCCTGCGAGGATGACCGCGCGTGAACCGTCTCTCCGTCGCGAAGCGCACGCAGATTCTGCACATGCTGGTCGAAGGCGCGTCCATGCGGTCGATCGGGCGCGTCTTAAATGTCGATCCGAATACGATCGACACCCTCCTGAAAAGCGCTGGCGCTGCTTCTCAAGCGATCCACGATCAGGAGGTTCGCAATATTACCGCGACGCGCGTCCAGTGCGATGAGATCTGGTCGTTCTGCTACGCCAAGCAAAAGAACGTCCCGTTCGCCAAGAACCCGCCGCTCGGCGCCGGCGACGTCTGGACATGGACCGCGATCGAGGCCCAATCGAAGCTCCTGATCTCATGGTTCGTCGGCGACCGTTCAGCAATCTCCGCAGGACTTCTCATGGAAGATCTCAAGTCGCGGCTCGCGAACCGCGTCCAGCTCACAACCGACGGTCATTCCGCCTATCTCGAGGCTGTCGAAGACGCCTTTGGCGCAGACATCGACTTCGGCCAGCTCGTCAAGATTTACGGCGAGGCGCCTGCAGTGCCCGGCCAAGCCCGATACAGTCCAGCGCAAATCGTCGCGGCCGAACGCAAGCGCATCGAGGGCACGCCGGATCCCGCGCATATCTCCACCTCGATGGTCGAGCGGCACAATCTCACGATCCGAATGGCGCTGCGTCGCTTCACCCGGCTCACCAACGCCTTCAGCAAACGCATCGAGAACCACATCCATGCGCTTGCCCTGCATTTCGTCCACTACAACTTCATTCGCATCCATCAGACCCTGAAGGTCACACCCGCGATGGCGGCAGGCGTCAGCAAGACCCTCTGGTCATTTGAAGACATCGTGAATCGAATGGATGCGATGGCCCCGCCGGCCAAGCCGCGCGGCCCTTACAAGCCAAGGCAACCAAAGACGCCATAGAGCGCCCTGATTTTCCGGCCGCATTCGCGATCTTGACAAATATGACGATATGCTCATAATGGAGCGAGTATGATCACGCCGCGACCCGTGCCCAAGCCGCTCCGATGGATTGGCTCAAGCCGCAAAGACTACATGGCGTTTCCTCAAGCCGTCCAAGAGGCATTCGGATTCGAATTCTACCTGGCCCAACTCGGCCAGCATCCACCCTCAGCCAAACCCCTCAAGGGGCTCGGCAGCGGCGTCGTCGAATTGATTGAATCCCACGACGGCGACGCCTACCGCGCCGTCTACACCGTCCGCTTCGGCTCCGCGATCTACGTCGTTCACGCCTTCAAGAAGAAGTCGAAAGCAGGCATCAAGACACCGCGCACCGACATCGATCTCATCAAGACGCGTCTTAAAGACGCAGAAGCCGATCACAACAATCGTCTGAAGTCAGGAACACAGCCATGAGCGCCAGAACCTCCATCGACGTTCACGATAGCGGCCCGAACATCTTCGCCGATCTCGGGCTGCCGGACGCTGGACCACACTTCCTGAAGGCGCAAATTGTCGCCGAGCTCTATCGGCTCGCGAGCGAGCGCAAGCTGACGCAGGCCAAGGCCGGCGCCGTCATGGGTATCACCCAACCCGAGGTCTCACGCCTGTTCAAAGGCCATTTCCGCGAGTATTCGGTGGAACGCTTGATGTCGTTCCTCACGGCCTTCGACCAGGACATCGAAATTATCTCTCGGCCGCACGCAGCTGACGCCGCCGATCGGCACGGACAAATCGTCTTCAAATCAGTTGCGGCGTGAATCGCGCTGACCGCCAATTTCAAATTCAGGCACTACCCAACGACAACGACGCGAAGGTTCTGCTCGCTGCGTAATGCAGCCGGTGTAACCACCTCAAAGCCCTGACGGGTCGCACCGTCAGGCGGGGCCCCGGCGAGCCCGGCAACGGAATCGCCGAACCTTTTCACTAGGAGACCTTCGCTCGCAATGCGACCTTCTTCGAAGCAATCGGGCCGAACAAATTCAGCAAGCGCGCTGTATCGCGTCTTCTTCGCCGCCTGCATGGCGGCAGCCTTCATCCTGCCCGTCGCCGATCGCGCCTATATCCTGATCCAGGTGCTCTACGCGGCGCTCGGCGCCTACGCCCTCACGCGAGCCTTCTCTCCGCGCCATCTTGATCTCGACTACGGCCTTATCGGCACATTCAGCGCGCTCTTCTCGCTCGCCTGCATCGCCGTGTACCCGCAGGACGCGCCGCTTCTCGCTGCAACCGCCTTCATCGCCCTCATCGGGCTGACCATTCCGGTCCTTCAGGCCGCAAGCCTCATCGCTTCGGGCCATCACGAAGACCTACCGTCCAATCCTCGTGATTTTTCCGTCATCGAAAAACCGATCGGGCGGGGGATGTACCGCCCCCATCCGGCGCAGATCACCGGGGGAGCGTGACCCCGCCGCAAGGTGGACTAAAGCGCTACAAGGTCGAGTTCGATCCCCGCCATCGACACGTTAAACTCGACAAAGTCTGCATCCCGCCGCCGCTGGCTCACCGTCAGCGGCGGCGTTTTCATTTCAAGGAGCCCGCCATGAAGGTCCTCGTTCTCGCCGACAAGGAAGCCGAGCCAAACCTGCCCGGCCTGCTTTCACGTCGAGAAGAAATCCCTGAACATCCGAACGCACGCTTGCGCCTGCGGATTCGTCGCCTTGCGTGACGAGGCGTCAGCGCTCGCCCTGCTGCGTATCGGACGTCGGATTCATGGGCCGGGAACCGGTCCAGGCCGCCTACAGGCGGCCTGACGCTCCACCCTCAATGCGCCAGCATCGGATGGAGCAGTTCATCTGCTACGGCCAATGGGCACGCCCTTCGCGCTCGCCGCCGAGCACGTCAACAAGGACTGGGAGCCTGCCTGATGTCCAAGCCGACGGTTCTCTACAAGACCACCATCGAGATCTGGACCGACTACAATCCGGCCTGCCGCGAAATCGACGATCTCGCGCAGGAAGCCATGATCGGCTCAGCCTTCTGCTCCCTCCAGCACACCGACGAAGTGACCGATCCGGCACAGTTCCCGGACACCGACTTTTTCGGTTCCGACGAAAACGAGGCCGACGAATGAACATCAAGAAAGTCATCCTCGAAGTCGTGGTCCTCCTGCCCGAATCCGACGCCGACAGCCTCTCCGGCATGAGCCTCGGCCAGATCGACGAAGAAATCAGCACCGGCTCCTGGATCGGCATGACCAGCCAGAATCGGTCGAAGACGTGCCACCCGCCAAGCTGCGAGACGACCTGCTAGCCATCGGCAACGACGGAACGTTTTTCGAAACGGACGCCTGACCGCGTTTCCGCCATCTCTTACCCAAAACCCGGAACAGCACCATGACTGACACAGCCGTGCTTGAGCGCCCCGCGCGCATTGTCAATGCGATCGCGATGCGCGTCCGCGCCTCCCAGATCGATCCAGATCCGAGGAATCCGCGCAAGTTCATCGATCCGACCGAACTCGACGAAATGGCCGGCTCGATTTCGCGCCGCGGCCTGCTGCAGCCGATCCTGATCCGCCCGTCGACCGATGGGCGCTATATGATCGTGTTCGGAGAACGGCGCTGGCGCGGTTTCGTCATCGCCATGGGCGCTGACGCCGAAATGCCGGTTCTGCTCTGCGATCTCACCGACGAAGAGGCGCTGTACGCCCAGATCGACGAAAACGAGATCCGCGTCGCCACTTCCGAGACGGAAGACGCAGCTGCCGCCGCCCGCGTGCTCGCCGACTGCAACAACGATCGCGCCGAGGCGATCGCTCGCCTCGGCTGGTCGGCCTCGAAGTTCGACCGCCGTCTGGCGCTGACCAAGCTCTCGCCCACGATCCAGAAAGCGCTCAACGAACGCATCATCAAGCTCGGCCACGCCGAGCTGCTCGCGGCCGTCCCCGCCGACAAGCAGGACAAGGCGCTGGAGACGATCCTCGCCGCCAAGATCGACGTCGCCGGCGCGCGCGATCTGCTCGCGCGCATGTCGCACCAGCTCGCTGCCGCGACCTTCGACAAGACCGAATGCGCCGCCTGCCCCTTCAATTCGACGCTGCAGCGCACGCTGTTCGAGACCGCCGTCCACGACGGCGCCTGCACCAATCCGACCTGCTACCAGCTCAAGACCGCGCAGGCGAAGCAGGCGGCCGACGCCGCCAAGGCCGCCAGTCCCGCGCCGACGGAAAAACCGCCGCGCAAGCCCGCCGCCGCGCCGCGCCCACCCGCCACAAGCACGCCCGCAACGGAGGAAACCACTCCGGCATCTTCCGAGGCCCATCCGGCAGACCCGCCAGCGTCCACGGCGCACCAGACCGACGCCGCCCCGACCGAACTCGCCAACGACGCGCCGGCGGCCGCTTCCCAGCCGGACGAGCCGCCGGCCGACGAACCGTCCTTCAAGGCCGCCCGCTCGTCCTGCCGTCACAAGGCGCTGCGCGTGCGCGAGGCCATCTGGCGGCGCGCGCTCGCCAAGCACCTCGCCGAGACCCCAGACCACGCCAGGCTCGTGGTCGTCGCCGCCGGCTTCTCCGCGACCCTGTCGGAACTGTCGCGCCAGACCCTGCCCTCGCGCGCTGCGCAATTGATCGCTCCGGATTTCTACGACAAATCCCCGGCTGAGCAGTTTGCTGCGGTCGCTGCGCTCAATCCGGCGGCGCTCGAGCGCGCCCATTGCGCGATCGCCGCGGCCTACGCGATCGACGTGCCCGACTTCGACCGCGTCGAGGCGCTCGCCAGCGCCTGCAAAGTCGACATCCGGCCGCTCTGGCGGGTCGACAAGTCGTTCCTCGATCTCTACACGAAGGACGAACTCAAGTTCATCGCCTTCGAAAGCGGCCTCGTCGACGTCATCGGCGCAAAACCGTTCTCGAAGCTCGCCGCCGGCAAGCGCGACGACCTCGTGAAAGCGATGGCCACGCCCGCCGACTTCGACTGGAGCGGCCGCCTGCCCTCCGCCATGACGCTCGACGGCCGCTACGGGCCGCCGAGCGCCGCATAAGCCCATTATTCCGTCCTGCGCTCTCCTGGAGAACTTCCATGCTCATTGCCGCCCTCGCCCCGCTGCTCGCCCGCTTCAATCTCAAGATCGACCTGCGCGCCGCCCCCGACGACCAGGTCCAGCTCACCCTCGTTCCCCAAAAGCTCGAGGGCTCGAAATTCGAAGGCGCCGTCCTCGCCCCAATCGCCCTGACCGCGACCGCGGCCGAGCTCGACGCCGAACTCGCCAAGGGCGAAGCCGGCGCGCTGCATCGCCTCGTCGCCGCCCGCAAGTCGCTCGCCGACCAGATCGCCGACCAGGAGGCCGCCGACGCCAAGGCGACCGCCGAGGCGCGCGACAAGGCCGCCAAGAAGCCGGCCGCCGCCAAGCCCGCAGCGACCGCCGCGAAGCCCGCGTCGAGCGGTTCCCCGACCAAGGCCGAAGCCGCCAAGACCGCGTCCGAGAGCGTCGAAAGCCCCGCCACGCCGCCGGCCGACGCCGACGCCTCGAAGCCCGCGTCGCTCTGGTAAGCGACGAATTTTCCGCTCCGCTGTCCGACCTGCCTTCCCGCCGGAATTTCCCCATGAAAATCGAGAACCTTGCCCGCAAGTACCGTTACGAGGGCAACGATCTTCCCGTCCCCGAGCATCTCGCCGGCGACGAGAACGCCCTCAAGGTTTTCCACGCCGCCCTCTATCCGGCGATCGTGACGGCCGAGGCCGTCGAGGTCGGCGTCGAGAACGGCGCCTACGTCATCGAATATCGCCGCACGGTCGGGACCAAGGGGCAGGAGTGAAAACTCCGTCGCCCCTGCCCTCTCCGCCCAACCGCACGATCAAGCAATGGATCCGTCGCCCACCCATCGCGCGCCCGGACGTATTCGTCGGGCCCGCGCCGCCGGCCATCGCCGACCTGCACGCGATCGCCGCCACGCATCCGCAACGCGGCACCCAGACGCCGCTGCCAGCGCCGCAAAACCTGCCGCTGCCGCCCCTGTGATGCGTCTCCCCGGCGGCCCGGTTTCTCTGGCGCGCGACGTGCCGCTGACCATTGGTCCCGAGCCGCTGTCGCCGGCGCGCCTGCTGATCGCCCGCGCGCTGCTCACGATGCGTCCGTCGCGCCGCGACTTCCAAATTCCGATGACGAGCGAAGAGGCGGCGCGCGCAATCGATGCCGCTTTCAACGCCGAGATCGCCAAGCGGCTCGCGCTGGTCAAACCGGACGACTGGCCGCTCGCCGTCAAGATCCACCTCGCCGACGACGACGCCAGGATCGGAATCCTCGTCTCGATCCGCTCGGCCTATAATCTCACGCCAGGCTGGACGCAGAACAAGAAAATCTCCGGCGCCGTCAAGAACGCCGTCTGGAAGACGCTCTGGGAAGCCCTCCCTGCCGTCCTCCCGGTCGCCGACTTCGACTACGTCTTCGAACAGACCGCCGCCTATCATTGGGATCACGCCACGACCGACGACGAAGCGCGCGTGGCCTGCGTCGAATACGGCGGCAATCCCGACGACATGCTGCTGCCCTCGCAGCTGCGCGCCGCCGAACCTGCATGGGTCCGGCGCACCTATTCCCGCAACGCCCCGCTGCCGGCCGCCATCCGCGACGCGATCGCGCAGACGCGTCGGGCGCTGCGCGCCTTCAAGCGCCATAAGCACAAGACCTCGGCCTGGATTCCCGATTACGAGATCGCCACCACCTATGAGGCTGGCTACGACGAATCCTCGCCGACCCCGCCGCTGTACCTCGTGCCGCTCGAGCCCGAGATCCTCGATGCCCTCGACGGCGTCGCGGACCAGGGCATGCAGGTCGGCTTTTTCGACGTCACCGGCGCCGTCGAGCTGACCAAACCCTCACAGGTTCGCGCCTGGCTCGACAGCCTCGCAGTCGGCG
>ERZ795053.915-NODE-915-length-37745-cov-7.058026_pt1 | contig 37745 bp, 33 predicted proteins | sample MGYA00375137_ERZ795053 | MGnify/ENA primary metagenome ERZ795053 (study PRJEB30182, sample SAMN05720284) | activated sludge metagenome | isolation source: Anaerobic digester | place: Hong Kong | collected 2014-12-17 ... | reverse complement strand
ACTTCCTTGCCTCTTACCTTGTTTTTTTCATTGTCCATCTTTACGCCCAGATAATCCATATCTGCACAGATAGCCTCGCGTACGTCATAGCCGTTCTCCCCTACGCCGGCGGTAAAGACCAGGCAATCGCAGCCATTTAATTTGGCCATGTAGTTGCCGATGTAGCCTTTGACCTGATTGTAGTAGACCTGTAAAGCGATTTTGGCTCTTTCATTGCCTGAGCCGGCTGCTTCCAGCACATCCCGCAGATCATTGGAAACGCCGGACAGTCCCAACATTCCCGATTTTTTATTGAAATAGTTGTTGGCTTCAGCTGTGTCCATACCCAGTTTGTCCATCAGGAACCAAACGATGGCGGGATCGATATCTCCGGAGCGGGTGCCCATGACCAATCCTTCCAGCGGCGTAAAGCCCATGGAAGTATCCACCACTTTGCCGTCTTTAATGGCTGCCATACTGCCGCCATTGCCCAGATGAAGGGTAACGATCTTGCAATCTTCATAAGGCTTGCCCAACATGTCTGCAGCCCGGTGGGCTACATAGTAATGGGATGTCCCGTGGAAACCGTATCTGCGGACCTTGAATTTCTCATAAACTTCATAGGGCAGCGCATACAGATAGTTTTCGGCTTGCATGGTCTGATGAAAAGCGGTATCAAAAACAGCCACATGCGCTACATTGGGCATTAATTCCTGGCAAGCTTCGATTCCCATCAGATTCGGGGGGTTGTGCAGCGGAGCGATTTCGAAACAATCCTTGATGACCTTTTTAACGGCATCATCGATTACTACGGAATCGGCAAAGGACTCGCCGCCATGTACGACCCGGTGGCCGACTGCACCAATTTCAGCCATGTCAGAGATGACACCGTATTCACTGTTGGCCAGAACTTCCAGCACCAATTTCATCCCTGCAGTGTGATCGGGCAGATCCTTTTTAATGATAACTTCATCCTTGCCGGTTGGCTTGTGTTCCAATGTCGTTCCCGGAATCCCTACTCTGTCGACCAGACCCTTGGCCAGTACAGACTCGTCTTCCATATTGAATACCTGATACTTGATTGACGAACTCCCGGCATTTACCACTAATACCTTCATGAATGTTCTTCCTCCTCGTTATTTTAATTTCATGGATTCATTGATTTATGACTGCATTACGACCATGGCTACGGTATTGATGACGTCTTCCACGCTGCAGCCTCTGGAAAGATCATTAACCGGTTTGGCCATCCCTTGGAGAATCGGCCCGATGGCTTCAGCTTTGGCAAGTCTCTGCACCAGTTTATAACCGATATTGCCGGCCTGAAGATCCGGGAAGACCAGTACGTTACATTGTCCGGCCACCAAACTGCCAGGCGCTTTAGAGGAGCCAACTTTGGGAACCATGGCTGCATCGGCTTGCAATTCACCATCAACCGCCAGTTCGGGGAATCTCTCTTTGGCAATCCTGGTAGCTTCCACTACTTTGTCGACCACTTCGTGATCAGCACTGCCTTTGGTGGAGAAAGACAACATACCGATTTTGGGTTCTTTCATCCCGCACAGATTCACCGCCGTCTGGGCAGATGTCTTGGCAAATTCAGCCAGTTGAGCAGCGGTAGGCATGGGGGTTACGGCGCAATCAGCAAAAACAAAAATGCCTTTATCGCCAAATTCTGAATTGGGTACGATCATGATAAAAGATCCGGAAACCGCTGAAATACCAGGAGCAGTCTTAATTATCTGCAACGCTGGTCTCAACACGTTGCCGGTGGTGTTTTCCGCGCCGGCAACTTCGCCGTCCGCCTTACCCATTTGTACCATCATGGAAGCAAAGAAAAGCGGATCCTGCATGGTGGCTTTGGCTTTGTCCATGTCAACCCCTTTGCTTTTGCGCATTTCATAAAAAGCCTGGACAAAATCATCAAAATACGGTGCTTTAACCGGGTCAATAATGACAGCTCCGGAGATATCAGCACCGGCCTTGCTGGCAGCAGCTTTTACATCGCTTTCATTGCCTAACAGAATCGGGTTGGCGATTTTTCCGTCACAAATCCCTTTGACGGCCAGCAGTGTTCTTTCCTCTGTGCCTTCCGGCAGAACGACTGTTTTACCCTTTTTGGAAGCTTTCTCTTTAATCTCGGCTAATAAACTCATCCTTCATCCTCCCTATTCATACCGTTCGTTATTGGAATACTTTGAATAAAATTTTACCATAAAGCCTTTGATAAATGAATTTATAAGTGGTAAATTTATGTAACCCCCTGGTTTGAAAAACCCGTCACCACAAATCGAGTCCGCCTTATGGAACGCAGCAGGCAGAACGATCACTTATCAAAAGAGCTTTATTGCTTTGTGAATTGCGGACCGAAAGCAAAAGGAGTATGTACATGACGGCACTTGGTATCATTGCTGAATTTAATCCTTTTCACAACGGTCACTTGCATTTGTTGCAGGCGGCTAAAAAAGCTGTCCCCGACGCTCCGATTGTTTGTGTCATGAGCGGCAATTTCCTGCAACGGGGCGAGGCTGCCTGGTGCAGCAAATGGTCTCGAGCTGCCATGGCGCTGCACGCAGGTGCAGACCTGATCCTTGAATTGCCGGTTTGTTTCGCGGTCCGCAGTGCCTATTATTTTGCCCGCGGTGCCATCCAACTGTTGGCACAGACCGGAATTATTACTCATCTGGTTTTTGGCAGCGAGAGCGGCAATCTTAATGAACTGCAGAAAATATCTGCTGTAATCAGCAACGAAAGTCCCGAATATCAAATGATTCTCAAACAACATCTGTCCCGGGGCTACAGCTTTGCGCGGGCTCGTTCGCTCACCCTGCAGAAGATAATCGATAACCCCCAATTAAACGATTTGCTGTTGCAACCCAACAACATCCTGGCACTGGAATACCTGCGTGTGTTAAACGAACTCCATTCTTCCATCATAGCGCTTACATTTCCCCGTCAGGGAACCGGCTATCACAGCAACAAACTCTCCGACTGGGCCAGTGCCAGTGCCATTCGTGCGGCTCTGGACAAAGAACAGAACCTGGCTGCAATTGCCTCTTCCGTCCCCCCTTATACGCTGCAAATTCTGGCCGAAGAAATTTCCCACGGCCGCGCACCTATTGAAGCAGAACCCCTGCACCAGAGTATCCTGCTCAAACTGCGTCTCTCCTCCGCAGCAAAATTGGCAGATATTTATGAAGTCGAAGAAGGTTTGGAAAACCGCATTGTTAAAGCTGCCCTACAATCCGTCAACCTTGCAGAACTCAAACAGAAAATCAAGAGTAAACGTTTTTCCCAGAGTCGTATCAACCGTATTCTTCTATATTGCCTGTGGGAGCTTGATAAAGCGCAAATCATTCGCTTTGACGAATGTGGTCCACAATATCTGCACGTTTTAGGATTTTCGCCATCGGGACAGAAAATCCTGCAAGAAATTAAATCCCAAACAGATTTGCCAATTTTTTCACGCGGCAGTGATTTTAAAAAAGCCTGTCGTCAAACCAACCAACCGATGCTGACGGAAATGCTCGCGCTTGACAGGCAGGCTTCCGATGTTTATTCCTTGTTGTATCCTGATCCGGCCGTGCGCACAGGCGGTCTTGATTTTACCACCTCTCCAGTCAGGATTTGAAACTGTCCGTCAGTTGCTTGATTTCTTCGACTTTGGCAAGAGCTGCGGCTCTTCCCAGTGCAATGATGTCCTTGGAACATTCGAAATCCCGGGAAGCAAAATTGCCCACCGCTGGTTGTATTAATACGTTGGCCTGGGAACCAATGAGGCTAAAATGATACTTTTGCATGATGTCCAGTGATGTCATTATGACATCCAGGGTATTCTTGATGGTCACTTTTTTATCCGGCCCAAAAGTGACATCCACTGCAATAATAATATCCGCGCCCCGATCTTTGGCTACTTCCACCGGCAATCGATCAATCACTGCTCCATCCACCAAAACCATCCCTTCCTTGCGCACCGGTGTGAAAACACCGGGAATGGAGATACTGGCCCGTACGGCTTCTCTAACCGGCCCCTGATCCAGGACAACCCTTGCTCCGGTGATAAGATCAGTCGCAACAGCCACCACCGGCGGGTCCAATTGATCAAAGCTCTTGTTCTTGGTCAGCAAGGTTAAAAATGCATCGATCCGCTTGCCGGCAACAAAACCATAACGGGGTACCTGCACATCAATCATCAGGTTGGGATTCATACATTCCAACATTTTTTCCAGCATGTAAAGGTCAGCACCGCTGGCATAAATTGCTCCTACCATCGCCCCCATGCTGCTGCCAACAATGAAATCAACCTTGATCCCTTTCTCTCGGAAAACCTGCAGCACACCAATATGCGCCAGTCCGCGTGCGCTGCCGGCCCCCAGCACCAGTCCGACGACCGGTTTGCTGTTTTCCATTTGCAACTGCCCCCTTATTCTAAGGAACCTTACATCCTTCATATATATAGAATAAAACGTGAACGGAGTCTGATGGAGTGAGCAATGTCCGCTTCCCTTTGTCTGTCATTATAATACTGACCGGTACATTTTTTATGATCATTCATCCGCAGGCAACCGTACAGGCCGCCTCCCAGGGATTGTTGCTGTGGTATTCAATCGTTCTTCCGGCCCTGCTGCCTTTTTTTATTGTAGCCGAATTACTGGTAAAAATTCGTTTTGTTAATTTTATGGGGGTACTGATGGAACCGGTTATGCATCCCCTGTTTCGCTTGCCGGGTTGCAGTGCACTGGTGGTGGTTTTGGGATTCACTTCCGGCTTTCCGGTGGGGGCAGTGCTGACCAGAAAACTGTATGATCAGCAGCAGCTAAGCACGGAAGAAGCTGAAAGACTCCTTGTTTTCACCAACAATGCCAGCCCTCTGTTTATTCTTGGGGCGGTAGGAATCGGTTTGTTGAGCAACCCGGCGGCCGGTTACCTGCTGGCCTTCTCCCAATATCTTTCCAACTTGTTGCTGGGTATTTTGCTGCGGTTCAAAGCACCCCGATCTGCGCCTCCCATCCCTCCCGGGGGTTCTGGTTGGAAAGCCGCCTGCCAGGCAAGTCTCTTTGACAACGGAGAGCGTTCCGGTTTCGCCGGTATGCTGGGTGATGCCATTCGCGACAGTCTGGGCAATGTGATGGCGGTAGGAGGTTTTATCGTTGTATTTTCCGTGCTTACCCATATGTTGAGCCAGTGGGGGTTGCTGGAGGTTATGGCAGGACTGCTCTTTTCCTTGCTAAATATTTTTCCTCTGGATTATGCCCAGGTTTACGGTTTATGCATGGGTATTTTTGAAATGACCCTGGGTGCCAAAACGGCAGCAATCATTGTTCCTGGCAACATGCTGGCGGTTTTGCTGGTCTTGAGCGCCATACTTGCGTTCAGCGGCATCTCAGTCATCGCCCAGGTGATGAGTATAATGGCTGGAACATCGATTCGTCTGTCTTTTTATTTGCTGTCACGTTTGCTGCAGATGGCAATGGCCTGCAGCATAACCTTTCTGGCTTATCGCCTGGCCTTGCTGACCGGCATGGCCGGCATTCAGGTCCAGGCGATCCCTTATCACAAGGTTTTATATGCATTTGATGCCTGGACCTGGTCACTCTATTCCCTGCTGGCGGCTTTTATCATAATCGCCGTTTTGCTGTGCATGGCGACAGGCAGGCAGCATCAATAATCGTTGCTGCGAAGCCCTTCTCTGATATCATCCCGGCCTTGAAGCACCGCTTCCAACCCTTTGCGCAAAACGATCTCCATGTGAGAGAGAACACCATCGGCATACTCATCAGCATCCCGGCGGATCTGGGCAGCAATCTGTTCACTTTGAGCAATGATTTCCTCAGCAGCGCCGCGGGCACTTCTGGTAATCTCGTTGTCATCAACCATTTGGGCGACGTGACTTTTTGAATGTTCCAGATACTTGTCGGCTTCAGCACAAGCCTCACTGACAATTCTTTCTTTTTCCGCCATAATTAGCTTGGCCGTCTCCAACTCTTCCGGCAGGATCGCTCTAATACGATCGACTCTGTCCAAAAAACGGCTGGTTTCAATAATTGATTTGCCGCCGGTGAGGGGCACTTTACGGCTACCTTTCAACAGCAGTTCCAGTTCATCCAAGATCCGAAATATTTCCATCATCGTTTTGGTCCTCCTCCATATAACGGTAATAGTGTAGCGTTGATTCTCCGTAGTTTTTTTTTCGATATTGGTTCAACTTCCCGAATGAAGGCGCCAGTTCCCGCTGCCTTCTGGTCCGGATTACCAAGGCCCCTTGCCGGGCCAATATATCTGCTTGCCCCAGGACCATCATAATCTGATCAAAGATTTTGTCCTCGGTAAAAGGCGGATCGACATAGATATAATCGAAGCAACGACGGTTACGTGAAAACGTATTTACAGCTTTGAAAACATCGTTATGATACAGCTCATAACCGTTGTCAAAACCACAAATTCGAAGGTTTTCAGCCATCACTTTGACAGCGTTTTTATCATTGTCAACAAACACAGCTTGTGCTGCTCCACGGCTCAAGGCCTCAATACCAACGCTGCCGCTGCCTGCAAACAAATCCAAAATACTGGCGTTAACAATACCCGGTCCCCATACATTAAACAGCGCTTCCTTAATCATGTCAGTAATGGGGCGGGTATGCAAGCCACTCGGAGCCTTAAGTTTTTTGCCTCGCGCGTAGCCAGATATCACTCGCAAGTCTATTCTCCTTTGTCAATTTCTCTTCCAGCATAAAATTACCTTCTTTTAAAAAGGTGAATTTGTATTTTTTAAAAATTCTTTTGTTATTAATGTATATTATAGCTAATATCGGCAATGATATAAGTACCGGAAAGAAAAAAACCGGTAAACAAACCCTCCCCAACAACTTTACAAAATTCTCCTCTCCCCAAAATGGCGACGCAAGTCGCCATTTTAATTTTGTTTACCTTGAATAATATTACCAGCTTGGGATGATAATAAAGCGCAAAGGAGGTAATTTTCCGTGAACGATTTTTTAAATCATTTTAATCTTAATGTGGATCTGGCCGTTGAAGCACGGGATTTGGTCCGGGGAACAACCGGACGCGAGATCCAGGGTGTCGAAGAACAAGTTGAAAAAATGGAGCAAATCAAAATCACCACCATAACCATCAAAGACCCTCAGGCGGTTGCGGTTATGGGCAGACCACTGGGAACATATGTTACAATTGAATCTCCCCCTTTAAAAATCAATGATCCCTATGTAAAAGATGAAATTATTACCGCCATGAATAAAAGCATGGAGGTCTTGCTGAACAACCGTTTACAGCCCAAAGATACCGTATTATTGGTGGGACTGGGCAATTGGCGGGCGACCGCTGACGCCCTGGGACCAAAGTTTATTGAATACAGTCCCATAACCCGGCATTATTTTCAGCATGCTCCGGAAGCGCTGGTGGAAGGAATGCGACCGGTTTCCGGCATTGCTCCGGGAGTCCTTGGGATTACCGGATTGGAAACATATGAAGTCATCAAAGGCGTGGTCGACAATGTGAAACCAGCTGTATTGGTAGTGGTGGATGCTCTGGCGGCACAAAATGTTGACCGGATCGGCAATACCATCCAAATGTCCAACACCGGTATCCAGCCTGGCGGCGGCGTAGGCAATGCTCGTCATGCCCTGACTGAAGAAGAACTGGGAATTCCAGTCATCGCCATCGGCTGTCCAACCATTGTCAATGCCGCGGTCATCGCCCAGCAAGCCATCAATAACTTCTGTTCTGTCAGCAATACCGTTTTTCATGATATGACGGTTACCCAATCGGTTAAAGACACGCTTTCTTATTTTGGCGGCGATCTGGCCGTCACTCCCAAAGAAGTTGACGAAATCATTGAAAACACTGCCCGTATTATCTCCATGGGCGTTGCTGCGTCTCTTTTCCCGGGGATCAGCCGGGAACAGCTGGAACTGTACGCAACGTAAAACAAATGCATTAAGCATCACATGAAAACAAGCGGATCATAAATGATTCCGCTTGTTCGTGTAGTATAATTAGTCAGCTGTACAATTATTTCATAGTGGATTTCCCAGTTTCATAAGACTCGATCATTTTCTTGACCATCTGACCACCGATGCTGCCAGCCTGAGCAGAAGTCAGATCGCCATTGTAACCCTGCTTTAAGTTAACTCCTACCTGCTGGGCGGCTTCATACTTGAATGAGTCCATAGCCGCTTTCGCTTGGGGAACCAACAGTCTGTTACTGTTTCTTGCCATTTATCTTCACCTCCTTTTATTAGGTTGGTCTTAGTTTTTCCCCTTCATCTGCGAATATGCTAGAAGTATTTTCAAGACTTTTTATTTTTTGTTTTCGGTTTAATCCCCATTTCCTGTGCAACTTCATATTTAAGGTTCTCCATGGCCTGATTACCGGCATCATTCGTTGAAGGCTTCTTTGGCTGTTGTTGACCGGACGTTTTTTTCATTTTTCAATCCCCCTTTCCAATATCAAAAAAAATACTGCAAACCATAGGTCTGCAGTAGTAGGATGGTGCAAATTAAATGATTTTATTTTGGCAATCAATGGGGCGTCAATCATGTCCAGGCGTTATTTCCATTCTCTAATTGCGGGCTATTTCATGATTTTTTTTAAATTTAAGCTGCATATAAAGTTGCAGAAACGGGGTTTGCAGATAGGCTATTTCCAATTGGCCGGCAAGCTCCATACTCAATCTGATGAGCTCCAAATCTTTGACCAGACTGGCAACTTTCAGTTCCTCCAGACCATGCTGACGCACCCCCCAAAAGTCACCGGGTCCGCGGATGGCCAAGTCTTCATTGGCCAGTTCGAAACCATCATTGCTTTGCTCCATCGCTTGCAAGCGACGTTTGGCTTCTTCGGTCCGTGCATCTGCCAACAGAATACAGTAGGATTGATGGCTTCCCCGGCCGACTCTGCCCCGCAGTTGGTGTAATTGCGACAAACCAAACCGTTCCGCATGCTCAATAATGATCACGGAAGCATTGGGTACATCCACGCCCACTTCAATCACCGTTGTCGATACCAGCACCTGAATCTGGCCTGCCTGGAAGCGCTGCATAATCATTTCTTTTTCGTTGGCTTTCATCCGGCCATGAAGCAAACCAACTGAGAATTCCGCAAAAATATGGGTGCGCAATTCCTCATACAGCGTAATGGCTGCCTGCATATCCTGTTTTTCCGATTCTTCCACCAGCGGACAGACGACATAGCACTGCATCCCTTGTTGAATCATTGGCCGGGCAAAATCATAGGCTTTTGACCGGGATGAACGTGGAAGATAGCGGGTTTTAACCGGCTTGCGTCCGGGCGGCAGTTGATGAATAACGGAAAGATCCAGATCCCCATAGGCAGTCAAAGCCAGTGTTCGTGGGATGGGAGTAGCTGTCATGACCAATACGTCTGGATTTATCCCCTTCTGACCAAGCCGGGCCCGCTGGCGTACCCCAAAGCGATGCTGCTCATCAATAATCACCAAACCCAGGCGCCTGAATTCAACCTGTTCCTGGATCAAGGCATGGGTTCCCAGCAGGATATCAATTTCTCCACGCTGCACTGCCTCCAACATGATACGACGCTGTGCCTGGGAAGTGCCGCCGGTCAGACAGGCCATTTCGACCGGCGCGCCAGCAAAAAGTCTCTGCAGCGCAGCAAAATGCTGCTGTGCCAGAATTTCCGTAGGTGCCATCAGCGCAGCCTGGTATCCGCTGGCTGCTGCTTTGGCCATGGCCAGCGCTGCCACCACTGTTTTGCCGGCGCCAACATCACCTTGCAGCAGACGGTTCATCGTCCGGGGAGCTTGCATATCCGCATAGATCTCTCCCACGACTTTTTCCTGATCATCCGTCAGCCGGAACGGCAAACTTTGCCGCAAATGCTGTACCAAATTAGTTTTTTCCAGGTGAATGACACAAGGGGCAGCTGGCTGACGATCAGTGCGGTGCTTGTCAAGTGATATCTGAAACAACAATAACTCTTCCAAAGCCAGTCGTCTTCTGGCCTGCAGATACTTTTCTGCGTTCTCCGGGAAATGAATATGGTGCAGCGCAGAATGGATATCCAGCAGTTCATACTTCTCTCTCAAATCAGCGTCCAAAATCTCCGGATAATCGGTGAGAAAGTTTTGCAGCACATAATTCATTATCTTGCGCAAACTTTTTTGGTTCAGACTCCCGCTCAGCGGATAAATCGGTACCACGCTGAATGCCATAACTTCGTCGTCTTCCAGGATTTCATAGGCAGAGACCTGCAACTGCAATTCCTTGTAACGCCCGTCCACCTTGCCGGTAACCAGTATTTGCTGGCCGGTTTTGATTACATTGGTTAAAAACGGCTGATTAAACCAAATAGCATGAATCGCAGCGCTGTCATCTTCCAAAAGCGCCTTGAAAATCTGCAATCCCCGCCCGGTTCTGGTACTGGTCGTAGACAAAACCCGGGCCTGCAGGTTCACGGTCGTATCAAGCGGCAAATCACAAATCGGGGTTAAGTGAGAACGGTTGAAATAGCTACGCGGAACCAACCACAGCAAATCGAAAATATTGTCCACGCCCAATTTTTGCAGGTCACGTTTTCGTTTGGGGCCTACCCCCTTGATGTATTGCAGTTCCATAAAAAGACTTTCCATAACAACCTCCCGGCCTCATCCCCGCATGATATGACAAGACGGCCTTTCACCGTTTCAAAACGGTGAAAAACCGCCCATAATAGCATAAGTCCCAAATTACTCAACAGATATGAAATAGCTGTAATGGGGCTGCCCGCCAAAATGCATTTCCACTTCGCACTGCGGGCAAATTTCCATCACCTTTTCCTGAAGCGCGCTGGCTTCTGCTTCTTCCAAACCATTACCATACAGGAAGGTAATCAATTCGCTGTCGGGCTTGATCATATTCCGCAAAATAGCCAAGACCACTTCTTCTTCACTGTCTGCTTTCTGGCTGATTTTGCCGTCAATCAAGCCAATCACGTTGCCCGCTTCAATCTCCAGACCACTTACCCCGGAATCCCTCACCGCATGAGTCACTTCGGCATAGGAGACTTTTTCTGTTTCCGCTTGCATGGCTGCCATAATGACATCCAATTCGCCCTCAGAGTCATAGGCAATCAGCGCAGCAATCGCCTGCATCACTGAGCGGGTCGGTAAAACCGTCACCTGTTTGTCAGACAATTCCTTCACCTGTTCGGCGGCCATGATAATATTCTTGTTGTTGGGCATAATGATCACAGCTTGCGCTGGCACATCCTGGCAGGCTTTCAGCAGATCTTCGGTGCTGGGGTTCATGCTCTGACCACCCTGCACAACCTGATCAACCCCCAAGCTTTGGAGGATACTGACAATCCCTTCACCCGCTGCTACAGCTACCAGGCCGATTTTTTTACAAAACGCAGACAGGTTGTTCGGTTCAAAATCATGACGGTTTTCATGTACCTCTTCCAGCATATTGTTGATTTTTATATCACTCAACTGTCCGAATTGCAGTGCTGTTTCCAACACCTTGCCGGGATGATTGGAATGGATGTGAACCTTGACAATCTCCTCTTCTCCGACTACCAGCATGGAATCTCCCAGCGGACGCAAATGGTCCTTGATATCCTCAGGATTTAAATCCTGCCCCTTGATCAGCATCTCGGTACAGTATTGAAAATCCAAAACGATATCTTGCTTGATCATTTCCTGGCGACTGGTAATGGTTTTTTCCTTGTAACTGTCTAGTTGAATTTCCTTGTCAGCTGCCAGCCCCTCAATCACGCCTTCAAGGAAAAACAGCAGCCCCCGTCCACCGGCGTCTACGACTCCTGCTTCCTTGAGGATGGGCAGCAGGGAAGGGGTTTTCTCCAGCGTACGATAGCCTTCTTCCACGCCGATCAGCAGAACGGCCAGTATATCAGAACCTGATTGGGCCTCCTGTTCACAAGCCCTGGCAATCTCGCGAATTACTGTCAATATGGTCCCTTCCACCGGCTTCATGACTGCCTTGTAGGCGGTATCAGCTCCGGAACGCAGAGCAAGTGCAAGATCAACCGCATTGGCGGTTTCCTTGTTCTCCAGCGTTTTGGCAAAACCTCTGAAAATCTGGGATAGTATCACCCCGGAATTGCCCCGGGCACCCATCAGGGACCCCATGGAAACTGCCTTGGCCACCTTGCCCAAAGATGCAGTGCTGTTTTTTTCGCCTTCCCTGACAGCCGATAAAAGGGTCAAGTACATATTGGTTCCGGTGTCACCGTCCGGTACCGGAAAAACATTTAACTGATCGACCTCATCACGATTATGTTCCAATCTGATGCAACCGGCTTTTATACATCGCACCAGATCATATCCGGTTATACTCAGCAAACTCAAACTGTTAATCCTCCCATTACTTATCTTTGATAACTCTGATCCCCTCAACATTAACATTAACTTTTTCCACCGGAATCCCGGCTTTTTTTTCCAGAACATAAGTTACCTTCTGCATAACACTCAGGGCTACTTCAGATATTTTTATACCATAACCGACGATAACATGTACATCCACAATCAGTCCATCTGTACCATTTTTTACTTCCACGCCTTTGCGAATCGATTCCAAACCAAGCATATGGGTAATCCCGCTTTGCAGATTGTGGGGCACCATTCCCACCAGCCCATAGGAATCCAGGGCGGCCAACCCGGCAATCGTCTCCACTACTTCTTTTTCCACCGTAATATTACCGAGATCATTGGTTTTAATAGTAAACATGTTTTCCCTCCTGACTTCATTCATCTTCCTACATAATATTTATAGCTTCTTCTTGCCCTTTGCTTTTGCTTCTGCTAAAATATCTAAGTGCAACTGCTATAGAGAGGGGGCAAAATAGTGGCTAAGTGTGAGATCTGTGGAAAAGGCGTAACCTTTGGTAAAAAGTATAGCCATTCCCATATAAGAACCAACCGTCAATGGAAACCAAATGTACAACGGGTCAAAGTACTGGATGATAAAACACCGAGAAGAATGTATGTTTGTACCCGCTGTTTGCGTTCCGGTAAAGTTCAAAGAGCACTTTAAAGCTTTTGATCTGATCAAGCCTTAGATAGTTTATCTAAGGCTTTTCGCTTTTTAAAGCCTTGATCTCGTCAGGACTGAAGGTATATGTCGTCCGGCAGAAATTGCATACCGCTTCAATGTCTTTATTATTCTCCGCTGCCTCCCGGATTTCCTCCTCATTCAGCCCGGCCAGAATAATCGCCAGCCTTTCCCGACTGCAATTGCATGCAAAGGCCAGATTCATGCGAGCAATAATCGTATATTCAATTCCCTGCATAATAGAAGCTGCAATATCTTCCAGCGTTTCATTTTCAAGCACAAGTTGGCTGATCTGCCCCAGCGATAAAATATTGTTTTCCAGGATTTCAAGCACAGCATCCTCAGCATTGGGCAAAGCCTGCACAATCAGCCCCCCTGCGGCCAGGACACGCAGATCCGCACCTACCAGTACGCCCAGCGAAACCAGCGCGGGGATTTGTTCGGACTGCATAAAATACTGGGCCAGATCTTCAGCAATTTCTCCGCTGACCAGTGGCACCTTGCCTTCAAAAGGTTGCTTCAGTCCCAGGTCCTTGCGCACCTCAAGATAACCTTCTGCCCCCACCAAATCACCAACTGCCAGCTTACCCGGTGAACGGGACGGCAAATCCGCTTGTGGGTTGCCGATCAGACCTTTGACATGACCGTTGCCATCTGCCGTGGCAATGATGGTCCCAGCCGGACCGTTGCCATTGAAGCGCAAACTGATCAAATCCTGGTCACTTTTCAGATCGCTGCCCATCATCACCGCAGCGGTCAGCACCCTTCCCAGCGCTGCGGTCGCAGTAGCAGATGTTTGATGGCGAATGTGAGCCTCTTCCACCAGCCGGTTGGTACGCGCCAACCACACCCTGACGTTTTGTCCGGCATCTATCAGTTTTATCAAATAATCCTGGTTTTGCATAATTTGATTCCCTTCATTGTCATATCAATCATTATACCCGTAATGGCAGCAAAATCAACGTTGACCCATATTTTACTGCAACCACCTTGCTAAAACTGCTATGATAAAATATAAATAACCAGAACAATTTACTACGTCATAATTAGTCATGCAATAAACTGATAGGGGGTTAAAATATGCCATTTTATGAATTCGAAGAGAAAAGGCCGACCATCGGCGAAAACAGTTTTGTTCATCCCCAGGCGACAGTCATTGGCGACGTAAAGATAGGTAATCAATGTTATGTCGGGGCTGGGGCAATTCTCCGGGGTGATTATGGTACCATAGAAATCGGCAACGGAAGCAATATACAGGAAAACGCAGTTCTTCATGCTGAACCGGGTACCTGTGCAAAAATCGGCGAGGATGTATTGGTCGGACATATGGCTATTGTGCATGGTCCCTGTACGATCCTAAATCGGGTGATCATTGGTATGGGCTCCCTCATTTCCACTGGTTGTGAGATGGGAGAGGGAAGCTTCCTGGCCGCAGGCAGTGTCCTCCCACCGGGCCGTATTATTCCGGCACATCAATTGGCAATAGGCAACCCAGCAGTAGCTGTTAAGGAAGTGAGCGGCACTCTGGCCCAGTATAACGGGATTGCGGTAAAACTGTATCAAGATCTGGCAATTCGCTGTAAAACCGGATTGAAACAGATCGACCTATAGCTGACAGCAAATTCCTGTCGTTTTCTTAATGCTCGTCAATTACAGGAAAATGAAACGACCGGCCCGGAATATAATCCCATCAGGGAGGATTTGTCCAATTCCCTCCTGATGTCACAGGACTTCCAATCAGACTTCGACTTGTCCATAATTATAACGCCTAAACCGGTTTGAACCGCACACCATAAATCAAGTACACTGGGTTCAAGGTTGATGGCAAGGAAACAAACCCTTGATTGACTGGTTTGATTTCCTGATGCACAAGCTGATGTCTGGAAAGGAGTCTTGTATGAAACGAATTAAATTGATTATACCCGTTATCATGTTGTCGTTACTGTTTACCGGTCTTTTATTTACACAAAGCGAAAAGGCCATGGCATCTGCCAATCTTTCCTGGGGATCCCATGGAACCGAAGTAGTGACTTTACAGAAATCTCTTAATAACCAAGGTTATTGGTGCGGAGAAGCGGATGGTGTTTTTGGCCCCAAAACGTATGCAGCGGTCATTAAATTACAAAAAGCCCAAGGCTTGGATACCGATGGTATCGTCGGCCCCAAAACCAAAACGGCACTGGGTTTGAGTGACAACAGCAACGTCACATCCACCCCTTCACGCAGTGGCTCAAGTGTGAATCGCGCAAAAACGCTGACCATGACAGCAACTGCTTATTGTTCCTGTTACAAATGCAATTATCCTTATTATGGAGCCCCTTCTTATATCGGCCTGCCGTTGGGTAGAGGGATTATTGCAGTCGACCCCCGCGTGATTCCCATGGGAACCCGGCTTTATGTGGAAGGCTACGGTGAAGGCATCGCTGCCGACCAGGGCAATGCCATCAAAGGAAATCGCATCGACCTTTGCTTTGCAACTCATCAACAAGCCCTGAGCTATGGTATGAAGACCGTCAAAGTTACTATTTTGGATTAATGAACAAAAAAGAGTCCGCCTCTCACATCAATAGAGGCGGACTTTTTATTGCTATTTAAAGCGATGTAGTTTCTCCTTCAGTCCTATTTCCACTGCTTTAGGAACCAGGCCGCATACACTGCCTCCCAGCAGGGCTGCTTCTTTTATTCCGCTGGAACTGACAAAAATATAACAGGGATTGGACATGATAAAGACTGTATCAATATCCGGCAACAGGTTTTTATTCATCATGGACATATGGGATTCATATTCAAAATCGGTGATTGACCGCAGTCCCCTGATAATCACCGTTGCATCCTTGGACTTCAGAAAATCGGCCAACAGACCGTTAAAACATTCCACCTCTACATTGGGCAAATGCTGTACACTATTTTTAATGAGCTCAACCCGTTCATCCAAGGTAAAGAGAGCCTGTTTGGTCACATTGTGCACCACTGCTACTACAATTTTGTCAAATATCCGGCTGGTCCTTTCCAAAATATCAATATGCCCCATGGTAACAGGGTCAAAACTCCCTGGATATACTGCTATCGCCACCCGTTGCCGCTCCTTCCCGATCAATGCATTTTAATAAATTGTAGCATATAATGGCAGTTAAAGTGTTATATAATCGTAGATACCCGAAAATTTATCATTCTATTTTGCGTATTTTGGGCTCAATAATATACCCCTCGGGAGAAAAATTCAGCAGAAATGTGAGCGCAAAGCAATCTCACTTTTCTGCTGTCAGGCTTTCAGATTACATAAATGCTTCTTCCGGGATATCAATTGCGCTGGTGTCGCTTTCCTTCATAGCCCTTTCATAGCCAAAGACTTCAGGTACAACGTTCAGCACATAAAATTTGACACTGGCTATCTTGCCCTTGTAAAAATTGGCATCATAGTGTTCATCCCCTAATTGGGCCAATTGACTGGCCGCCAACAAACCCTGATCAAGCATCAGCTTGCCGCAATAGACACGAGCCGCTGCATGCAGTGTCCGCGTAGCAAACAGCTGTTTAAGCTGCTTGTTGGTGTTTTGCCAGTCGTCATTCATGGCAACTATGGCTTTAAATGCTTGTAAGGCTTCTTCCAGTAAAGCAAATTCGGCTGCAAATTCTGGCATCTTTTGCCTGGCAACAAATTCCTCGATTTCTCCCACCCATTTTTTAAAAGGTTCACCGTTCTTCATGGTAAACTTGCGACCGGTAAAATCCTGGGCCTGGATAAAGTTGGTCCCTTCCCATAAGGAATAGATTTTGCAGTCACGTGCCAGCGAAGCCGGTGCATATTCTTCCATAAAACCGTAACCGCCATGAACCTGAATGGCTTCCTGGGTCAGGCTCCAGGCCATATCAGATGCATACGCCTTGCACACTGGATTATTGATCATAAACATATCATCAGCGTATTCCCTATCTGCCGGATCGTTGGCCTCATGGGACAGATCAACATAATAATAAGTCGTATAAATAAGTGCTCGTATGGCTTCCATGCAAGCCTTCTGATACAACAACATGCGGCGGACATCTTCGTGTTCTATGATCCGGACTTGCGATCCTTTTGAATCGGTGGATTTTCTGCCCTGTACCCGCACCTTGGCATATTCAAGCGCAGCATAGTAGGCGGAACTGAAGGCACCCAGCGAAAACAAACCTGTGTTAAGGCGTTCTTCATTCATGTACCGAAACATCTGCGCCATGCCTTTGCCGCGCCCGTCAACTGGCAACTCGTCTCCGACCAGCCATCCCAAGCAGTGATTGTTTTCGCCAAAGGCCAAGGTGCAGGTGGAAGAGCCATGGATTCCCATCTTGTGCTCGATTCCAACCGTAGTGACATCATTCCAATCACCCATGGTTCCATCATCGTTGACCCAGAACTTGGGCACAATAAAAAGCGAAATGCCTGCTGTACCTGCCTTCGCACCTTCGGTCTTGGCTAGCACCAGATGCACAAAATTTTCAACGCAGTCATGGTCACCAGAGGTAATGAAGCACTTCAAGCCCTTAATCTTATATAAGCCTCTGGTATCGGTTGCGAACGCTTTTGTGGAACAATTGCCAACTTCAGATCCTGCCCCCGGTTCTGTCAGGCACATGGTGCCGCCCCATTTACCCGCAAACATGTTGGGCAGAAAAAGCTGTTGTTGTTTTTCCGTACCCTCAAACTGCAGTACAGTCGTGGCTCCCTGGGTCAGGCACCATAACATCACCATGGCCGGGGAAGCACCGGATTGTTGTTCCAAGATGGGAGCGTACCAGGACAAAGGAATACGTCCTTCCGATTGGCGGTCACCAAATTGAGGCCCCAACCCTGCTTCCACTACGGTATTGTAGACGGTTTTAAATGAATCCGGACTGATTACTGCCTGCTTTTCTCCCCCCACAAATTTCATCCCGATTTCATCGGAATCCTTGTTTGCCGGACAGATCACATCGCGGCTGATTTTGGCATTTACCTCAAGGAAGGCATCAATATCGTCAGCGCCATAGTAGTCTTTATAACCATCACAGGATAAAAGTTTGTCCATGTCGAGCCATTCTTTCATCTGAAACTTGATGTCACGGGTTTGGTAAAGATAATTATAGTGTGGCAATACGTTTCCCCCTCATTAATGATTATTTGGTCGATGGTTTATAGGCCTTCTTCGCAGTTATCAACATTTTTCAACGACCATTGCCGTGCCCATGCCACCTCCAATGCAAAGCGTAGCCAGACCCTTGCGGGCTTCTCTTTTTTGCATTTCATATAACAAGGTAACCAGTATCCTGGCACCGGATGCACCAATCGGATGCCCAATGGCAATTGCTCCTCCGTTTACATTCACCTTGTCCATATGATTTTCAAAACCCAGGTCTCTTGCCACCGCGATGGATTGGGCGGCAAAAGCTTCATTGGCCTCAATCAAATCTATGTCATCGATGGTGAGGCCGGCTTTGGCCAGCGCTTTTCGGGTGGCAGGAATCGGCCCCAGTCCCATCACCTTGGGATCAACTCCGCCGGAAGCATAACTCAGCACCCGGGCCATCGGTTTGATGTTCATCTCATCTGCTTTTTCCCTTGACATAACGATGACCGCTGCCGCACTGTCATTAATACCAGAAGCATTGCCGGCAGTCACCGAACCATCTTTTTTAAATGCCGGTTTAAGCCCTGCCAGCTTTTGGGCTGTCGTTGCCCTCGGGAATTCATCAATGGCAAATACCTGATCACCTTTTTTCCCTTTGATGGTGACCGGAACGATTTCATCGTTGAATCTTCCTGTTTCGATGGCCTGCAAGGCCCTTTCCTGGCTGCGTAACCCAAAGGCATCCTGCTCTTCCCGACTGATGCCATACTGTTCATTGATATTCTCGGCTGTGATTCCCATATGATAATTGTTAAACGCTTCCCATAAACCGTCTTTTATCATCACGTCAACCAGCGTACCGTTATTCATCCTGTAACCATAACGCGCTTTTTCCAGGGCAAAGGGAGCCGCTGACATATTCTCCATGCCCCCCGCCAGGATAACGTCTGCATCCCCGGCTTTGATGATCTGGGCAGCCAAACTAACCGCCCGCAACCCTGAGCCGCACACTTTATTTATGGTCATGGCGGTTATATCAATCGGGATTCCTGCATTAACAGCAGATTGCCGTGCCACATTCTGCCCTTGGGCTGCTTGCAGAACACAGCCAAAAATAACTTCATCCAAACATGCCGCTTCAATGCCTGCACGTTGCAGCGCTTCGTTCATCACAAGACTGCCCAATTCAACTACACTTACATCTTTTAATGCTCCTCCGAACGAACCAACCGGAGTTCTGCAAGCACCAACCAGTACTACTTCCCTTGTCATATCATAAACCTCCTTTTGTTAATTAAAATGGATGAAGAACACCGTAACCGATAAGGACTTCCCTCCTCCTTTGTCTAATTTTTTAAACTTTCCATATATAATGAATTATCGGTTAATTCCGCACATTATACCATTCTCTATGGATTACCGTTTTCCTGCTATTAAATAACTTTTTACAACCTCTGGTAAATTCATCTAAATACGGTCCGGGCACGAAACCTTATTAATAGGATGTTAAAAAGTTATTGTGTTATCAAAAAAACCGGGTGAATGATCAGTCAACAACGGTCACTCGCCCGGGTTCACTCGTATATACAAAAATCCCGTTCATTAAGCTACGCTCGTTTGAGGGACAACTTCTTTAAGAAAGGTATCACCACCATACGAGCCGCTTCAATAACGGGGTTTTTGCCGGCCTGACGTTTCGCCGCGTCGCATCACCATGAGGAACGGCACATCAGCAAACAAGCCGAATAAATATTTAGCTTAAAATATATTCCATGCCTTCGCCAACCATGATCAGTTCGCCCTTCTGGTTTTCACATTTGGTTTCGAGTTTGACCATATGTTTGGCTTCCAGCTTTTCAACGATGGTCGCAGTAGCAGTGATGGTATCGCCAATATAGACCGGCTTTAAAAATTTAATGCTTTGATTGGCATAAACATTACCAAAAGTCGCCATGGTAATGGTATTGGAAATCAGGCCCAGCACCATGACGCCGGGGACGATAACATCGCCGAAGCGGGTAGTTTTACTGTACTCCTTGTCAATGTGAATCGGATTCAAGTCGCCGGTCAATCCAACCCACAATATCACATCGGTTTCCGTAATGGTCTTGGTAAAAGTGGCAGCATCACCAATATGCAAATCGTCCCAGTGTTTTATTTTATCGCTGTAATCCATGCCTCACACCTCCCGGTTAACGCAGAACGTTATTACTGATAACCACTCGCTGAATCTCGCTGGTACCTTCATACAATTCAGTGATCTTGGCATCACGCATAATTCTCTCAACCGGATACTCGCGAGTGTAGCCATAGCCGCCATGAATCTGGACCGCCTGGTTGGCAACCTGATTGGCTGTTTCAGAGGCTTTCAGCTTGGCAATGGCAGCATCCACGCCATATTCCATATGCTGGCTCTTTCTCCAGGCGGCATCATAAGTCAAAAGCCGGGAGGCTTTGATATCCACCATCATGTCAGCCAACTTGAATTGAATGGCCTGGAGAGTAGATATCGGTTTACCAAATTGTATTCTTTGTTTGGAATAATCACGGGCGATTTCAAAAGCTCCCTGGGCAACCCCTACCGACTGAGCAGCAATGCCGATTCTGCCACCGTCCAAGGTCGCCATGGCGATTTTGAAACCTTCTCCTTCTTGGCCCAGCAGATTTTCTTTCGGAATTCTGCAATCCTCAAAGACCAGATCACAGTTTTGGGTTCCTCTGAGGCCCATTTTCTTTTCAAATTTCCCAAAACTGAAACCGGGTGTTCCTTTTTCCACGATGAATGCGCTGAACGCCTTGCTTCTTAATTCCTTGGGTCCGGTACGGGCAAAGACGATATAGGTATCCGCCGCCTCGGCGTTGGTAATAAAGATTTTTCTGCCATTAAGAACATAGCTGTATCCGTCCAAATCAGCCTTGCAGGTCATGGCCACGGCATCGGATCCGGCTCCAGCTTCCGTAAGACCAAAGGCACCCAGTTTTGTTCCTTCCGCCAGGGGGACAAGATACTTCATTTTCTGTTCTTCGGTGCCAAAAGCATAAATCGGCCAGGTTCCAAGGCTTAAATGAGAAGACAGGGTGTCGGCAGCGGAAGCATCGACCCGCCCCAGTTCTTCAACGGCAATGGCATAGGCAACATAATCCATTCCCGCTCCGCCATATTTTTCTTCAAATGGAATCCCGGTCAGACCCAATTCTCCCATTTTATCAAACAAAGTGCGGTCAAAATACTCTTTTTCATCCCGATCAACCACACCGGGTGCCAGGACGCCTTCTGCAAAATCTCTGACTGACTGTCTGATCATTTCGTATTCTTCGGTCATTTTAAAATCCATTTCTTATTCCTCCTTTATCTTTGGCAACGGTGTATCATTTCTATATTCAATACAATGCAAAATGTTTGCCAACCAAACGAACTTCTGCAAATTCCGCGACATTTTTCTAACAACCCTCATAAATACGGGCTTGCCGGGTGACGCCAGACATATTTTCATTCGTTTATCGGTTTTCACTTTTGCAATTTCGGTTCACACGCTTGTGTTTTTGCCTTATTTTCTTGTTTGCGCGATTCTTATCTGATTCGCATCGAACTGTCTGCGGTTCACAACATTAACCTTCCAAAGGTATCCCGTATTGGGCGGCTTTACGCACTACAGTCGTCTGACTCACATTTAACGCTTTCGCAACTTTACGGCTGCTTTTGTATTTCTGAATATAACGCTGCAACAAGTCTTTTTCATAAGCATTGACTTTTTCCTTTAAATCAATTCCGCTGTTTTCTGTTTTTTCGGTATTAAACTCCATTTCACCGCCATTGACATTGCCGCCCAGTTGAATCGTTCGAATCACTTCTTCCGGGCTGGTTACTATTGCTCTTTCAATGGCATTCTTTAATTCCCGAACATTCCCCGGCCATTCATATTCCAGCAGACTGGTGATCATTCTTTCATCAATTTTCTTGTTCAGGTTATACTGCTCGTTAAAAAGATTAACAAAATGATAAATCAGTGCGGGAATTTCCTCTTTCCTTTCCCGCAGCGGCGGCACATACACCGGCACAACATTGAGGCGATAATACAAATCCTGACGAAATTGCCCGCGCCGGGTCATCTCCCACAGATCGCGGTTGGTCGCTGTGATTAGCCGGACATCAATTTTTATGGGCGTAGTGGCTCCAATCCGTAAGATTTCTTTTTCCTGGATGGCCCGCAACAACTTGGATTGAAGGGTCAAAGGCATTTCTCCGATTTCATCCAGAAATAGCGTTCCAGCGTTGGCCAGTTCAAATATTCCCATTTTGCCACCTTTGCGAGCTCCGCTGAAGGCCCCCGATTCGTAACCAAACAATTCTGATTCCAATAAACTTTCAGGGATAGCTGCACAATTGATATTGATTAAAGGCTTGTCTTTGCGATTGCTGTTTTTATGCAATTCCCTCGCAATCAGTTCCTTGCCCACCCCTGATTCCCCGGAAATCAAGACGGTGGAATCGACTTTACCGATACGCATGGCCAATTCCAAGAGCTCTTTGGTTTTAGGAGAATTAACGACCATCTCACCTGATTGCACCACTTTTTTTAATTCTTCTTCATAATGCCGGCTCAGGTTCTGAGCCAGTTCGACCTCTTGTTTGAGACGCATAAGCTCGGTTATATCACGTCCATTGGTAATGACCCAGGCCAGTTCACCCTGCTCATTAAATACCGGATTGCCGGTTACCAAGAGGGTTTTGCCGCTTTTTATATTCTGGGCAAAGGTGATGGGGGTGCGGTTTTCAATGACATGGATGGTAGCTGAACGGTCATACAAACCTTGTTCGACCAAATCATACATGTTTTTGCCGATGATCTCTTCGGCACTGATGCCGGTAATCCGGGTATAGGCTTCATTGATGCTGATCACATTGGCTTTGGCATCGGTTACAAAAATACTGTCAAATGAAGCTTCAATAATGGCATCCAACTCTGATTTTAATTTTTTGGTGTATTCCAGTTCATGAGTTACACTTTCGAGCGTAGATATGTCGTTGATAACCGCGATGGCCCCGATCAGGTTGCCTGCCAGTTCGATAGGACTGTTGATGGATAAATAGGTCCTTTGGTGATGGACAAACTTCTCATTGGCAATTGCCTGCCTGCTTTCGATCACCCGATGCAGATTACCACGGGGAAATACTTCGGGATAGCGTCGGTTGAGAATGTTTTCGCGCTTGATTCCCAGAATCTCTTCTGCTGCTCGATTGAAGGCCAAAACTTGCAGATCGTTGTTGATGATAATAATACCTTCGTAGGCAGCGTCAAAAGTTGCCATGGTTTGGGGGGAATAACCATGCGCCTCCAAATTACTGTACATAGCCACTAATTCCCTGGTGATTACGCCAAGAATCTTGCGTTTTTCGAGCACTGGCATAATGGTATTGTGCAGAGGATACAAATCGGTTAAAGCAGTATCCGGCGAAACCGTCATGACATTCGTAATCATCAATTCACGAACAGGCATCTGGGGATCCTTATGCTGATGAAGGGCTTTGTACAATTGTCGGCGACCGAAATAACCGACAAAGTCACCCCCATCATCAACTACCGGCAGGCCATCCAAATGATTCTCCAGCAACATCCCGGACACTTCTGTCAGGGTCATCTTTTGATGACATTGCAAGGGTGTCGGTATCATTATGTCTTTTGCCAGCATCCCAATACCTCCTGTAGTATTTTCATTCGCCCATCAATGATTCGGTTATAACAAGTGTTCATCCTGACAGATCAGGATTTGTTTGTAATTCTACCAATCTTGACACCCTATTAACACCATAATTATGAAATGTATTCTTTTTACGATGTTTTTGTCCATCGCAATCAACGATTCATAACAAGGCTATCCCTTCAGGCTTCCGGCCCAAAGGGATAGCGCTACTGAGGAGGGGGGAATTTATCCAAACACTATCCTGCGCCTTACAGCCCCAGATAGGCCTTTTTAATATGGGGATTAACCAAAAGTTCACTGGACGGCCCTTCCATGGAAATAAATCCGTTTTCCAGGACATAGCCTCGCTGACTCAATCCCAGGGCTCTTTTCACATTTTGTTCGACCAGCAAAACGGTGATGCCTTGGTCGCCGATTTTGCTGATCACTTCGAATACAGTAGAAACGAGCAGCGGAGACAAACCCATGGACGGTTCATCCAGCATAAGGATACGCGGCATTGCCATCAACGCTCTGCCGATGGCCAACATTTGTTGCTCGCCACCGCTCATGGTGCGTCCCACCTGATCCTTGCGTTCTTTTAACCTGGGCAACAACTCGAATACGTATTCCAGGTTCTCATTCCTTTTACTTTTAGCCCGTGGCAGGGCGGCGCCGATCATGAGATTCTCATAAACCGTCATCAGCGGGAAAATTCTCCTGCCTTCAGGCACCTGCACAATTCCCAGTTCCGTTATCTTGTGGGGCGGCAATTGGTCAACCCGTTGATCGCCAAACCAGATTTCTCCGCGTTTGGTCGGCAGAATCCCTGAAATCGTGTTGAGCAGGGTTGTTTTTCCCGAGCCGTTGGCCCCAACAATACTAACGACTTCCCCTTCATCTACGTGTAAAGAAACATTTTTCAATACGGTCACATCGCCATAACCTGAATCCAGTGATTTAATCTCAAGCATTTTCATATTCATCACCCAAATACGCTTTAATGACTTCGCTGTTACTAGTCACCTCTTCGGGAGTTCCTTCAGCGATTTTTTTGCCGTAATCCAGAACAATAATCCGTTCGCAAATCGCCATGGTGGCCTGTAAAACGTGTTCAATCATTAAAACCGTAATTCCTTCCTGATTAATGGATTTTATCAATACGATAGCATCCTCTATCTCGGTAGGATTTAACCCTGCCAGTACCTCGTCCAAAAGCAGTAATTTGGGTTTGGTGGCTAACGCCTTGGCCACTTCCAATCTTTTTCTTTCGGGAATGGTAAGGTTTTGTGCCAGCTCATCTTTTTTTCTTTGTAATCCGACTTTTTCCATGATTTCAATGGCGACCCGTTTGGCTTCCTTTTCCCGGGATGTATTAACAAACGCACCCACCATAATATTTTGCAGTACGGTCATTTTGCCGAACGGTTTCACCACCTGGAAGGTACGACCGATCCCTTTGCGACATACTTCATGTGGGTTAAGACCGGTTATTTCTTCTCCGTTAAAGAATACCTGTCCAGCAGTGGGCTGATATACTCCAACGATAAGGTTAAAAGCGGTGGTTTTTCCCGCACCATTCGGCCCAATCAGACCAATCGCTTCACCTGAATACAGTTTGGTATTGAGTTTATTTACCGCTGTCAGTCCACCAAAACTGATGGTTAAGTCTTTAAGCTCCAGAAGCGCTTCTTGCACCGCTCTCACCTCCTTCATTTTGGTCAGCCCCCGACCCTCGTTTTCGCTTGAACCTTTCTTTTAACTCAATGAGCCCTTTGGGCTGGAAGATAATCATCAACATAACAATCAATCCGAAAATAAACAGATGCAAGCCCATCAACTGACTCCCTAAATAGAAGCGAATCAATTCACTGATAAAGGAGAGGGTTATTCCTCCGATTACCGGGCCGAGAACAGTACCCGCCCCTCCAACGATCGTCATGAACACCATTTGGTTGGACATAATTGCTCCTGCAATTGCGGTGGGTTCCAAATAACGAATCAAGACTGCATAGAACACGCCACCCAAGGCGGTAAAGAAAGCACTGATTGCACCTGCGATCAATTTATTGCGACGCACGTCAATGCCCATCGCTGCAGCGGCATCTTCGTCTTCGCGCAACGCAACCAAATAGTAACCAAGCTTGGAATTTTTGATCCACTGGGCAATGAAAATAATTAAAAACAACATTGCCAAGATAATGTAATAATATGGTACTTTTGAGTTAAACTGAATCGCGGCTGCGGATACGCCAACCATTTTGACACTTAAGCCTTCCGCTCCGCCAATTAGAAACTGGCCCAGATGTCCTGTATTGTTTAGCAAAACAACTACTGCTTCGCCAATCGCTACGGTAGCCAAGGCATAATAGGCTCCCCGTAAGCCAAAAGTGGGAAAACCAATCACCAAACTTAATAAAACCGCAATTCCTCCGCCAACAAACATCCCCAGCCAGGGTGACAAACCAAACGTATTAAACAAGATTACGGCAACATAAGCACCCACCGCAGTATAAATACCATGACCCAAGGAAAGCTGACCGGCAAATCCTCCAATAATATTCCAGCAGGATGCCAGATAAGCCCATAGAATACACATGATAATGACCTGTAAATAATAGGGTTTGGTCACGAACATAGGCAGAAGACACAGGAGAATCCCCAGGCCAGCCAGGATGATATAATTCTTGTTAATTCCCTTCATTCTTCTCACCTACCATTCATAGGGTGAGCCAAATATACCCGTCGGTTTAATAAACAGAACCACCAGGAACACCAGGTATACCAGCATCGCCGTTAAGGTTGCTGTCATATACTGGGCCGCTACCGATTCAATCAAACCGATAATAATGCCGCCTAAAATGGCGCCGGGCACACTACCCAATCCACCCAAAACTACAACAATAAACGCTTTGGTCATAAAGACCGCTCCCACTGAGGGATGAACATAATAAAACGGTATCAGCGCTACTGCCGCTACTGCCAGCAAGGCTGTGCCAATCCCAAAGGCAATGGCATAGGTTTTGGTGACGTCAATCCCCATCAAAGCGGCCGCATTGCGATCCTGACCGGTAGCTCTTAAATTGCGTCCGGTCTGTGAATACTGCAAAAACATATAGAAAAGAAATGCAACTACCAAAGCAATAATTAAACCATAAAAACGCGCCGCACTAACAGTCACTGAGCCCAACGCCAAAGTTTGACTCGAGAAACTGGTTTGCGCCATTACATAATCAGCACCGAATAACATTAAGCATAAATTCTCGAGCACGATGGCAAACGCGGCCGTAAGCAAAAGCACACTGACCGGCTCACGAACGTCCTTCTGAGCATCAATTACGGGTTTAATCAGGAATCGTTCACTGAAATAGCCCATCAAAAACATAAGCGGAGCCACAATAAGAACCAAAATATATGGACTAAGCCCGGTGGCCACCCATAGCCAGTAGGAAATCATCATTGACACCATGAGCAGGGCGCCTTGCGCGAAGTTGATAATCTTCATAATACCGAAGATTAGTGTCAGTCCCAATGCAATCAGTCCATATATGGCGCCCATACTAAGACCGTTCGCAACTACTGATAAAAAGCCCACTGATTATTACCCCCTTTCTCTGGGAGAATGGGGAGTGGCCGGGCCACCGGCCAGTCCCACACCTCATTGCCAGAATTGTTATTTCAGACCAGGATACGGCCAAACGATTTGCGAACCAGGTCTTGCTTCTGCCTGCGGATAGACGGTTACACGCTCCATCTTACCATTGACTTTCTGATACTGGCAGATAACGATCGGAGCATTGACCATTTGTCCGGTTTCATCAAACTTGGTTTCAGCTGCATACATCTGGGCAGGACCGGATTTCAAATCAGTTGCTGCAAAAGCTTCCCGCAATTTTTCAGGCTCAGTGGAAGCAGCTCTTTCCAGCGTATCAGCAATAACATACATACCTACATAGGCTTTTACCGCTTCGGCGTTCATGGCATAACCATATTTTTGCTTAAACTTTTCGTTGGTTTCCTTGGAAGTCGGACGGTTTACGTCGGGTTCCCAGGTAGAGATATCAAAGAAGTTTTCACAAGCATCGCCGGCTAGATTATAATAAGTCGGATCAGCAAATCCGCCGCTGGTGCCGATAAATGCTTTCGGCGTTACTTTTTGCTCGGCAAACGTTTTGGTCAGGAGAGCAGCGTCTGATACATAGGAAACCATCATGATGATATCAGGATTCAACTGTTTGGCTTTTAACACGACCGGTGTCAGGTCGGAAGAATTGGCCGGATAGGGTTCTTTCATCACGATTTGCAGACCGGCTGCAGGCAGATATTTTTCCCAAGCTGTAACCGCACCTTGCCCCCAGGCAGTGTTTTCATAAATCAGACCAACCGTTTTGATGGGGGTATTATATTTCTTGGACATTTCGGTGATGAACTCAGTCTGCGCTTTATTTCTCCAGCTGGTTTTTTCCGCCAGGCGGAAGATATATTTGAATCCGCGCTCAGTAATTTTATCTTCTGAAGGTACATCTACAAAATAAGGAATCTGATAGCGTTCGGCAACTTCAGTGGAAGGCATGGCCACACCACTCTGATAGCAACCAGTCAGCAAAACAACCTCTTCCTGGGTGATCAATTTTTCTGCTTCCGTTACGCCGGTTGCGGGGTCACCCTTACTGTCTGAATAAACCATTTTTAATTTGGCGCCATCCATGGATTTGATCCCACCGGCAGCATTGATTTCTTCAATGGCCATGTCACGAGCTTCCTGGCCAATTTTGCCTAGGGGAGCAGCGGAACCAGACAAGGGAAGGATAGTACCCATTTTGATTTCCTTGGCGGCTTCTTTGTCAGTTCCACCACCGCCGCCACAACCTGCGACCAGACTCAACACAAAAACCAATGCAACCAGTAAACCGATATAACGCTTGTTTCTAAATCTCATCCCTCTGACCTCCTAAAATATTTTTTGTCACATACAACGAGAACTCTCCGCGAGGCTATCTGCCCCGTTCCCTGCCAACCCTGGCTGGCAACGATAATCATTTTATTTGTTGTATACCCCTCCTCCTTCAAACTATTTTTTCACCTATGCAATGCAAAACAGGATTGCAAGGAACACTATATCAACGGGAAAAATATGTGTTGTACGCATCTTTTCTGATTTCACTTCTAAAGTCAGGATGCGCGATATTAATCAGGGCTTCCATTCTTTCCTTGACGGTTTTGCCTTTCATGGAGGCGATCCCGTATTCGGTTACAATATAATCAGTATCATGCCGTGAGGTAGTGACCGCGGAACCCCGGGCCAGAACCGCAACAATACGGCTGGTCTTGCCCTTCCGGGCGGTAGAGGGGAAGGCAATGATTGATTTTCCGCCCACCGAGCGGGCTGCCCCCCTGACGAAATCAACTTGTCCACCCACTCCGCTGAATTGCATGGGTCCCAGGGTATCTGCCGCCACCTGTCCCAGAACATCAACCTCCAGGGCCGAGTTGATGGCGGTCATATGATAGTTTTGGGCAACCACCCAGGGATCATTGACATAGTCTTCGGGATACATGTTTATCGCATGATTGTCATGTATCCAGTCGTATAGCTTGGGTGTTCCCATGATAAAATTGGCAACTACTTTGTTGGGATGCAATGTTTTTTTCTTGCCGTTTATGATTCCCGCTTCCACCAGATCTCTGACACCATCTGAAAACAGTTCGGTATGCACGCCCAAATCATTCTTGTCATAAAGAAAACTCAGGATTGCATCCGGGATTGAACCGATCCCCAGCTGCAACGTAGCTCCATCCTCGATCAAGGAAGCCACATTCATGCCAATTTGCTTTTCGGCTGGTCCAATCACGGGACGGTCCAAAACGATCAGTGGTTCCTCAGCCGGCGCAAAATAATCGATTTCACTTACATGCAGCAAGGTGTCCCCGTAAGTACGGGGCATATTGGGATTGACCTGGGCAATAACAATTTTGGCAGCACGGGCGGCCTGGATGGTGTAATCAATCGAGATCCCCAAAGAACAGTAGCCGTGATTATCTGGTGGGGTAATTGCGATTAGGGCAACATCGACCGGAATCCTACCGGTCAAAAACAGACCCGGTATTTCACTGATAAAGCTAGGGGTAAAATCTGCCCGACCGTCCGCAATCGCTTTTCTGGTCGGCGCACTGCCAAACAGGGAATTCAATTTGAAATGGCCTTGCATTTCAGGATTTACATAGGATGATTCACCCATCGCCACCCGCTGAATGATTTCGACATTCTCTAGTTCCTGCGCTCTGGCAACCAAGGCGCGTGTCAGGGCCTGGGGTTCCCCACAGGCATGTCCCAGAACGACCCGATCTCCAGACTTGATAGCCTTTACTGCTTCTGCGGGAGTTCTGATATGATCACTATAATAAGATTTCCAATCCAACACTCTCCTGCTCCTTTCCTAAGGCTCCTGACTTATATTAAAGCAAACAACATGCCAACCAGCTGAAACCAGATCGGTTCAAGGACAATATTTCTTCGAAAGCCGGTAATATTGTTATTCTTTCACTATGAAAATAATTTGATTCACCTGCACGAAATCAATTTTGTGCGTTTATGCACAATAATTGAACCGTTTTCGATTCGTCTTTATTACATTTTCTCAAAAATTGCTCTTCAATTCGACGTTCTTCGTGCTGATTCATATTCGGTTCTGCTTGTCTTCTTGATTCATTTTAGGTTCACTTATTGTATTCCCGAAATTTAGGCATTATGCAGGCACCCGGTATTTCCCGCATTCAAAACGGTATCGCGAATTGACCTGTTGCTGACTCAGGAATTGTTTTACAATAGGTTGCTTCATTATATAAATACATCCAAGCATGACTTAAGAACCGCTGCGTCGAAGATTGTAGCATTTCAATCGAAAGGTTGTGATTGTTTGAATCTGTATGGCATTGATTTTGCATGTTATAAATAGTGAAACACTTAACTGGGATTATTAAAATGATCCCATACAATTCTTTGCAGCTCAGGTTTTCGAAACAATGCTTATTTAGAAAGGCGGGAATAGAAATGACACTAAAAACACCCCAACAATATTTGGACGATTTAAGAAACATGAAGATTGACCTCTACATGTTTGGTGAAAAGGTAGAAAACTATGTAGACAATCCAATTATCAGACCGTCCATCAATGCGTTCGCAATGACTTATAAACTGGCACAGGAGCCTGAATATGAAGATCTCATGACGGCTACATCCAGTTTGACCGGTCACAGGATTAATCGTTTTACGCATCTGCATCAGAGTCCTGAAGAACTAATGAAAAAAGTAAAGATGTTAAGACTGCTCGGCCAAAAAACCGGCTGTTGTTTTCAGAGATGTGTTGGTATGGATGCTTTTAATGCGGTCTTTAATACCACTTTCGAAATCGATGCCAAACATGGCACCCAGTATCATGAACGTTTTAAAAAATGGCTGGAATATGTGCAGGATAATGACCTTGCGGTTGATGGCTGTATGACGGATGCCCGTGGTGACCGTTCTAAAACGCCGGGACAGCAGCCTGATCCTGATGCTTATCTGCATGTTGTGGAAAGACGTGAAGACGGTATCGTTATTCGTGGCTGTAAACTGCATCAGACCGGCATGATTAATTCTCATGAAATTTTGGTTATGCCGAACAATACACTTAAAGACGATGAAAAAGACTGGGCCGTTTGTTGTGCGGTTCCATTGGATGCACCTGGCATGATCTATGTTTATGGGCGACAGGCAAGTGATACTCGCAAATTGGAAGGCGGCAATATTGATATCGGCAACATCTATTTCGGCGGTCAGGAAGTCATGACCATCTTTGAAAATGTATTTGTACCAAATGACAGGATCTTTATGAATGGCGAAACTGATTTTTCCACGATGCTTGTTGAACGGTTTGCCGGGTATCATCGTCAGAGTTACGGCGGCTGTAAAGTAGGCGTAGGCGATGCTTTGATTGGGGCTACCAAAGCCATGGCTGATTATCATGGTGTATCCAAAGCATCAGCAGTGAAAGATAAAATCGTGGAAATGTGCCATCTGAACGAAACATTGTATGCATGTGGTATTGCTTGTTCTGCAGAAGGCAGAAAAACTGCCGCCGGCAATTATCTGATTGATTTGCTGCTGGCAAACATCTGCAAGCATAATGTTACTCGTTTCCCATATGAGATTGCCCGTTTGGCACAGGATATTGCCGGTGGTTACTTTGTAACCATGCCTTCGGAAAAAGACTTTGCTCATCCAGAAATCGGGCCTCTGGTCAAAAAATATTCCACCACCAGCACAACCGTCCCGGCGGAACATCGTCAGAGAATGGGCCGACTGATTGAAAACATGACGCAGGGTGCAGCTGCCGTGGGATACCTGACCGAATCCATGCACGGGGCAGGTTCTCCCCAGGCGCAGAGAATAATGATCACCCGTTTGGTTGATCTGGAACATCGCAAAGAACTGGCAGAAAAACTTTGCGGCGTGAAAGAAAATAATGATGTGGATTGGAAATAATTTTGTATGAGGCAGGTACTGCTAAAGTATTGCGGAGGCTGCAATCCTACTATTAATCGTTCCAAAATCATTGCCGAAGTCAAACGCGGCCTTCCTCCTGACGTTGAATTGGTCAGCAAAACAGCAGATCAAGTAGCGGAGGTGGGTATTATGATGTCGGGTTGCTCAACAACTTGTCTGGATCGGGAAGATGTTCGTAAACAAGCCCAACAATGGATCGTCGTCGGAGGAAACAATGTAAATTATTTCCCGGTTGAAAATGACCAGCTTGCCGATCAGATTATCAAAAAGATAATCGATTGTCTTCCCCCCGCAAGCAAATGAAAATTTTACAGATCTGATCGACTGACTGAAATCCCTTTAAAAATGACCCCCTGAGGCAGAATTTAAACACTGCTTCAGGGGGTTGTTTTCTTTAATCTCTGCTTTTTAATTCTTCCTTTGAAGAATCCATTTTGAACACCTATTATTGACTGTTTTTGCAATCAAACCTGGCATTCATAAACCAATCAGCGTCCCTTGAAAACCGGCTGTCGCTTCTCATAGAAAGCTGCAATCGCTTCTTTTTGATCTTCGGTACCGCAGCAGTAGGTCGTTTGAGCCTGCTCAAAAAGGAGTCCCCCTCTAACGCTGCTGTCAACGGCCAGATTAATTCCTTTCTTGGCCATCTTAACTGCAACCGGTGGAAGAGAAGTCAGTTTATTGGCGTACTTCATTGCCGTTTGCATTAGATTTTCTGGTTCAGCAACAATCTCTACCAACCCGATTGATTTCGCTTCGGCGGCATCAATCTCATCACAGCACATGATCATCCGTTTAGCCTGTCCTGAGCCAACCAGTTTTGTCATGCGAGTTGTTCCGCCCATGTCAGGAGCAAGCCCGAAACGTACTTCAGGAATTGAGAAGCGGGCATTCGAAGCAGCCACGCGAATATCGCAAGCCAGTATGAGTTCCACCGCTGAACCATAACAAAGTCCCTGAATGGCAACTACCACCGGAACGGGTATTTCTTCCCAAAAAGAATAGACCGACTGCGCCCAGGGAATCGATTTGAAAACATATTCAGAATTAAAGGTATTCAGATCCTTAAGGTCAATTCCGGCTGAGAAATGATCCCCCTTGGCGCTGATCACAATCGCTCCAAGATCATCCATTTCCATAATTTCCTGACCAGCCAGCAAGATTTCCCGCCATACGTCCGGCCCAAATGTATTGAACTTTTCTGCCCGGTTAACGGTTAGGGATGCAATCTTTCCTTCTTTGCCAACCAATACGTGTTGATAATTTGCCATCCTTCTACCTCCATTTTATAGTTTTTGCACGCATATATCGTTTTGATATATAAATTATAGTCCTAACTGTTTTTTCAGTCAATCGGAAAGCGTTCTTCTGTTGAACATACATAAATTAAGATTTTCCACTTGGCATTTTCAATGCGCTAAAGCAAGAAGGCCTAGTGCTTTTCAATCAGGCGCCCGGGGCTTTTCAAGCTACACGTCCGGAGTAATGTCTGTACGGCCGGCGACGAAAAATTCCAAGCAAAAAAGAATTGCCCCTCGTCTGACAGGCAGAGGGGCAATTCCTTGTGTTTTGTTAAATTCCAATATTTTGATCAACCAGATGCCCTGTTGATCTGGCAGTTATTGCATTGACTGCCACAATACTTCGGCGACGTCGAACACCTTGGTGTTTTCTTCTGCTTCAGCAGCTTTGACACCATCAGAGATCATGGTCAGACAGAAGGGGCAGTTGGTTACGATCATTTGCGGATTGGTTACCAGCAGTTGATCGGTTCTGGTATCATTGATACGTTTGAATCCTTCCACTGCTTCTTCTTCCATCCACATGCGACCACCTCCCGCGCCGCAGCAGAATCCGAAGTTTCTGGATTGATCAATTTCCATAATGGATGCACCAGCAGCTTTCAGCACATTTCTGGGCTGATCATATACGCCGTTGTGACGTCCCAGGAAACAGGAGTCATGATAACTGATCTTGGCACCGACTGATTTGGCGGGTTTCAGTTTGCCTTCAGCGACCAGCTTGGCCAGAATTTCAGTATAATGATAGACTTCAAAATTGCCGCCCATTTGCGGATACTCATTCTTCAGGGCATTGTAACCATGCGGACATACAACGATAATTTTCTTGACGCCGTAATTGTTAAAAGATTCGAGGTTTTGGCTGACCAAGGTTTGGTATAAATACTCGTTGCCCAGTCTTCTGGCAGAATCGCCGCAGCAGAATTCTTCCGTACCCAGGTAACCAAAGCTTACTCCCGCCTTGTCAAGCAGTCTTACCAGCGATTCTCCAACCTTCTTGTAACGATCATCAAAGGAAACCGCACAGCCGGCATAAAGGAGATATTCAAATTCCTTGCCGTCTTCCGGCAGCAGATTAACCAGATCCCGGACACCTCTTTCTTCCAGCCATCCAGCTCTTCCAGCCCAGCCAACCCCCCACGGATTGTAGTTTCTTTCCATGTTGGTAAATGCCATTTGGGCTTCACCAGGCATATCTCCCTGCCACATAACCAAGTTTCTGCGCATTTCAACGATCTTGGGAATATGCTCAATATACATCGGGCAGTGTTCCATGCAGGCTCTGCAATTGGTGCAATCCCATATTGCTTCCGTAGTCACCACATCATAGATTAGACTCGTTTCCATGGGGCTGACCTTTTCAGCAGCTGCATCAGTCATAGCAATTTCAGCAACTTCCTCAGGATTATCCTTGGCTTCAAGCAGATAAGGCATTTTTTCCTCAAGGTGTTGTCTCATATTTTGTATGATTACAATTTTGGGATTCAGATGTTTCCCGGTGTTATAGGCCGGACAATTTTCCTGACAACGTCCGCAGCGAATACACGCATCCAGGTCAAGCAGATCTTTCCAGCCGAATTCTTCAATTCTCTCTACGCCAAATGTTTCTGCTTCTTCAATGTTTTCAACAAAACGTAAGGCCGAGGGTTCCAGATCGCGGAATACATAGTTGACCATTCCAGCAAAGATATGCCACAGCTTGGTAAACGGTATAATTGCAATAAACAGAAACGCGATCGCCATATGGAACCACCACAGCAACCGGTGCCAGATTAGGATACTGTCAAGATGCATCCCGCCAAAGAGGGCGGCAAACATCCAGCCAAAAGGAGAACAGACTCTCTCATAAGCAATTTGCGCCATGGTTGTAGAAAGCTGAATTTGGGCTGCTATTCTGAGCCCTTCAATGAAGTATCCAGTCAGAAGAATGGTGAAAATCAAGAGGATGATCCAGCCATCAGAGGCTTTGGTGTCATTTAAACGATCAGGTTTTTGAATATAGCGGATATAAGCCAAAACCATAATACCGATCATGGCCAGGAATCCAGTAACATCAACAATCCAGGACATACCCATATAAAGGAAACCTTCCAAATGTGGCCATCCCAGCCAATGGTGGGCGGCATCTATGCCGGCAGCCATAAACAAGAACAGGAATCCCCAGAAAAGGAAGAAATGCATCCAGCCGGCCAGCGGTTTTTTTATCACTCTGGCTTGCAGGAAGCTGTTCACTAAAAATGACACCGTGCGGGCGCCAACTTTATCGTTTCTGTGAATTTCACCTTTTCCAATCGTCCACATCAGATATTTTTTGTAGGCACCATAAAGAAATATTCCGATGGGGATAAACATGATAATATAAATCAGCCAGTCGAAGGGAATGTTGGCCCCCACTTCCCGCATGGGAATATCGTAGCCGCCTTCCAGAGGTTTAAAACCAAAAATCATGAAAAAACTTCCCTCCCTCAAAATTTAACCCGGATGTGCCGAGTTTGGCGACACCAGAATCAATACTTGCTGCTAATCACGCCATTAATTCTGAGCACCTGTCGAATAAGAAAAGTCTCCCGGATACACCCCCGGCATATCCGGAAGCCTTTCATTATCCATTATTTCTTCAGTTCATCGCAAAGGAGCGGAACAACCTTGAACAAATCGCCTACTACGCCGAAATCTGCTACGCCAAAAATGGGTGCTTCAGTGTCGGTGTTGATGGCAGCGATAAACTTGGAAGAAGACATACCAGCCAGATGCTGAATGGCTCCTGAGATGCCGCAAGCTACATACAGACCAGGGCAAACCACCTTGCCGGTTTGTCCAACCTGCAGTTCATGGCCCAACCAGCCGGAATCGATGGATGCACGTGATCCGCCCAGGGCTGCGCCCAGCAGATCAGCCAGCTGTTCAACAACTTTGATTCCATCCGGACCTTTACATCCACGTCCGCCGGATACTACAACCGCAGCTTCAGTCAGTTCCGGTCTGGCGGAAACCGTAGGAATAAACTCTTTGGCTGCCTGGTAAACATCGGCAGCTGTAGCAGCGATTGCTGCTTTAACTACTTCGCCGGCACCAGCACCTTCAACAACTTCCCAAACACCGGCACGAATGGTTGCCACTACGGGACTGCCGGTTACTTCGACTTTAGCGATGGCTTTACCGGCATAGATCGCTCTGGTAAAAATGCCTTTGCCATCTGAAATCTCAGCAGCAATAGCATCAGTTGCCAGACCTGCATCCAATTTCTGAGCCAGTCTGGAAGCCATGTCGCGGCCGTTTATGGTGTGTCCGAACAATACCGCATTGGGGCTGTATTCTTTGATCATGGCAACGATCTGAGCCACATAAGCACCAGTATTGTATGCTGCAAATATAGCGTCATCCGCTACATAAACCTTGTCAGCACCATATTTTGCAAATTCTCCGGCCAAGCCTTCAACGCCCTGACCAAATATAACGGCTGCTACTTCTCCGCCAAATTTCTTGGCTTCTGATAGTAATTCATATGAAACTTTGCGTATATTTCCATCTCTTTGATCAACAAAAACCCATGTTCCAGCCATCAATTACCCTCCTTTATTTATACAAACGTATAAATTATTTTACTTCTACCTTTACGGTATTCTTCATCCAGTCAGCCAACTTGGCGGCTGCTACGTCCGGATCTTCCTCGATCTTGATACCGGCAGTTTTACCAGCCGGCAGACCAACTTCAACTATTTTAACCTTGTTGTCAACGGCTACTGCATCAACCGTAGCAACCGGTTTTTTCTTGGCTTGCATGATACCCTTCATGGAAGGATAACGGGGTTCATTCCAGCTTACCTGGCTGGAAATAACTGCCGGAATGGCAACTTCGGTTACAGCAGTACCGCCATCTGCTTCACTGGTGCAGGTAGCTTTTCCGTCAGCGATTTCAATGCTGGTTATAACGTTAACATGCGGCAGGCCTAAAATTTCAGCAATACGGGTGGGAACCTGTGAAGAACCATCATCGGAAGCTACGTGACCAGCCAGGATCAAATCCGGGCTTTCTGCTTTGATTGCATCGGCCAGGGCTACAGCTCTGGCATATTCATCAGCAGCAGTGTCCTGTTTCACTAAAAT
>ERZ795053.914-NODE-914-length-37746-cov-5.853440_pt1 | contig 37746 bp, 33 predicted proteins | sample MGYA00375137_ERZ795053 | MGnify/ENA primary metagenome ERZ795053 (study PRJEB30182, sample SAMN05720284) | activated sludge metagenome | isolation source: Anaerobic digester | place: Hong Kong | collected 2014-12-17 ... | reverse complement strand
CCTGGCAGGGTGCGGTGGACCAGTTTATCGAGGTCTACAAGGGCGACGCCATCGTGTGCAAATGCTGCCAGGTGGCGGGGCTTGGCAACGTGGCGCAGCGCGACGGCAGCTTTGCCTATTACATGTCCGAGCCCATCGTATGCAACGATCCGAAGGGCTCTGGGGCCATGCTGCAGGCCGCGGTGGAGATCGCGCTTGCGTTTCCAGGGTAAACCAGGGTTCTCATGCCGCGAAAGCTCCGGCGCCGCTTGCTGTTTCCCGGCGGATGTATATAATGGGTCCATTGGCGTGGGCAAGCCTGCGCGCGCCGCAACGAGGAGAGTTGGCATGAAGATATCAAAACAGGACGCGCTTTCGTGGTTTTCGTTTTTTGCGTCCCTGCCGGAGGAAGAAGAGCTGCCGCCAAAGCAGATGGAAATCGTATTTGCGGTCTTTGCGCAAATTGAGGCGGCGGTAAACGCGCGCCGGGAAGCGCTCAAGGCGGAAATCCCGGGGCTGAAAACGCTGGCAAACAGAACGCTGTATGTGGGCGGGGACGAGCGGTTTCCATCGGGCTGCCGCTCCTGCCTGCTGGGCACGGGGTTGAGCGCCATCCGCAAAACCAACAAGTGCAACTTAAGCTGTAAATTCTGTTACGATTACGGCGAGCTGGACCACATCCCGCCCATCGGCGAGGGCATGTGGGAGATCGGAGGCACGCGCTTTTACGACGCGGATATCGATCTGTTATTGTCTGTGCAGCAAAAGCCCACCGGGATTTCCTACGTGTATCTGGAGCCGTTTATGGAGATTGAGAAATATTACCCCGTCGTGCGCAAGTTCCACGCGGCCGGGGTGCACCAGCACCTGTACACCAACGGCACCCTGGCTACGGAGGAGCAGCTGAAGGCGCTGGGCGAGGCGGGGCTTGACGAGCTGCGCTTTAACCTGGGCGCGTCCCGCTGCGCCGATGCGGTGATCAAAACCATGCGCATTGCCAAGCGGTATATCGGCCAGGTGGGCATCGAAACGCCCATGACGCCGGAATTTTACGAGGCCTTCATGGCAAAGCGGCAGGCGATTCTAAAAACGGGGATTGATTTTATCAACTGCGCGGAGCTCCACCTGAATATGAACAACATCGGCAATTACGACGGGGAAAACTTGTACATCTCCCGCCACGGCTACATTTCGCCAATCTGGAGCCGGGAGCTGACGTTGAAGCTGATGAAAACCGCGGCGGAGGAGGGCGGGGAGGCTGTCGTGCACGATTGCTCCAACGATACCAAGTTCGCCCGCGACCTGAACCTGCGCGGCAAGGAGGGCGGGTGGTTTGGCGCAAGCGCCTATGCCTGCGAGTTTTCGCGCTATCCGTTCTGGGCGTTCCTGCCCGTTTTGCAGGACGACGCGTTTGCGTTTTTGGAAGATGAACCGCTGCCCGAGGGCTACAGGCCGGGCGATCTGGCGATCTAGCGTCTCCCGGATCGGACTGAAACGGAGGAATTCGCCATGGACGAAAAAAACACCCTGCACATCCTGTGGACGACCGGCGAGGTGGAAACCTCGCTGCACATGGTGCTGATGTACGCAACCCGCTGCATGGCCTATCACCTGTGGGACAAGGTGGTCGTCATCATCTGGGGTTCGGCGGATCTGCTGGCAGCAAGCAACGAGCAGGTGCGCGAGGCCATCAAGCTGGCCATGCATGAGGGCGTCGCCTTCACCGCCTGCGTGGCCTGCGCGCGGCAGCTGGGTGTAACCGAGCAGCTGGAGGTCCTGGGCGTTGAGCTGACCGGCTGGGGGCCGCCCTTGACAAAGCTGCTCAAAAACAACGAAGCGCTGCTGACTGTATAAAAGGGCGGGCGCGGCAGTTATGCAGTACAAGGTAGAGGCGGGTAACCCCAAAGTGTTTCCCACAGTGCAGGCGGCGCTGGACGCGGCCAGAGCGCGCCGCGACGAAAGCGCTGTAGTTTCGCTTGCTTGCGGTATCTACAGGGAAAAGCTGGTGCTGGATATACCGGGGATGCGCATTGCCGGGCCGCAAACGGGCGAGGCCAGAATCGTGCTGAATGACTCGGCCAACCTTCTGGATGAAAACGGCCAGCCGCTGACCACCTTCCGCACGGCAACGGTGCGCGTGAGCGCGGGAGATATCACACTTGAGAATCTGACCGTTGAGAACGATGCTGGGCCGGGCAAACAGGTAGGCCAGGCTGTGGCGCTGTATATCGCGGGTGACCGCTGCGCGGTGAGGCGCTGCAGGCTGCTGGCGCATCAGGATACGCTTTTGATCGGGCCGGAAACCGGCACGGTATGCGACGCGTACCCCAATGGCAGGCGGGCATACCTGTTAAATTGCCTCATTCAGGGAAATACGGATTTTATTTTCGGCAGCTATGCCGCCTGGTTTGAACGCTGTACCCTGCGGTGTGTTTCGCAGGGAGAAGCCGTCAACGCGATGATCGCCGCGCCCAACACCCCCCAAGGGCAGCGCTTCGGATTTGTGTTTCACCGCTGTACGATCGACGGCGACTGCGAACCCGCGACGGTTTACCTCGGCCGGCCCTGGCGCCCCTTTGGCCGCGCGGCGTTTTTGCATTGTGTGATGGGCATCAGCGTACATCCGGCGGGATGGCTGGACTGGGAAACGCCCTTTCGCCCCGTGTGGGAAGGCCTGTGTGAAACCGCCGATACCTGGACGCCCGCGCGGCATCCGGGCGGCGGAAGGCTGGAAGACGGGCACCTGTATACCAGGGAAGCCGTTCTATGCGGGGATGACGCCTGGGAACCGAATTAGTATGCGACCGCATGGAAAGGCGGGATGAGAATGGCAACGCTGACATCGGCCGCTGCGGTGATCCGGATGCTTGACAGGCTGGACGCCGAGGGCGTCCGCATGCACGGGTTCACGCTGACGCAAGACGGCGAAACGCTCGCGGCGGGCACCTGGGCGCCGATGCGCGAAGCGGTGCCGCACCGCATGTTTTCGGTGTCCAAAAGCATGACATCGCTGGCGATTGGAATTTTGGAAGCCGACGGCAAGCTGAAGCTAACGGATTCAATCTGCGATTATTTCCAGGATATGCTGCCCGATACGGTTCCCGGTCCGCTGCGCCGCCTGACCCTGCGCGATATGCTGCGCATGGCGACCTGCCACAGCGTGACCACCTATAAGCAGGTGAACCAGCCCGACTGGACACGGACGTTTTTCACCGTGCCGCCCACGCACGAGCCGGGTACGGTATTCCATTACGATACCTCGGCATCCCACACGCTGGCGGCGCTGGCGGAACGGCTGTCAGGCATGCCGCTTCTGGATTTTCTGCAAACGCGGCTGTTTGATGGCATCGGCGCGGCGGATGAGAAGCGCTGGCTTGCGGACCCTGTGGGCGTCAGCCAGGGCGGAACGGGACTGATTATGACCCTGCGCGATCTGACCAAAACCGCGCTGTTCTGCCTGGGCGGCGGCGCGGGCACGCCGCTGGAGGGCTACCTCACAGAAGCGGTGAAAAAGCAGATTGATACCCCGCTGCAGAGCAGGGCGGAGGAGCGCTACGGCTACGGTTACCAGTTCTGGCGTGTGCGGCTGGGCGGCTATGCCATGTACGGCATGGGCGGGCAGCTGGCGGTGATTTTGCCGGAGCTCCATACGGTCTTCTGTACGACCGCCGATACCCAGCTCGATCCTGGCGGCGTGCAGAAGATATTCGACATTTTCTTTGAAACGGTATACCCGGCGCTTTTGGGCGGCGCAGAGCCTACGCAGAGCCAACGGGACGCGCTCGCGGAAAAAACAGACGCGCTTGCCATGGTTCCCGTTCCAGGCAACGCCCGTTTTGCCGCGCCGTTCGACCGGGAATATGTATTTTCGGAAAACCCGGCGGGGTTCAGCTATCTGTGCCTGAAAGACGGCGAGCTGGTCTGGGAGAACGCGTCCGGCCGCTGCACGCTGCCGTTTGCTATGGGCGGCTGGGCAACGTCCGTGTTTCCCGGCACCCAGGAACCGTGCATTACATCGGCGGGCTGGATTGCGCCGGGCGTGCTGCGCCTGCAGTGCCACCTGACCGGCGACGCACCCTGCGGGCTGGATATGGTTTTGAGCTTCGCGGGGGACAGCGTCACGGTGCAGATGAAATCTGTGCGCAACCCGCTGACCGAGCGCTACGCGGGAACGATGTCCGGCCGGGCTTTCATGGCCTGAACTATTCGCCTGCCCGTAAATCTTTCACGGTTTTATGCGTCAGGGATATGTTCCGATAGAAGCGCTCTCCGCCTTTGCCGACGGGCGACTGCGGTACGAAGCCGACCATGATCTCCGGCGCGGCCGGCAAATAAAAGGTTCGCATCATATAGAAATTCTCGCCGTCCTGTGCGTAATGGAAGGCGAAGTGGTTGCCTGCCCGCGCCACCTGCATCCACAGTGTATTGCCTGCGATGTTGCAGCCGTTGGCGTCGTCGGATACGTGGTTGGTTACCACGCTGACGGCGGCGTGTGTCCCGAAATCTGTTTTTTCAAAGCAAGCCTTGGCCCATACGAGCAGGCTGTGCATCACCATGATGGACGACGCATCAAAGGTATACAGGAAATCATGGCTGACCTGCGCGCGCAGCACGAAATCGCCGGTGACCCTGGTGTAGTAAAATGGCGCTCTGCAGCTGATGCCTGGCGTGTGCAGCGGGTCGGCTTCCACATAACGGCCAAAGAAATAATCGCTCTGCTCCGGCGCGTACAGCACCAGCGCGTCGTCTGTAAAACGCGCCTTGCTTTCGTTCATCCACTGGAAATCCCGGAAAAACGTTTTGTCCATCTCAATCTCCCTCATCAATAGGTTGTATCAGGGTTTTTTTGCCTTGGCCCCGGCGCGCATCTCGCTGGGGGTGATGCCGAAGCGCTTTTTGAACGCGCGGCGGAATGTGACCGCATTGTTGTACCCGACCTCCATGTATAGCGAGTTGATGTTCAGCCGCTGCCGCTTTGGGTAACGCTCGGGGTACATCAGCCGCTTGGCGGCCTCGTTGAGGCGCAGTGTCTCCAGATAGGCGGATAGGTTTTCCCCGGCCTTTTCCTTGAACTTGTGCGACAGGTAGCTTTCCGAAATGTGGAACTGATGAGACAGCATGCTCAGGCAGATGGACGGATCACTGTAATTCTTCTCCAGATAATCCTTGATCTCGGGGATGGGGTTGGATGGCTTGGCCGCCTCAGCGAAGAAGCCGCACAGGGCCAGGGCGGCACTTTCGCACAGGGGAAGGGTTGCCTGCTGGGCCAGATGCTCGTCGATCTGGCGCAGCGTCGGATCGTCTGCGTGCTGCTCCGCCGTGATGGAAAAACGCGCGCGCATCAGCGTGTTGCGGATGTCCGACAGCAGATAATTGAGCATATTCAGGGGCAGGGAGCGCTCCACAAAGTTTTCTCTGTAAATCAGCGCGAACATCTCGGCAACCTGCTGGCGGTTGCCGGTGGTGATGAAATGCAGGAGCTTCACGGAGATTTCAATGGGATAGAATACGCCCGTGCTGTTCTTGCCGATCAGTTCATACGGCAGGAACACATGGTTTTTTGCGGCATAGCGCGATGCGACGCGAGCCTGCTCGTAGCTTTCCCACAGGGTAAGGGGATGGGTGCACAGCGTGCCCACGCCCGCATAAAACCAGATGCCGTACTGCGCGAGAAGCTCGTCGTGCAGCTTCACCACACGGGTTTGCAAATCCATCAGCGGATCGGCGGTTTTGGGGCCGTAGGTGACCAGGGTGACAAAATGGTTGTCCAGCGTTATGTAGGTGTAGGCGGGGTAATTGGTCTGGCACCTGGCGACGATCTTGTCGGTGAGGATTCGAGCCATGGTTTGGCCGTCCGGGTCGCGCTCGTCCTGCGTATACGCGCAGCAGTATAGCACCATATAGCGCAGGTCCTGGGCGTTGATACCCAGGAAATCCATGATGTAGCCAAACTCGGTTTCCGACGCGATATGGCCCGACAGCACCCGCCGCAGATAGGACGAATACAGGAAGGGCTTGTAGGAATCTAGCTCGGTTTCCAGCTGCGCGCGGATATCCTGCGCCTGCGCAAGCTTGGAGCCGAGCTGGCGTATTGGCTGAACGTAATGGCGCACCTGCAGTACGATAATCACGATGCCGCCAAGCAGGACCACGGAGAACAGTATGAAAAAGATCGTGTCTGCGCCTTGGAGCGTCTGTGCGCACAAGGCCCTTGGAATCGCAAGGCAGTAGCGCCAGGAATTGCGGGATGACACGCTGTGCAGGATGTGGTAGTCGCCCAGGGTGTCGCCCGTCTTCATCGCCAGGGCGAAGGCCTTAAGGTCTGCCAGGCTTTGCGCGTCGGCGTTCTTGCCCTGCAAGATCAGCTGGATTTGGTTTTCCGGGCTGACGGCGACCAACATGACGGAGTCGCTTTGTACATAGCCTGTGAACTGCTTTTGCAGCGCGGCGATATCCCAGTCAAACCAGATGATCGCCGGAACGCTTTTGGAAAACAAATCGTCAATATTGCGGATCAGCGTAAACTGTCCGGGTATTCCGTAAATGACCGAGGTGTCGTAATTCTGCTCCGTGGCCGTGGCGGAGGCCAGCAGGTTTAGCCAATTCTGGTATTGCGAGCGCTGCCAGCTGTTGTAATCCATATAAAACTGCCGCACCTCGGTGAACTGGCTGGCGGAGATGACATATCCTGTGTTTTTCAGGTATACGTGGGTTTCGGTGATCGGCACGTTGGCCAGGCTGAAGGCGCGTGAGGTGAAGGCCCGCATCATGGAATAGGCGGTGGTGATATACCCCTGTTCCATCAGGTCGTCCATATTGGAAAAGCGGATAAATGTGGAATCGTTGGTCAGCTGCCGGGTATAGCTGTCCACCGTCGCCAGGTAGTGGTCCATGGTGATTACGCTGTTGCCAAGGAGCGCGCCGTGGTGATTCCAGAAGTCGTCGCGCGCGCTTTTGTTCATCGACAGGTATAGCCCGAGACCCAGCGCAAGGCAGAGCAGCAGAAACACGCAATAGGACAGCGCGATTCGGGCGACGGATGCCGGCCGGACATCCGCAGGGACGGTCTGCTTGCGTGTCAATACTTTCACGTATACCTCCCGCAGGAATTGGGTATAGCGCAGTCGATGCGGCTATTGATGGTTTTTCAATTATATGCAAAGCGGACTGTTTTCGCAAGCGCGGCCAGTCAGCGCGTCCGGCGGAGCCATACGGAGGGGTTTCAGGCGCCGTCCGACCTATAACGCAGACACGGAGCAAACGAGGCTGTCGCTGCCTGCAAGCGCGCCAAACGCACATCCGATCCATGCGGCAGGGCATGGGAGAGGGCGTTTCTTGTCGGCGCCTGTCAGCGGGCATTGACGCAAACGCCCGGCAAGCGCTTGTGCCGCAAGGGATGCGCGTATCGCAGGGAACAATATTTGCGATGCCGGTTATCCGGCATCGTAAGAAACGATCTTTGCTGAAAAAGCTGTTCCTTGCGTGCCGGAAACCGCGGATGCTATACTCAAACCACTTCAAAAGCGCCGGTCTGGCGCCGTAAAAAATGAAAAGGGATACATTTTGGATTCAGAAAGGATGGTTCATTCATGAAGAAACTACTTGCCTTTGCGCTGGTGCTGGGTATTCTCGCGTCCCTGGGCACCTTCACCGCCCTTGCCGCCGACGAGGTGGTAAAGCCCGAAAAGATCACCATTATGGTCGATGCTACGCTTGTAACCTCCACCAACGGCCGCGACGCCTTTGAAGCGCGCTGGGAAGAGCTGACGGGCGTTGATCTGGAGATCATTCAGCCTGACCATGACGCGTATTACGACGTTATGCAGCAGCAGATCGCCTCGGGCGACTGGCCCGACGTGCTGATCATGTCTTCCACCTATTATTCCTCCTATGCCGCTGAGGGCGTGCTGTGGGATATGACGGAAGCCTGGAACAACAGCGAAACCAAAAACTCCGGACGCTTTATCGGCGATACGGTGTTTGACGGCCTGAAGATCGACGGAAGCCTGTACGGCTTTGCCCCCACCCGCGGCAACGGCTGCCTGACCTATATCAAGCAGGCCTGGCTGGACAAGGTCGGCCTGACCGCCCCCACCACCTATGACGAGTTCCTGGCGGTGTGCGACGCGTTCGTCAACCAGGATCCCGACGGCGACGGAGCTGCCGACACCTATGCGCTGGCGGCCGCGGGCTTTGTGGGCGGCGAGGCGCCCTTTGTGAACTATTTGCCCAACTTCTACCAGGATGCGTACCCGTCCTTTGTGAAGCTGGCCGACGGCACCTGGGTTGACGGTTTCACCCAGCCCGAAATGCAGGGCGCGCTGGAACGCCTGGCCGATGCCTATGCCAAAGGCTATATCGACCCCACGACGCTGACCAACGGCACCAAGGACTGCCGCAACAAGTTTTATGACGAGACCACCGGCATCTTCACCTACTGGGCCGGTACCTGGGCCACCAACCTGAAGACCAACCTGGAAGCCAACGGCCACGACGGCGAGTTGGTCGCCCTGCCGCCCATTGCCGAGGTCGGCGCGTATTACGACCGCGTACCGCCGGTCTGGTGCATTACCACCGCCTGTGAAAACCCCGAAGGCGTGTTCAAGTATTTCATCGACACCATGCTCGATGGCGGCGACATGCAAATGCTTTGGACCTACGGTGTGGAAGGCACGCACTGGAGCATGGCGGAAGAGACCATTCTGGACAAACCGTACCAGGCCGGACAGTTCCATATGCTGGAGAACCTGGAAAAGGCCGGCACCGCCTACACCAAGAACCACATCGACCCGATGCTGTCCCTTGCGACATTTGCAGAGGGCTATTATGATCCCATGGAAGACAGCGTAAAGCCGGAAGCCAAGGAGGCCTCTGCGATCTTCAACGCCAACTCCAAGCTGGCGACCATCGTGCCCACCACCGATGAGATGACCATGTACAACGGCGACCTGACCACGCTCAAAAACGAGCTGATCGCCAAGGTGGCCATGGGTGAAATGACCTACGAAGAAGCGATGGCCAAGTTTGAATCCGACGGCGGAAAAGCCTGGTCCGAAGGCATTGTTGCATCGCTTAACGCGCTGAATTAAGCGGCACACGGCAGCTTTGGCTCTGTATAAGGCATAGCTGTGGCTTGCCTGCCGGAACAGGAACGGTCGTCCCGGAGCTTCGGGACGGCTGTTTCCTTCCGGCGGGCAGGTGGGTAACCGGCTCCAAACACAGGCGCGCAGAACGTCACGTGATCGCGCTTGCGATGGGAATGGGTATTGAATGAGGAGGACGCCATGCTCGACACATCCGCGGCAAACATGAAGCTTCCCAGAAAATCACTGAAAACGCGCATCCTGAAATACAAGTGGTTTTACCTCATGTTTGTGCCGGTTGCGATCTTTGTGATCGTGTTTTACTATACGCCAATGGCCGGTATCCGGTATTCGTTTACCAAATACAACCTGATCCGCGACCCCGTTTTTGTCGGCCTGAAAAACTTCACGCGGCTGTTTTCGATGCCGAATTTCTGGTCGGCATTCTTCAATACGCTGGAACTGAGCATCGTCAAGCTCCTGCTCAATACCTTCATGGCGGTGGGCATATCGCTGCTCCTGCACGAGATGGTCAGCCTGAAGATGAAAAAGCTCACGCAGACGATCATCTATCTGCCGCATTTCCTCAGCTGGGTCGTTGCGGCGTCGGTATTTCAAATGCTGTTGTCGCCTACAACCGCGGGGCTTTTAAACCAGCTGCTGATCAGGTTCGGCATCATCGACAAGGGGATTTACTTTCTGGGCAAGTCCGACTGGTGGACGCCCGCGTACTATATGATCAATATCTGGAAGGATACCGGCTGGGGAACCGTTATCTTCATGGCCGCGCTGAGCGCTATCGATCCCGGCGTGTACGAGGCTGCCGCCATCGATGGTGCAGGCAGATGGAAGAAAATGCTGCACATTACCATGCCCGCGCTTTCGACCACCATTTTAACAGTGCTGATTTTGAATCTGGCCAAGGTGATGAATTTGTTTGAGTCCGCGTTTGTGCTGCAAAACGACGCGGTGATGGATAGAGCCCAGGTGCTGCAAACCTACATTTACTACCAGACCTTCAACTCCGGCGGTATCCCCGATTATGGATACACCACGGCCGTGGGCTTGTTCAAGTCGGTTGTCGGCATGTTCCTGGTGCTGACGTGCAATTATGCCAGCCGGCGTATACGCGGCAGAGGCATCGTATAGAAAGGAGGAAGACACGGATGAAAACTGCTTCGTTGCAAGACGCGGCCATCAAGAAGCGGCCGGTTAAAAGAAAGTTCAGCCTGTTCAGCGTAATCAACGCGCTGTTCTTCCTCGTGTTCTGCTTTCTGATCCTCCTGCCGCTGTGGAAGGTGCTGGTGGATTCGCTGGACTTAACCACGGGGTACGGCATGAAGCTGCTGCCTGAAAAGTTCGGGCTTGCGGGATACACGTCGGTCTTCACCAATAAATCGCTCTACATCCCGCTGATCAATTCGATCATCACCACCGTGTCGGGTACGTTCATCGGCCTGATGCTGTCCACCCTTGGCGCGTATGTGCTGATTCAGGAGGAGATGCCCGGGCGTAACCTGCTGGCGTTCTTCCTTTTATTTACGATGATCTTCCAGGGCGGAATGATTCCCACTTACATTGTGCTGCGCAAGCTGGAGCTGACCAACACGCTGTGGTCTGTGATCCTGCTGCCTGCCATTAACGTGTATAACCTGGTGCTGATGCGCAACTTTTTTGAAGGCATCCCGGCCAGCCTGTTCGAATCGGCAACGCTGGACGGCTGCACTCCCATGCAAACCTTCCTGCGCATCGTGCTGCCGCTGAGCAAAGCCGCGCTGGCGGCCATCGGCCTGATGTACGCAGTGGCGTACTGGAACGATTACACCAATTACAAGCTGTATATTACCAAGGAGCTCTTGTATAACTTCCAGATGAAGCTGCGCTCCATCATGATGGGATCGGATCTGCCCGCAGCCAACAGCGGCGCGGTGGAAAACACCGTACAGAACGCTGCGGTGATCGTGGCCATCCTGCCGTTTATGATTCTGTATCCGATTTTGCAGCGCTATTTCGTTACCGGCATCACCCTGGGCGCGGTCAAGGGATAAGCGGTGCACGGCAGCCGGCAATAGCCAAAACGGGAAACGTCCTTGACGTTTCCCGTTTTGGTTGCGCAATGCACAATATCTGCGTATGGGTTCAACCCTGCGGGGTGATGTCGCAGGAAGGGTTCTCGTCCGGGGATGCGACCAGCTTGCGACTGGGCCGGAGCATGCACATCAGCTTCCCGCCGGGGCCCTTGCCGGGCTCGCAGAAGGCAACTTTTAAGAATATCGGGGTGATAACGGCTGTGGCGATTACCATGATGATGATGGGGCCGAAAAACGCCGTGGATAATAGTCCCAGCGCGGCGCCCTTTTGGGCGATAATCAGGGCGACCTCGCCGCGCGTCATCATACCCACGCCGATTTGCACCGACTCACGGCCGGTATAGCCGCACAGGCGCGCGCCCAGCCCGCAGCCGACCACCTTGGTCAGGATGGCCACCACCAGCAGCGCGATGGAAAAGACCAGCACCGGGCCGGAGAAGCCCTGACCCAGGTCTACGCTCAGGCCCAGACTTGCAAAGAAGATCGGTGACAGCAGAATATACGAAAGCGTGGAAAAGCGGTTGGCGAGGTACTTGGTTCGCTCGGTATGGCTGATGATCAGGCCCGCGAAAAACGCGCCGGTGATATCCGCAACGCCGAAGAAATGCTCGGCGGAGAACGCCATCAGCAGGCAGAACGCGAAGCTCAGGATCACGTAGCGGCGCAGGTCGCGGTTGTTGCGCTTGTTGAAGTAGATGAACAGCTTATAAAAGATGTAGCCCGCGATGGCCACGAACACGAAGAAGAGCAGAATTTTGAGAAGCGTCAGAAAGATGTTCACACTCGCGTCGGCCGTGGACGCAATGACTGTCAGGGCGATGATGCCGATGATGTCGTCGATCAGCGCCGCGCCGAGGATGGCGCTGCCAACCGGCGTGGAGAGCTTGCCAAGCTCCCGCAGCGTTTCCACCGTGATGCTCACGCTGGTCGCCGTCAGAATGACGCCGATGAACATGTTCTGCAAAAATACGGAGGTGGTGACGTCCAAAAACTCGCCCTTGTTGAACAGGCACGCGATGCCGAACCCGCCGGCCAGCGGCACCAGCACGCCGATTACCGCGACGATAAACGAGGCCTTGCCCGCGTGTTTCATCTCGTCCAGATCGGTGTTTAGGCCGGCGTTGAACATCAGCACCACAACGCCAAGCTCCGCCGACTTTTTCAAAAACGTTACGTCGTGCAGCAGGTTGAGCACCGACGGACCCAGCACAACGCCCGCCAGCAGCGCGCCTACGACCTGGGGCATATGCAGCTTGCGGGTGAACATCCCCAGCACCTTAGTAAACAAGAGTATCAGCGCAAGATCCAGCAAAAACTCATACGATAACACGAATAACTTCCTCTCCTTCGCCCATCCGAGCCCGCACTTTTGCGGGCACACCCCAACAATTTGCCAAAACACGGCATACGACCGTGCCCCGCATAAAAACGCTCCTCATCGAGCGCTTCAAAGGCCGGGCACGGCCGATTTGCATTATAGCACTTGTAACACGGGGTTTCAAATCATTCTGTAAATTTAGCGGTTTTGCACAGTTCCAGCCGTTTGACGTTGTTCATCACGGCGCGTATACTGTGCACAGAGGCTGTTGTAACCGTTTCGACCGGGATACGGGGGACCGCTATGTCGCTGACAAGCATATTCGCGCTGGGTGTCTTCATCATCGTTCTGGGGCTGATCATATCCGAAAAGCTGCACCGCACCGTCGCGGCGATGGCAGGCGTGGTGGTGGTGCTGCTGGTGCGCATCCTCACGCCCTCGCAGGCGCTGCAATATGTGGACTTCAACACGCTGCTGGTGCTGATGGGCATGATGATCGTCGTCAGCATCGTCAAGAAAACCGGCGTGTTTGAGTACCTGGCGATTGTCGCCGCCAAAAAGGCCAAGGGCGATCCCTGGCGCATTATTGTGTTCCTGTGCGCGGTCACGGCGCTGATCTCGGCGTTTTTGGATAACGTAACCACAGTGCTTTTGATTGTGCCGATGACCTTTGTCATCACCAAAAAGCTGAACGTGAACCCCATGCCGTTCCTGATTCCCGAAATCCTCGCATCCAACATCGGCGGCACGGCGACGCTCATCGGCGACCCGCCCAATATTATGATCGGCAGCCGGGCCGGATTATCGTTTACGGATTTTATAGTGAACCTCGGCCCGATCATTGTGCTGGTATTCGCGGCGGTGTTTTTCGTGCTCTGGCTGTTATACCATAAACAGCTTCATACAGACGCCGAAACCCGCCAAAAGGTGTTCGAGCTGGATGAGACAGTATGTATCAAGGACAAAGGTCTGCTCTACAAATGCGGCGCGGTGCTGCTGCTGATTGTGCTGGGGTTCATCCTGCACGATGTGATCGGCATGGAAAACGGCGTGATCGCCATGACGGGCGCGGTGCTGCTGCTGCTTCTAAGCCGCAGCGATGTGGAGGATGCGCTTCTGAGCATCGAGTGGCCGACGATCTTCTTTTTCACGTCGCTGTTTGTGCTGGTCGGCGCGCTGGAGGAGGCCGGGCTGATCGCCTCGCTGGCCGGGCTGATCACCGGGCTGGTGAAGGACAACCTTTTGCTGGCGGGCGTGCTGCTGATTTGGTTCTCCGCGCTGGTATCCTCGTTTTTGGACAACATTCCCTTCGTGGCGACCCTGATTCCCCTGATTTTAGGCCTGGGCGCGCAGGGCGTGGATATCGCGCCGCTGTGGTGGGCGGTGTCGCTGGGCGCGTGCCTTGGCGGCAACGGCACGCTGATCGGCGCATCGGCCAACGTGGTGGTCGCCGGGCTTGCGGCAAAGCAGGGCTATGTCATCACCTTCAGGCAGTATTTAAAGGTCGGCTTTCCGCTGATGATGCTCTCGGTTGCGCTGTCCATGGTGTACCTGATCCTGTTCTACTTAACCTAATGCCCCGGAGGTGATGGAAGTGTCCGATCAGAAAGGCGCTAGCAGCCGTGCGTATCAGATACGCTATGTTGCGGCCCAGCAGGATCACGTGGCGATGCTGCTCAAGCAGCTTGGCGCGGACGTCAGGCAGATCAACGGGCTGGTTTGCTTTGTGCGCTTTTGGGTTGGCAAAGAGGAGCTTCTATACGTATATAACCTCAATGCCGACAACCGGTATTACCTGCAGCGCGCCAAACCATACCCCATGAGCGCGGGCGTGTTTCCCACAACCGATGCGATTGCCGAATATATTGGAAACGACCTGCGCGCGTTCCAAAACGCGATGCGATCGGGGCATTACGCGGAGTTTGTGGAGCTGAACCGCCGCATCGTCGCGCTTGCGCAGGGGTTTGAGCAGGCGTTTTTGCGCTACAACGTTGCGGGCGACTGTTTCGCCGAGGCGAAAACCAGCGTCATGAAGCTGGAGCACGTGCTCTCCGACATGGAAAAAAGTGCCAATCCGCTTGTTATGTCTGCGAAAGAGAAGGAAAACCCAGAGGCGAAGGAGTCATAAACGCCTCAACAGAAAACAGTCATAGAAGACGGCACTTTCGGCCCCGGATTCGCGGCAGAGCAGGGTTGGGTTGTTTTTCGGCGAAACTTTGCAAGGACGGGCGGGATGCGCCTGTCCCTTGTATATCTATAAACGAATAAAGGTGGGCGGGTATGCGACTGATCAGACCGGATCTGGAGATGAAGGACGCGTTTTCAGCGTATTGCAGGGAGTGGGAGGCGAGCGGTGAGAAAATGGTGCCGTTTGCATCGCGCTTGGGAGACCGCACGTATGAGACGTGGCTGGAGGATACCTGGCGGCTGGAGACGCAGCCCAATGGGAGCTGTGTGCCAGCGCATACCTTTTTTGCGCTGGATTCCGGTGGTGAAATGATCGGCGTGATCTCCGTTCGGCATACTCTCAACGAGTATCTGCTGTGGTTCGGCGGGCATATCGGTTATGGTGTACGCCCTTCCGCGAGACGGCACGGTCATGCGACGGCCATGCTCGCCGCCGCGTTGCCTGTTGCGCGGGGGTTGGGACTGTCGCGCGTGATGGTCTCCTGCAACAAAGAGAACATCGGATCTGCCCGCACCATCCAAAACAACGGCGGCGTTCTGGAGAACGAGGTTGTGGAGGACGGTCAGATCGTACAGCGCTACTGGATATCGCTATAACGCAATGCATTTACCGGAGGCTTATATGGATTTACTGATACCCACGCTTGCCATGAAGGAGCAGTTTCTGGATTTCACACGGGACTGGGCGGAGAGTAGCCAGGAAATCACGCCGTACTCCGCGCGGCTTTTGGGGCATAGCTACGAGGAATGGCTCAAGGACGCCAAGTGGCGGGAAACCCATAGTGTCAACAACTTTGTCACCGGGCATACCTATGTCTGGGTGAATCCGGACGGCAGGATAATCGGCGCGTTGAACCTGCGGCACCGGCTTAACGATCACCTGCGCCGGGTGGGCGGGCATATCGGCTACGGTATTCGCCCGGCAGACCGTGGGCACGGGCAGGCCGCCGATATGCTGGCCGCCGCTTTGCCACAGGCATGGAAGCTCGGGCTGACCCGTGTGCTGATTACCTGCGACAAGAAAAATATTGGCTCCGCCCGCACCATCCAGAAAAACGGCGGCGTGCTGGAAAACGAGGTGCAGGACGGCGACCATGTGATGCAGCGGTACTGGATTGCGCTGTAAGCCCGCCAAAGCATGATTGTAGTTTGAAAAAATAACGGGGAGGCGGTGCCCTATGTTTACCATGGAATACGCAGTGCCTGCCGACGCGGCGCTTTGGCCTGCGTTTGATACGCACATCGCGCAGGAGGAGCTGTATAGGAAAATTGCGGACAAGCGCTGCTATTTGCTCAGGGAAAACGGTGTGACTGTCGGCGTGCTGCGGTACAACCTGTTTTGGGACAGCATTCCGTTTTTGACGATGATTTTTCTGGCCGAGGCCGTGCGGGGAAAGGGCTACGGCACTATCGCCATGGCGCAGTGGGAGGGTGAGATGCGCGCGCTGGGCTATGCCTGCGTGATGACCTCCACCCAGGCCGATGAAAACGCCCAGCACTTCTACCGCAGGCGCGGCTACCGCGACGCCGGATGCCTGCTCCTGGACGTGGAACCCCTGCGCCAGCCCGCCGAGCTGTTCTTTGTGAAAGCGCTGTAAGGGGAGCTTACGGATTATCAACTGTGCGTACACGTTGCTGCTATGCTGCGAATAGGGTCGCGCGGTACGGTGCCTGAATGCAACCTAAACAACCGCCCCCGCATCTGCGGGGGCGGTTTTGCATGTTCCGGCTCAGCGCCTGCGCGCGTACACCAAATCCACCATGCCGTTGTAGGCCTGTGTGCCCACCAGGCGCAGCGGCAGGGCGGCGTCGCGCTCCCCGAACAGCCGGATCCCGCCGCCTAGCGCTACGGGAATCACCGTGACGTGGTACCGGTCGATCAGGTCTTCGTTCATCAGGGCTTGCACAATAGCCGCGCCGCCGCAGACCCATACGGTCTGCCCGTGGCCGCCCCTGGGCCTGCGCACTAGCGCGGCCGGGTCCTCGGCGGTGAAGATCACGCCGGGGGCGTCTGGCAGGGGTTTGTGCGTGAAGACATAGCAGGCTTTGCCCTCGTAGGGCCACTCGCTTGGGCTGAGCTCCGTGACCAGCTGGCGGTAGGTTGTATAGCCCAGCAAAACGGTATCGACCGTTTGAATAAACTCCGGATAACTGCCGGGGTGGCCGGGCGCGCTGCCGTCGCCCTGCAAAAAGGCCACGCCGCCGGAACGGTCGGCAATGTAACCGTCCAGGCTCATGGCGATGAAAAGCACGATGGTTGTCATTGTCTCCTCATATACCTGTGCGGCTCAGCCCCGGCGCAGGCTTCTGCATTTGTCGTTGAGGCGGTTTTGCATAAAATCCCACAGCTCGTCGGCGGGAACGTCGGCCTGGCCGTCTGGCAGCAAAAAGGCGCGGGTGGGCAACACATACAGGTATACGGCTCCCTTCACGCGGTAGGCCGCAAACAGCTGCTCCCAGCGCAGGGTCATGGCCTCGTCGCGGTTGACCTCCGAGCGGATGTGCACGTCCCTGTCTGTGAGCGTCAGGGTGTAGGTGCGTCGCGGCAGCTTGTGTTTTTTCACGTTGTCGTGCAGGGTAAGGTAAAACGAGGCGAAATACACCGCGGGCAGGCCAAGGCCGACGAGCAACAGCACCGTGGCGATCAGCGCGGATTGGGGCTTATCCGTTTGCAGGTACAGGTAGGTGGAAAAGCCCAGCAGGATGAGTGCAAACCACACCGGCAGGCGCCAGCGCCGCTGGCGGCGGAAGGTGTCAAAGGCGGCGAAGCGCCGGAAGGCTTTTTTGCTAAGCTTTACGGGGATGGTAATGACCTGCTCCGAGCTCATGCTGTCACCTCCGACAGTACGCATTTCATTGTTCTGTGGCTATTGTGACACAACCGCCCTGCGATTTCAAGCCCGCGCTTTTCTGCGCGCGGGGGTTGGGCATGTGCGGCGCCTTTGGCGTCCACGTGTGCAGCGCTTCCCGTGCCGGGGGAAAAGCGCCGGGCTGACATTCGCCTGACAAAGATGCATACAACTTACTGGCAGAATAGCTTATGATACTAGTATGCAAAAGAGTATGCAAGCGTTTGGGAGAATAGAACAGGCTACAAACTTGTATACAGAATTTATATTTTATGCGGGATGTGATTGACGATCGGGGCGTAGTATGCTACAATACAGACAAAACAGAAGAGCGGGTCTGGTGCTCTTTTGGAAAATTGAAAACGTATGAGGAGGCTACCCCATGAAGAAATTTCTCGCTATCCTGCTATCCGCTGTGCTGGTGCTCGGCGCGACGGCCGCCCTGGCGGACTCCGTAACGCTGGTGTATGCCGAAGTGAACCCCATTACCTCTCTGATGGGCCAAACGGCCGTGTACTTCGCCGAAAAGGTTGCGGAGTATTCCGGCGGGTCCGTGACGATTGACATCCAGGCGGGCGGCGCGATCGGCAACGAGGCCGACGTCGTAGACGGCATGGTTGGCGGCGCGGGCATGGTTGACCTTTGCCGTATCTCCAACTTTACCCTCAACGCCTACGGCTGCACGCAGATCCAGCTTTTGTCCATGCCGTACACCTTCACCGGCCGCGAGCACTTCTGGACCTTTGCCGCAAGCGACTTGGGCAAAGAGATCCTTGACGACGGCAATGCCAAGAACATCGGCGTCTTCGGCCTGTTCTATGTTGAGGAAGGCTTCCGCAGCTTCTTCTTCAAAGATCCTGTTGAGGATATCACCGGCATGGCCGGCAAAAAGATCCGCGTCGCTCCCGACCCCATCATGACGGGCGTTGTCACTGGCCTGGGTGCAAATCCCACCAGCGTGAGCTTTACCGAGCTGTATCAGGCGCTCAACACCGGCGTTGTCGACGGCGCGGAGCAGCCCATCGCCAACTTCTACTCCAACCGCTTCCATGAAGTAGCGCCCTACATGATCCTTGACCAGCACACGCTGGGCTGCGGCTCGGTCATCATCACCAACGTCGCGTGGGACAAGCTGACGCAAGAGCAGCAGGACGCCATCATGAAAGCCAGCGCCGACGCCAGCGATTTCAACAAGAACCTGTCGGCCAGCTATGAAGCCGAAGCCAAAGATAAGCTGATTGCCGAAGGCGCAGTGTTCTACGATGTGACCGATCTGGCCCCCTGGCAGGCGGCTGTTGCCGAAGTGATCGCGACCAGCGTTCCCGCCGGTTACGAGGACGACTATCAGGCGATCCTCGCCATGGCTCCGTAATTACGACGCCATCGACAGTCTGACGACCACCTACGGCGCAGGACAGGGCATGTACGTTGTGCTGTCCTGCGCCGTTTCCAAATCTCGTTTCATCTCCGGTTGAAGGAGGCGCGTTCCATGCCGAAGTTCTTTTTGACGATGGATAAGCTCAAGCCGTTCTTTGATATAACGGACAGAATCCTGATGGTGATCTGCAAGCTGCTGCTGATTGCCGATATCGGCATCACCTCGTTTGCGGTGGCGGGCCGGTATATTTCGTTTATACCCGATCCGATGTGGTCTGAGGAGCTGGTGCTGACGGCCATGGCGTATATGGCGGTGCTGTCGGCGGCCATTGCGCTGCGCCACCACCGGCATATTCGCATGTCGGCGTTTGACAAGTGGATTCCCAAAACCATGCTGCATGTTATGGATTTGGTTGTGGACGTATTTGTGCTCGCGTTTGGCGTGTATATGGTGCGCCTGGGCTTTGAATATGCGTTTACCCTGGGGGCGAACGGCTTCTATATCAGCATTCCCACCCTGTCGCGGTTCTGGGCGTTCTTCCCGGTACCGCTGGCCGGACTTTGCATGATTATTTTCGAGATCGAAATCATTCTGAATCATGTCAAGGCATTCTTTGTGAAAACCGATGGCGGCGCACCCGGCGCGCAGCTGCCAGAAGAGGTGCAGGTGGCGCTGGATGAAGCCAACCTGACGATAGACGATGCAGGAAAAACCGGGGGAGGAACCGCCCGATGAGCACGAACGAACTTGCGATTCTGATTTTGCTTGGCAGCTTTCTGCTGATGGTGCTGCTCCGCTTCCCCATTGCCTACGCGGTGGGCATTTCCTCGGTGCTGTGCCTGATGTTCCTGGGACGGCCGCTGACCATTATGGCGCAGCAGATGGTGCGCGGCATCAGCTCCTTCAGCCTGATGGCGGTGCCGTTTTTCATCACGATGGGCTGCATTATGGGCTCGGGCGGTATTTCGCAGAAGCTGATCGCCCTGGCCGATTCGCTGGTTGGCTGGATGCGTGGCGGCATGGCGCAGGTCAACATCGTCGCCAGCTATTTCTTTGGCGGAATCTCCGGCTCGGCGGCGGCGGACACGGCCTCGCTTGGCTCCATCCTGATCCCCATGATGGTGGAACAGGGCTACGACGACGATTTTTCCACGGCGGTGACCATCACCTCGGCCTGTGAGGGCCTGCTGGTGCCGCCAAGCCACAATATGGTCATCTATGCCACCACGGCGGGCGGTATCTCGGTCGGCAGTCTGTTTCTGGCGGGGTACCTGCCCGCGGCGCTGCTGGCGCTGACGCTGATGATCGGCTCGTATGTGATTTCCGTGCGCCGCAATTACCCAAAGGGCAGCCGGTTTCACCTGATGACCTTCCTAAAGCAGCTCTATAAATCGTTCTGGGGTCTGGCAACGATCATTATCGTGGTGGTCGGCGTGGTCGGCATTCCGGGCGTTATGAAGGCGGTGTTCACACCCACGGAATCGGCGGCCATCGCGGTGATCTACTCGCTTTTCATTAGCGTGTTTGTCTACAAGGGTCTCAACTGGAAGGGCTTGTGGAAGGTGCTGGGCGATGCGGTGAACCTGCTGTCCATCGTGCTGATCCTGATCTCCACCTCCGGGCTGTTCGGCTTCCTGTTAGCCTACCTGAAGGTGCCGGCCATCGCGTCCAACGCGATTATGTCAATTACGTCCGATCCCATCGGGCTTGCGCTGCTGCTAAACCTCATCCTGCTCATTCTGGGCTGCGTGATGGACATGGCCCCGATCATCCTGATCGCGACGCCCATTCTTTTACCGCTTGCAACCTCCATTGGCATCGATCCCATTCAGTTCGGCATCCTGATTGTGCTCAACTGCGGCATCGGGCTGTTAACGCCGCCGGTGGGCGCGGTGCTGTTCATCGGGTCGGCGGTCAGCAAGGTGCCTATGGAACGCGTGGTCAGGGCGACGCTGCCGTTTTACATCTGCATGATTATCACGCTTTTATTGGTGACGTTCATCCCGCAGATCAGCCTGTGGATTCCCTCGCTATTCGGGTGAGCGCGGGGGATAAATTCTGACAAATCGTTATATAATGGATAAATGCTGTTGATTTCATGATAAAATCACCGTATACTGCCTGTATACTAGCATAAAGGATGTGCTTTGCATTGAGGATGACGTTCCGTTGGTTCGGGGAGGGCTTTGATACCATAACGCTTGCACAGCTCAGGCAGATCCCTGGCGTACAGGGGGTTGTCACCACGCTGTACGACAGCAAGCCGGGTGACGAATGGGACGCTCAGGCGATTGCCGCCATGCAAAAGCAGGTGGAGGCTGCGGGGCTGCGCATTTTGGGTATCGAAAGTGTGAACATCCACGACGCCATCAAGGTTGGCACGCCAGAGCGCGACCGCTATATCGAAAACTATATCCGCACGATCGAAAAGCTCGGCCGTGCGGGTGTGCCGATGATATGCTACAACTTTATGCCGGTGTTTGATTGGACCCGTTCCGACCTCGCCAAGCTGCGGCCGGACGGCTCCACCGTGATGGCTTACGACCAGCGGGAGATAGACAAGATCGATCCCGCGCGGATGTTTGAGCAGATGGAAAGCAGGGCCAACGGCTTTGTACTGCCCGGCTGGGAGCCGGAGCGCATGGCCCGCATCAAGGATCTGTTCACCCTGTACCAGGGCGTAACGGAGGAAAAGCTGTTTGAAAACCTCTGCTATTTCCTGCGTGCCATTATGCCTGTTTGTGATGCGCATAATGTAAACATGGCCATTCACATCGACGATCCGGTGTGGAGCGTGTTCGGCCTGCCGCGCATTATCAACAGCAAGCACAACATTCAGCGCTTGCTTGCGGCGGTGCCCAACAAGCACAACGGCGTTACGCTGTGTACGGGCTCGCTGTCGTCCAATCCCCAGATTGATATCCCCGATATGATCCGCAGCCTGCACGACCGCATCCACTTTGTGCACATGCGCAACACCAAGCACACCGCCCCCGGCGTGTTTGAGGAAAGCGCACACTACGCGGCGGATGGCTCGCTGGACATGGTGGAGATCATGCAGGCACTGGTGGATATCGGCTATACCGGTCCTATCCGGCCCGATCACGGCCGCGCGGTGTGGGGCGAGATTTCGATGCCCGGCTACGGGCTTTTTGACCGCGCGATGGGCAGCCAGTACCTGCTGGGGCTATACGACGCGCTGATCCGCAAAAAGGAGCAAGGCAAATGAAGCTGTCCCTGCAAAGCCTGCAAGCGCTGGCCGACAAGGGATATATCATCCCCGCGTTTGATGTGGCGGCCATGCGCGCGGCAACCCGCAAAGCGCCGCGCTGGATTCACTTTGGCGCGGGCAACATTTTCCGCGCGTTCCCCGCGGTGCTCCAGCAAAAGCTTTTGGATGAGGGCAAAGCGGACACGGGGCTGATTGTAGCGGAATGCTATGATGAAGAAATTATCCAACAGGGCTTTGCGCCCTTTGACAACCTGACGGTTGCGGTGAGCCTGAAGCACGACGGAAGCGTGGACAAGCGCGTGGTTGCGTCGATCGCCGAGGCGCTATCCTACTCCGGGGATTATCAGCGCCTTGCGGAGATTATGACGGCGCCGAGCCTGCAAATCGTCTCCATGACGATCACGGAAAAGGGCTATGCCGTCAAGGACCCGGACGGTGAATCGATCACCGAACCCGGAACCATCATCGCCAAGCTGTGCAAGCTTTTGTACACCCGCTTTTTAGATGGCGCGCATCCCGTGGCGATGGTGAGCCTGGATAACTGCTCCCACAACGGCGATTTGCTCAAGGAAGGCATCCTGTCGGTGGCCGAAAGCTGGCGGCGCAGGGGCTCTGTGAGCGACGCGTTTGTTGCGTACCTGTGCGATCCGGCCCTGGTGTCCTTCACCTGGAGCATGATCGATAAAATCACCCCGCGCCCGGCGGAAGAGGTGCTTTCGATGCTTTTGTCCGACGGGCTTTCCGGCATGGAGGTCACGCAGACGCAGAAGCACACCTTTGTCAGCGCCATGGTGAACGCCGAGGAGTGCGAATACCTGGCCATTGAAGATCATTTCCCAAACGGCAGGCCGCCGCTGGAGGTGGTCGGCGTGATCTTCGCCCCGCGGGAGACCGTGGACAAGATTGAGAAAATGAAGGTCTGCACCTGCCTGAATCCCCTACATACGGCGCTGGCGATTTTCGGGTGCCTGCTTGGACATACGAAGATCAGCGAGGAAATGAAGGACGAAACGCTGGTCGGAATGATCCGCGTCATCGGCTATACCGAGGGTATGCCTGTGGTGGTCGACCCCGGGGTCATGTCGGCGGAGGCGTTCATCGGCGAGGTGCTTTCAAAGCGCCTGCCCAACCCCTTCGTGCCCGATACGCCCCAGCGCATTGCCTGCGATACCAGCAAGAAGCTGCCGGTGCGCTTTGGCGAAACGCTGAAGGCTTATGTGGAGCGCGGGAAAAGCGATCTTTCCTTCCTGACCATGATCCCCCTGGTGTTCGCGGGCTATGCCCGCTACCTGACCGGCATCGGTGACGACGGCAAGCCATTCGCCCTCTCGCCCGACCCGAACCTGGATACGCTTTGCAAGCTGGTTGCGGGCTATGCGCTTGGCAAACCCTTTGATACAAAAAGGCTGCGGCCGCTGTTCTCCGATCCAGAGTACTGCGGCGTGAACCTGTACGCCCACGGGCTGGGCGACAAGGCCGAGGCATATTTCACGGAAATGAACGCGGACGTCGGCGCGATCCGGGAAACCGTGGTGAATAGTTTGACACAGCCAATACGCCGCAATTGTTGACATTTTGGTCAGATTCTATTATACTACTATTAGTGATCGTGTTACAGAAACCTGCGAGGCCTGTGACCAAGGGAATTCCTACGGGGATTCCTTTTTTAGAGTATAAAAAAGGAGGCGAGTCTATGCCTGCAATATTTATGGATTACCCTCAGCAAATTCAAAACTTACAAAGTAAGGGATTGGTGATTCCCGATACGACAGCTGCCATTGATGTTCTAAGGCGTGTGGGGTATTTTCAGCTGATTGGTGGTTACAAACATTGTTTCAAGGATCCAGTTACAAACAGGTATAGAGCGAATGCCTCTTTCAATGATATACTTGCGCTTTATCAGTTTGATCGATCTTTAAGACAAATACTTCTAGAAAGTTTGCTAATAGTTGAGAAGGTTATCAAGACACAGATTGCTCATAGTTTTTGTAAACAATATGGGGAGAACCAAAGCCACTATCTCTCACTTTCAAGTTACCATATTACTCCTAATAATAGAAATGATGTAAGAAGATTGATTTATAGACTACAAACATTATGTACTAAACCAACAAATTACGCCTATATTAACTATCATCAAATAAAGTATCATAATGTCCCGTTATGGATCTTGATCAATGCGTTAACTTTTGGTAGTGTTTCAAAGATGTATGGGTGCCTGCCTCAAAGTTTGCAGTCAAAAGTTGCAAGAAACTTCCCGCTTGATACACAGCAACTCGAGAGTGTCATAGTATTATTGACAAAGTTTCGAAATGTTTGTGCTCACGGAGAAAGACTCTTTTCATACGTCTCAAAAAATAGCCGAATTCGAGATGTCCTGCTCCATGAGAAAATGAATATTCAAAAACGAAACGGACAATTTATACAGGGGAAGAACGATTTGTTTGCGGTTGTAATAGCATTGCGCTATACGTTGAAAACAGATGAGTTTAAGAGTCTCGTCAGAAAACTAGATAAGAACTTCAAAACAATTATAACATCATGTATTTCTATCAATGAGAGAGATCTACTTTCATTGATGGGATTCCCTTGCGATTGGAAGAGGATCACTAGATATAGAGTTTTACAATAGAAATATGCTGGCTGTCTGGGGCCTTTGGCACAGGTCCCAGGCAAGCGCAAGCGCGTCTGCGGTTTGATTGTTGGAGATAGCACATAGGTTCATGCCGTTCACCCTCGCTTTGTTGACTGGTAGCAGTATACCATCGTGTCCGACGGGTTATAAATCCTGTAAACTGTCTCAATGCGCGATCGCGAACAGTGACTGACAGCATTATTAACGATAAGCAGTATTTATCGCGTGAAATGCTGAATTTTTGTCCTAATTTATACTCCAGGTGAGTTTGGGAATACAGTATCTATGTTTAATATAGCACGAAAGTGCCTTTGTGGAAAGGTTTTCATTGACTAATTGACGGCTTGTGTGTAAAATAGAGCAGATGACTTCTAAGCGTAGTAGAGTTCCTGCGCCATCGTGTGCGCCTGCTTCTATCAGTTCTATGCCGGAGAGAACGCCAGAATGAATATATATAAAAATACTCGTCGCCTGATAGGCTGTGGAGATAAGAAATCTCGCTATGTATCGCAGCTGGTCATGGTTATCATGATCGGCCTATTGGACGTTGCCGCCGCGCACGCGCTGGGGCTTGTAACACGAAGCCTGACCGCTTCAGGCGCAGTTGCGCTGCCGCAGAGCTTTTGGTATTTTGCGTCGGCGACTATCCTGGGCGCGCTGCTGGAATGGCTGCGCTCCATCCGCATGACGCGGCTGACCGAGACTGCGGAAAGCAATTATCGCAAGATTACGGCCCGTGCGCTGCTGCGGGCGGAGTACCAGAGCCTGCAAAAGATGGAATCCGGGGATATCATCAGCCGCGTGGTGGCGGACTGCCGCTATGCGGCGTCCAACTCGGAGCATCTGATCACCGGCCTGCGCAGCGTGATTATTCCCCTGATCCTGGTTGTGGTCATGTTCGTTGTGGACTGGCGGGTTGGCATCGGGTACTCAGTGCCGCTGGCGCTGGTGCTTTTCTATCCCCGGCTAACCAAGCGGTCGCTTTCGGAAATTCCGGCGTTTCGCAAGTCGTTTGCGGCGATGAGCGGGCAGATTCGCGATTTGATTCAGAACCGCACCACCATCAAGGCCTACCGTTTGCAGAAAAAAGCGGACCAGTGGACCGAGGAAGCGGTGGAGGATTACCGCAAAAAGGGCATTCGCGGCATCGGAAAAGTGTATACGGCCAATATCTCCGCACTGGTGATCAACGTGCTGCCGATGTTCGGCGCGGCGATTGTCGGCGCGGGGCTATTGTTTCAGGGCCAGTTCGCCATTGAGTCGTTTGTAATCACCATCATTCTGGCGTCGTCGGCGACCAGCGAGCTGCTGCGGCTGCCCAATGTGCTGGTGAACTTCCCCTCGGGCGTCGTGGCGGGCGACCGCCTGTTTGCCATGTGGGATCTGCCTGGCGAAGCGGGCGGCACGCAGACCGAAGCGGGCGCGGAGCAAGCCGTATCGTTTGAAAACGTCAGCTTCCGCTACGCCGAGCAGGACGAGAGCGACCCGCCGCTTTTACGCGACCTGAGCTTTACGGTGAAACCGGGCGAAAAGGTGGCGCTGGTGGGGCCTTCGGGCTGTGGCAAATCCACGATTATCAAGCTGATTACAGGGCTGTATAAGCCGCAGGCGGGCACGGTGAAGGTGCTGGGGCGCGACGTGAGGGACTGGGATCTTACGGCCCTGCGCGAAAAGATGAGCGTGTTGCAGCAGGATACCTTTGTGTTCAAGGGCACGGTGAAGGATAACATTTTGCTGGGCAACCAGAGCGCGGATGATTTTTCCCTTGCCATCGCCGTGGAGAACGCAAAGCTGACCCAATGGGTCGGCCAGCAGGAAAACGGCTGGAACGCCGATGCGGGCGAGCACGGCGCGCTCCTGTCGGGTGGGCTGAAGCAGCGGATGGGGCTGGCGCGGCTGTTTTTGAAGGACGCGCCCATCGAGCTTCTGGACGAGGCCACCTCCGCGCTGGACGCAAGCCACCAGATGGAGATTTTGAACGCCCTGCGGGAGAGCGGGACGGGCAAAACCCGCGTAATGATCGCCCACCGCCTGTCCACGGTGACCGATGCCGACCGCATTTTGTTCCTGCAGGAGGGCCGCATTGCCGAGGAAGGCACCCACGAACAGCTTTTGCAAAAGCGCGGGCTGTATTACAGGCTTTTCACCGCCCAGGAGAAGGGGGAGGACGATGGAAAACAATAAATGCCTGCGCTTTGCAAGCGTGATGAAAACGGCCTTCCGTCTCATCCGCCTGGGGATGCCGAAGTGGCTTTTATGCCTGCTGGGCGTGACGCTCGCGGGGCTTGGCAGCTATCTGCTGGCGCTGCTGGTCGGCCTGGTGATGAGCGTTACGGTTCGCGATTACGCGCTTGGGATTTCCGCCGTACCCAGGCTTACGCTGCTGCTTTTAATGCTTGCGTCCTTTGTGCCGCTGGTGGTGCTCGGGTACCAGTTCAACCTGCGCGGGGGGCTGGGCATCCGCGCTTCGATACAGAAAAAACTGCTGTCGGCGTGGCTGAGGCAAACGGAGCGCTTTGCGGCGGAGCGGCATTCCGGGGAAGCGATGGCGCTTCTCAACTCGGATATGCAGATTTTGGAGAATTTCTATTTTCAGGGCATGATGATGACGTTCTTCATGCCGTTTGTGCAGGGTATCGCGTCGCTGATCACCATTGCGGTGGTGGACTGGCGGCTGACGTTTATCCCGCTGGTGTTCGGGTTTTTGGCGCTGATGAGCGCAATTCTCCTGGGCGGAAGGATTCACAGCCGCAACGTGCATCTGCGAAAGCAGACCGATGCCGCGGTGTCCGATTTTTCCGATCTTCTCGCGGGCAATACGGCGCACCGGTACTGGGGCACCGTCGACGCCCAGCTGGATGCGTATGAGCGCACCAGCGACAATCTGGCGCGCGACGGTGTGGCGGCCCGCAACCTGGATGTGCACGTGCGGTCCATCAGCGCACTTTTGTCGGCGGTGTCTATGGTGGTATTCTTCTCGCTGGGTATCCTGTTGATCCGGGCGGGCGAGATCAGCTTTGCGTCGCTGCTGCTGGCGTATCCGCTGCAAAGCTCCGTATTTGAAATGGTCAACTGCCTGGGCAACACCTGGCGGCTTTTAATCACCTCGGCAGTCTCCGGCGACAGGGTGATCGACGCGCTGGCCGCGCCCCAGGAGGACAACACGCCCGCCGATTGCCTGAAGGAAAGCGGAGAAACGCTGGAGTTTTCGGAGGTCGTGTTCGGCTACCAGGCGAAAAATGAGCTGCTCAACGGTCTTTCCTTTACCGTGCGCAGCGGCGAGAACGTCGCGCTGGTCGGCGCGTCTGGCTGCGGAAAAACGACTGTTTTCAAGCTGCTGCTTAAATTCTACGAGCCGGATTCCGGGTCGATTACGCTGCACGGCATCGATTCGGCGGCCTGCAGCCCCAACGAGTGGCGCTCCAAGCTGATCTACCTGGAGCAGAGCGCGCCGCTGCTGCACCGCACCGTGCGCGAAAACATCGCCATGGGGCGCTACGGCGACGATGCGGAACCCACGGAGGACGAAATCATTCGCGCGGCCAAGGCGGCTGGCGCGCATCAGTTTATCCAGGCGCTGCCACAGGGCTACGATACGTTGGTCGACGAGTGCGGGGAAAATTTCTCCGGCGGGCAGCGCCAGCGCATTGCCATCGCGCGGGCCTTCCTGTCCAGCGCCAAGTTTCTGCTGCTGGACGAGCCCACCGCCGCGCTGGACACCCAGAGCCAGCAGGTGGTGTGGAAATCCCTGCAAAAGCTGATGAAGCAGAAGACCGTGCTGATCATCTCCCACAACCTCGAGAGCCTGAAAATCTGCGACCGCATCCTGGTTATGGAGGACGGGCAGATCAAGGAAAGCGGCACGCACGACGAGCTGCTGGCCAAAGAGGGATTGTACGCGGCGCTGTACAAAAACCAGTTCCGGTAGTACGGCCTGTTGATAAAGTACGATCTGCTTTGTCGGCTTCTGCGGCCCCGCCTCAAACGTTGGATGAGGCGGGGCCGCTTGTTTTTTCGCCGGAAATGTGGGCACTGGTCACCGTTTGCTCACTGATGCTGGGATGCACCCGGTATCACGCACGACACGGGAAAGCACGGCCCTCAGCCCGCTCGCTTTCCGGCAGACGGGCCTTTTGCACAGGCTCAAATTCTGTTCAACCAAATATCCTGAAAACCGAAAACCCTTGTCTGCGCTTTGCTTTGCAAAAGAGCGCCACCGTGTACCCTTGCCGTAAAATATTTCGCCGATGCCATGGAGAAGCGCTGTGAGTCTTTCCATGCCGCCCGGTGTTGCCCCAGTTTCGCGGCGGGCAGGGCAAGGCGGCCAACCTGACAATCAGTCCGCATTCTTGACAATGTGAAACAAAAGAATATACTGTACCCATACCGGATGAGCGATAAGTGCATAGAGCCCGCGCTTTGTGCTACGCTCACAAACGGATGGATGTACACTGGACCGAAAAAAGGGGGGCGTTTGTATGACGATCGCAATCGTGGCAATCCTGATCGGACTTCTGATGTGCTTTTTCGGGTATCGGCTCTTCAGGGTATGGCTATTTGTTGCGGGCCTGTTTCTGGGCGCGTACCTGGGCTACTATCTTGGGCGCCAGATCGGCGGCGATGTGTGGCCGATAGTCGGCGCGGCTGTGATCGGCATTGCGCTTGCCGCTCTGGCGTACTGGCTGTATAAGGTCGGCGCGGTGCTCATTGGCGCGCTGCTTGGCGCAAGCCTTGTGCTGGTGGTGCTCAACTCCCTGGGTGTAGACCCTGTATGGTGGACCGCCGCCATCGGCGCTGTCGCCGGCGCGTTGATTGCCGGATTGTTCATCAAGGAGTTCATCATCGTCGGAAGCGCGCTCAACGGGGCAACTATGGCGACGGTCGGCGTTTACGCGCTGATCACGGGCAAGGACTATCTGGCGGAGCAAAGCAAGGAGCTGCTCACCTTCCCCTGGTACATTTTGGTGATCGTCGCGGTGGTCACGGTCATCGCGGCTATCGGCCAGTTCCGCTATGTGAAGGTCGACCACGAGCTGTAGGCAAAACGAAGCATCAAAAACGCCGGTCCCCGCAGGGGATCGGCGTTTGCGTTCTTTGGTATATCATGAAGCTCAGGCTTCCACCCGTTCCCCGAAAAAGTTCAGCTTGAAGCGCTCGTGCAGCGGCTGATCCTGCCCGATTGCCTGAAACAGGGTTTCGATCATCTCCGCGCCGTCCCGCAGGGCCTGATCGTAGAAGTAGTCCAGGCTTTTTTCGTGCTGGGCCTGCTCCCTGGTGAGCAGTTCCGCATCGTTCCAGAAGCACAGCTTCCCCAAGGTTTGGCCGAGCTTGCCCAGTACGATCAGCGTGCGCTTGGTATCGAAGGCCTTTTTCAGGATGTACGTGGCATGGATGGAGGTTTCCACTGCGTGCTGGGTGAGGTTGGGCCATATCATGGCGATGCCCGTGAAATCCAGCGTTTCCACAGGCAGAAAGGGGTAGCGCTCCGCGCCGTAGCCGCTGCGCCGCATGATGGCCTTGTCGTATGCGGCTTCCATCTTCCAGTGCTCTGGCAGGGTGCGGCAAAGCCCGAAAATGTAGGGGTGGCAGGTGCTGTCGAGGAAATAATGGCACAATAGCCCCAGCGTGTAGGCAAAAGAAGACGCCTTCTTCGGCTTATCCCGGAAGAGAGGCGCAAACATCTGGTTGGCGGAGCAGGTATGCCATTTCAGGCCGTATCGCAGGAGGTTTGGGTTTTTGAGCATCTGGTAGGTGAAGAAGATGTCGGGGCCCTGCAGGCCGATGTCGAACTCGCTTTTGTAGGCGGTTACCAGCTGCCGCAGCGTAAGGTTGAGGGTTTGCAGCATATCCTGCCCGAATTGATAGTGCGCCATACAGCTTGGCATCGGCATTCGTCCTTTCGTATCAGACTGCCCGGGCGTGCGGCAGGGCGAGGGCATAATGGCGGAGCAGGCCGCTGAAAATGCTGTCCCAGCTACGCTCTCCGGCCGTACGCAGCGCGCCTGCGCGTATCGTTTCGCGCAGGCGGCCCGACAGCATGGCGGTCATCGCTTCGGTCAGCGCGCGCGCGTCACGCGGCGCGCATACGCAGGCGTTCTCGCCTTGGGCTGTGAAGTCTTTCAATCCGCCCGCGTCCACGCAGATCCCGGGTGTGCCGCTGGCCATTGCTTCCAGCATCACGTTGCCGAAGGTTTCGTTATCGGAGGGAAACACAAATACGTCACAGCTGGCATAGATTTCCGAAAGCGCCCTGCCCCGCAGTGCGCCGGTGAAGACGGTGTTTTCGATATTCATGGCCTTGAGCGCGGGCAGGTACGGCCCGTCGCCCGTGAAAATGAAGCGGGCGCGGTCCCGGTGCCGCTCGTTAAACGCCCGGATGCTCTTGGCGTACACGTCGATGCCCTTCTCGGCGGAAATGCGCCCGACGTACAGGTATAAAAGCCGATTGTCAGCGCCCAGCTCCCGGCGCAGGGACTCGCTGCGAAACTCCGGGGAGAAGCGCGTCCGGTCAATCCCCCGCGACCAGACCGCGAGGTTGCGGATGCCCCGGAAGGTCAGCGTTTGCTGGGTGTTTTCCGACGGGCAGAGGTTGGTTTGGGCGAAGGAGTGAAACCACCGCATGTACTGCCACAGCGGCTCCTCCAGAAACGTCAGCCCGTAGTGGGCAAGGTACTGGTCAAAATTGGTGTGGTAGCTCATCACGACCGGGATGCCCATCTGGCGCGCGGCCTTCAGGCCGGAGTACCCCATGCCGAACTCGGTTACGATGTGAACCACGTCGGGCCTGAATGCCTCCAGGGATCTTCGCAGCGCGCCCTGGGACGGCAGCGACAGCCGCACCTGCGGGTATAGGGCAAACGGCACGGAGGGAAACCGCACAACGGGGTACTCCCCCGCGTCCGTTTTACCGCTTTTGTCTTCGGGAGCGTAAAACACATGCGCGATGCCCCGCTGCGTCAGGTAGCGGCTCAAATACTGCAGCGTGTTGGATACGCCGTTGATCTGCGGGTAAAACGTATCCGTGAAAATTGCCAGCCTCACAGTGCACCTCAACAAAATGTAGTGTACAGTGCGAAGATACTACACAATTGTTAAGGCCGCGTCATTGCGCGGTAAAGGTTGTGGAAAACCTGCGCCGGGCGATACTGGCGCTCACGCGGGATAGCGAACGCGGAGAAGGAGCGGGACTGCTTCGCAATGTAAAAAAGGCCTCATGGCATCACGCAATAAGACCTTCGGGGCAATACGCAAAGGAGCGAACACCAAACGGTACGTGTCCCCTGTGATTTTGATTCAATCGAAATGCCGGATTACTCCACCAGCGCCTTGAACTGGCCGTAGCCTTCCTGGTCCATCTCTGAGAAAGGGATGAAGCGCAGGGCGGCGGAGTTGATGCAGTAGCGGGTGCCGGTGGGGGACTGGCGGTCGTTTTCAAACACATGCCCCAGGTGGGCGTTGCCCGCGCGGGAGCGCACCTCGGTGCGGCGCATGCCGTGGCTGCCGTCGAAAAGCTCGGCGATCACCGCAGGATCGATGGGCTTGGAAAACGCGGGCCAGCCACAATCGGAAATGAATTTATCGGCCGACACAAACAGCGGCTCGCCGGTGGTGATATCCACATAGATGCCCTTATCCGTATGCTTCCACAGGGGGTTGGCAAACGGCGCTTCGGTGCCCGCCTCCTGGGTGATGTGGTACTGCTCGGCGGTGAGGGTCTCCTTAAGCTTTTTCGCCGACGGGCGCGGATACTTGCCCGCGTCCACGGTGATCTGTGCGGCCTTTTGAAACGCGCCCAGGGGGATATGGCAATAGCCGCCGGGGTTTTTATCAAGGTAATCCTGGTGATAATCCTCGGCCTCGTAAAAGTTTTCCAGCGGCTTGATTTCCACATAAAACGGGTTGTGCCGCTCGCGCTCAATGGCGGCGACGGCCTCCACGGTTCTGCCGGATTCCGCGTCGGTGTAATACACGCCGGTTTGGTACTGCTCGCCGATATCGTGCGCCTGGCGGTTTTTCTGGGTCGGGTCGATCACGGAAAAGTACTGGAACAGAAGCGTTTCCAGGCTGACCTTATCGGGATCGTAGGTCACGCGCACGGTTTCCCGAAAGCCGGTGCCGCCCGCACAGACGGCTTTATAGGTCGGCTCCGCGCCGGGCTTGCCGTTGGCGTAGCCGCTGGCTGCGTCTAAAACGCCGGGGACGGACTGCATCAGCTTTTCCAGTCCCCAGAAGCATCCGCCCGCGAGGTAAATGGTCTTGTTCATATCGAAACTCCTTTCGGATATACCAAAGTGAAAGCGTCGAGCGGGAATAATACGCATCCATATACTATAAACAGTTTTTCAAAAATTGAACAGAGAAAACATAAAAATCGCGGCAGCAGTTGCCGTGCATTGAAAAGCCGCGCAAATCATTCTATAATAGCGAAAAACGAAGAAGGCGGGGGGAACGGATGACGCTCGATCAGGTGATTGCCTATTGCATGGCAAAGCCGGGCGCGTATCTGGATTATCCGTTCGCGCCGTTCTACCCCGTAATTCGGGTCAAGGCTCCGTCGCAGGCGAAGGGGCGGATCTTCGCTCAGCCGTTTGTGCTGCGCGGCGAGCCTAAGGTGACGCTCAACTGCACGCCTGTATCGGCGGAATATTACCGCGCCAAGTACCCCGGCTCCGCTGTGCGCGGCTGGCACTGCCCGCCTGTGCAGGCGCCGCACTTCAACACCGTGGCTCTTGCCGGTGCGGTGTCCGACGGGGAGCTGATCCGCATGATGGACCATGCCTATGAAACGGTCGTCGCGAAATACCCCCGGTATATTCAGCGGGAGCTTCGCGGCGAAAGCCCGCCTATGCTATACTGAATACAGCCGCATCCCTTCCCCTATGGACCGTGAGGACACCCATGAGCCAGCTGAAAATCGACGGTGAACCCAGCATAAGCACAGGAGAACTGACCGGCGTACCGCTCGGCGCGACGGATGCGCTGTTTGCGCCCTTTGCGCCGGATAGCTTCGGCATGCGCCGCCGGGCGCTGACCGAGGACGGGCTCAGGCTGTCGCTGGAGCTTGCGCGCATGGCCTATACGCTGGATGTGGAGCCGTGGATGCGCGCGGGCTGGACCGATTTCTCCGTTCAGGTGGATAACCAGCTCACCACCGGCGTGAAGGCGCGGGAGGACGACAGCTTTTCGGATCGCATTTCGGCCATGGTCGGCAGCCTGCGGCTGGCGCTGGCGCGCCGGGCGATGAAGGAGCACAACCCGCTTGCGCAGGTCACGGGCGCGCTGCGCCAGCGCGAGGAGAGCGATACCCTCAAGGCCATCGTGATGGTCAAGCCCGCCCCGGACGGCCGCTTTGTGCTGGCCATCGGCTTTATGGGCACCGGAAGGCGGTTTTACGACTGGTTTTCCAACCTCCGCGTGGGGATGAAGGGCGGATTTCATAAAGGGTTTCATCAGCTGACGCAGGGATTTATCAAAAACGAGGAGCACATCGTGTTCCCCGACACGGCGGCGGCGCTGGGGCTGAAAAGGCTGACCCTCAGCGATATTTTTGCGGAGATGCGCGGGGAAAACAGCCGCTTCAGCCTGTGGATGGCCGGGCACAGCCAGGGCGCGGCAGTGATGCAGGTGTACAGCGACCATCTGCTGGAGGCGCTGGGGCTGCCGTCCGAAGCCATTTTCGGCTGCGGGTTTGCCTCGCCCACCGTTGCGGCGGACTCCGCCGGGCGGCAAAGCGCGGCGTATCCGCTGTACCATGTGCTCAATACCGAGGACGTGATCCCGCGCATGGGCTCGCTGCGGCATTTTGGCCTCTGCCTGCAATATACGCCTGACGCCGCCTTCCGCGCTGCCGCGTACGACTGGAGCATGACCCCCGCCGCTGTGGAAGCGCGCAGGCAGGCGCAGGTGCTGACGCTGCACATTACCGATACTTTGGCGTTTTTGCAGGCGTCCACAGCGCTGCTCACGGTGATCTGCGAGGAGAAGACCGACGAGGCGATCTTCGGGGCTACGGAGGGCATTTTCGCCGTAGCGCCGGTGGGGAAGATGGTCTCGTTTGCCGGGCGCAAGGCCAAGGATACGCTCTATAACCTGATCACCCATATGCGCAAGGCTTACCAGGAAATTCACGGCCAGGTGATGGACGAGGCGGTCGTCGGCTATCTGATGAAAGGCTTTCGCCCGATCGTCAGGCAAATGCCGGTGAAAAAGCTTCTGGGCGCGCTGTACGATCAGCTCTATCCGCCCCACAGCCTGTGCCGGGGGAAGACCATGAACGGCGCGTATATCCACATCGTCAACGAGCAGAGACAGCGCCTGAAGCCCTTCGTTTGGGAGGGCGATGGCACGGTCAAACCCTACAGGCGCTACGCGCTGGGCTATTACGGGTTTGGCATACCCCGGCGCAAGCGCCGCCCGCGGCCCAACGCCCGCCGCCTGCAGCCGCGCCGCCGCGGCGTTCGCAAACCGCGATGAACGGCGATACGCTGACGCGCGGGGATGTGCAGGCGGCCCTGTCCATCATGCTGGAGGCCGCCCGGTGGCTTGAGGATCGCGCCATGCCCCTGTGGCAACGAAAGTAAGCGTGTGCCCGGTGGGCACAGCCGCACAGCGGCTAGGGAACTGGAGTTGGGAGCCTTAACAGAGCATTGCGACCGGGCAGGGAGTAAGGCGACAATAAAAGCGAGTGGGCCGCGGGAGGACATTCTGGCGCTGCCGCAGGTATACCCGGCGGACGCCTTTCTGACGCTGTATCACCAGGGGCATCCCGCCGCCGCCGCGCTGCTCACCGATGCCGATCCGCTGTTTTGGCCGCAGGCTGCGCCGGGCACATCCGGCTATTTGCACAAGCTTTCGGTGCGCCGCGCTTACGCGGGGCAGGGATTGGCGCAGCGGCTGATCTGCTTGACCGGAATTCTTTGTAACAATGAAGGAAAATCGTATCTGCGTCTGGACTGCGACGCATCGCGCCAAAAGCTGATCGCCTTGTACCAAAGCGCCGGATTTACGTGCCTGGGCGTGCGTGCGGTGCAGACCAGAAGATACGGAACGGTTCGCGCCGCGCTGTTCCGGCGTGCCCTTGCGTAGCGCGCGGGACTTGTGAACATTGGCGGTTCTTGGTATAATCAAAGATGGCATATTCAGACGAATGATACACCGGCATGACCGATAAGGAGTGCGTTGACTTTGAGCGATCAGTATTTCAATGATCCCACACAGCCTGATGATAAAACACCGCCTACGGATTCCTGGGAGCGGGACCCGTTTGCGCCTTACGATGATCCGTTTATCAACCCCGAAGGCACCGGCACGCCCCTGACGGGGGAAGCGCCCGGCAAGGCCGAGCTGCCGGACATGCCAGCCCAGGAGCCGCCCGCATTTATGGCGCGGCCCAACCAAAGCTTTAGAAGGCCGCCCGCGCCCGACCCGGAGTTTCCCGTGCCGGAACCCGTGAACGGCTTTGCAAAGCCGACGTTTGATGAACCCGAAGCGCAGGAAGCAAAGCTAGCGCCGGAACCACAGGATGAGCCCTCCGCGCCCAGGCGCAAGGGCCGCGTGGCGCGCTTTCACGAGGGCGCGGAGAATACCACGCCCGATACCCAGCCCCCGCGCAGGCAGGCCGATCCGAGCGAACGCTACGTCGGCGCCAGAACCGCCATGCCCCAGGGCGGCGTCGCCCCGCGCAGGCCCGTTCCCATGCCGGGAACCGCAAAATCACTGGACGATACCTTCAACCCGCCCGCCCGCGGCGACGGGTTGCCCCGGCCCCGGCCGACTGCCCAGCCGCCGGAAGAAGCGTATAACGCGCCTGCCCGCGGCAACGGGATGCCCCGCCCCAGGCCGCAGACGCCGCCTGTGCGCCAGCAGCGCCCGCCCGCCAAGCCCCCGGTGGACGACGGCTACGGCTGGCCGCAGCCGGCCGACCAGCCGCCGATGCGCGTGCCCTACGACAGCAAACGGCCGCCCAAGCGCGGCGGCAAGGGCTTTTTGCTCGTTATCATTGTGCTCATCATCCTCGGCGGCGTGTTCGCCGGGATTTGGCTCCCCGACTGGGATAGCGTGGACGGCACGATCGGCAGCATCATGAGCTCCGCGCAGACGGCGCTCAAAGACCTGATCGCGCCTGAGGAAATCGTTATCCGCTCCTTCTCCGTGCAGCCGGCCACAGGCACCGCGCCAGTGGAGCTTTCGTTCGTCATTTACGCGTCCGCCGCCACCGAAACCATCCGCATTGTGGACGATTACGGCGATACGGTGCTGGAAAAAACCCTCACCGATCAGGACAGGCTGATGCAGGTGGTCACCAAAAACTCCGACGGCAACTATATATGGAAGCTTCGCCAGACCTTTGATACGGCCTATACCGGCAGCCTGACGGCGGAAGCGCTTGCCAAGGACGGCACCTGGGATACCCTGGGCGGCCTGCAGCAGGCCGTGAGCATCGAGCCGCCGATGGTGTTCGATCCTCCGGTGCAGGATTTCCTCTGCTCCACCGTGGAGGATACCGTGCCCGTGACCGTGAACTTTACCGTGGTCACCAGCCTGGATGTGCAGTCCGTGCGCGTCGTGAACGATTATGGCGACGAAACTGCCAAGCTTACCGTGAACACCGCCGGTACGAACATGATCGAAACCGGCGATACCCGCGTGTGGACGCTCCAGGGCGCAATGGAAGAACCCTATGCCGGCTCCCTGTACGTAGGGTACGAGATGATTGTGGGCGAGGGCTTTACCCAGTCTGATTTCAAAACGGATGTCGTGTACGCGCCCGCCCCGATTCCGGAATATACGGAAGAACCTGTGCCGTCAAACACGCCCGGCAACCTGCTGGAGCCGACCGCAACCCCGACCGTTGATCCGGATGCCGAGGGCACCCCGGAGCCGACGGCAGAGCCGACCCCCGAACCCACGCCGGAGCCGACGCCTGTGCCCACGGCCACGCCGGAACCTGTGATTACCCCCACCCCCGGCCCCACGCTGACGCCGCTGCTGCCCGC
>ERZ795053.912-NODE-912-length-37769-cov-16.897280_pt1 | contig 37769 bp, 38 predicted proteins | sample MGYA00375137_ERZ795053 | MGnify/ENA primary metagenome ERZ795053 (study PRJEB30182, sample SAMN05720284) | activated sludge metagenome | isolation source: Anaerobic digester | place: Hong Kong | collected 2014-12-17 ... | reverse complement strand
GGCAGGACCGAATACGCGCTGTCATTCTTTTTTGTTCCAGTATATCAATGAACTTGTAATCGTAAGATGCAACGGAATTGAACCGTTGTTTAAAACCTTTTCATCTTATTTCTGAACGTTGCTTTTTCTTGAAAGCGGGTGCAAATGTACAACTATTTTTTCACCCTGCAATTTTTTTTGAAAAATTATTTTTTTTCAAGGATTTCAAATTGCCTTTCAGAAGTAGAAAGCGGGTGCAAAGATACGCCCGTTTTGGACTTCTACAAACAAAATTGTATTTGATTTTAAAAAATAATCTATGAGCTTTTGCAAGTGGTTGAATACGTGGATAGTCCAAAAAGTTGCCTTTCAAAAATATAATCATAACTTCAGTGATTCATGAAAACAATATTTGTTGCATTATTGTAAAACGAATGAACTAATAGTATCTTTGCGCTTTAATTTTTTTCAATGATCACAATTACTTTACCGGACAGTAGTATCAAAAAATACGAAGCAGGCATTACCCCAATGGATGTAGCTAAGGATATAAGTGAAGGGTTGGCGCGCAATGTGCTCTCTGCCTCGTTCAATGGTAAAATTGTTGAATCCGTAACCCCATTGAGGGAAGATGGAAATCTTGTCCTTTACACCTGGAATGACGATGCGGGCAAAAAGGCATTTTGGCACTCTACAGCACATATTTTGGCGCAAGCCCTTGAGGAACTTTACCCAGGGGTTAAACTTTGGGTGGGTCCTGCCATCGAAAAGGGCTTTTATTACGATGTGGACCTGGGCGAGCAAACCCTCTCTGAAAAGGATTTTAAAACGATTGAAGACAAAATGCTCGAAATTGCAAGAGGGAAGCACGAGTTTAAAATGCATTCGGTCTCTAAGGCTGATGCTTTGTCCTATTATAATGGTAAAAATGAATATAAAGTCGATTTGATAAACAATCTAGAGGATGGCACCATCACCTTTTGTGATCATGACACCTTTACCGATTTGTGCCGCGGGGGCCACATTCCCAATACGGGATTTGTAAAAGCCGTTAAGGTTTTGAGTGTTGCCGGGGCCTATTATCAAGGCGACGAAAACAACAAGCAACTTACCCGAGTCTACGGAATTAGCTTTCCTAAGCAAAAAGATTTAACCGAATACCTCGAATTGCTGGAAGAGGCAAAAAAAAGAGACCACCGCAAGCTTGGGAAGGAACTGGAGCTTTTTACTTTCTCTCAAAGGGTAGGCCAGGGATTGCCCCTATGGCTCCCCAAAGGAACTGCGCTTAGGGAACGTTTGGAAGCTTTTTTAAAAGCTGCACAAAAAAAAGCCGGATATGAAATGGTGGTTTCGCCACACATTGCACAAAAAGAACTTTATGTGACTTCCGGACACTTTGCCAAATACGGCGAAGATAGTTTCAGGGTCATCAAAACACCCAATGAAGGGGAAGAGTTTATGCTAAAACCCATGAACTGCCCCCATCACTGTGAGATGTACAATAGCAGGCCTTGGTCCTACAAGGAACTGCCAAAACGTTTTGCCGAATTCGGAACGGTATATCGCTACGAACAGAGCGGGGAGCTTCATGGCCTAACCAGGGTACGTGGGTTTACACAAGACGATGCCCACATTTTTTGTACTCCGGATCAGTTGGATGCCGAATTCAAGAATGTGATCGATTTGGTGCTGTATGTTTTCGGTTCTTTGGGATTTGAAAACTTCAGCACACAGGTTTCTGTGCGAGACCCTGAAAAGCCTGAAAAATATATTGGAAGCCTTGAAAATTGGGAAAAAGCCGAACGTGCCATCATTAATGCTGCAGAGGAAAAGGGATTGAATTATTGTATCGAAGAGGGTGAAGCAGCGTTTTATGGCCCAAAACTGGATTTTATGGTGAAGGATGCCTTGGGAAGAAGTTGGCAGTTAGGAACCATTCAGGTAGATTACAACCTTCCAGAGCGGTTTGGACTAACCTACAAAGGGAGCGACAACGAGTTGCACCGTCCAGTGATGATCCACCGCGCCCCTTTTGGAAGTATGGAGCGTTTTATAGCCATTTTGCTGGAACATACCGGGGGAAACTTCCCGCTTTGGTTGATTCCCGAACAGGTTAGCATCCTGTCCTTGAGTGAGAAATATGAAAAATACGCTGAAAAAGTTTTAAATTTGCTTCAAAATAACGAAATTCGCGCCCTCGTTGACGACCGCAACGAAACGATCGGCAAGAAAATTAGGGAAGCAGAAATGCAAAAAATACCCTACATGCTGATTGTGGGCGAGCAGGAAGCAAAGGATGGTACCGTTTCTGTCAGGAAACACAGTGAAGGGGATCTCGGAGTTATGACCGTTCCAGAATTTTCAAAAATGCTACTCGACGAAGTGAAAAGTGAAATAAAAGAGTTTAAAGTTTAACTAAAACCCAGTATAGCCATAGCAATACGAAGAAAAAGAAGTCAAGGTCAAGCTCGTGTGGTCAAGGAAGACCAACACAAGATTAATGATAAAATCCGTGCCAGGGAGGTACGGGTCGTTGGGGACAACGTGGAAGTAGGTATTTATTCCCTCAAAGACGCCTTAGCCATTGCTGAAGAGCAGGAATTGGATTTGGTGGAGATTTCTCCCAATGCAGAACCCCCTGTATGTAAGGTGATGGATTACAAGAAATTCATCTACGAACAGAAAAAAAGGGAAAAAGCGCTTAAGGCCAAAGCCACCAAAGTGGTGATCAAGGAAATAAGATTTGGGCCCAATACCGATGATCATGATTATGACTTCAAAAAAAAACATGGGGAAAAGTTTTTGAAGGAAGGAGCCAAGCTCAAGGCCTATGTATTTTTCAAAGGCCGATCGATCATTTACAAAGATCAGGGCGAAATCCTATTGCTGCGTTTAGCGCAAGACCTTGAAGATTATGGCAAGGTGGAACAAATGCCCAAACTTGAAGGAAAAAGGATGACTATGTTCATTGCCCCAAAAAAGAAATAAAATCGTTTCAGGAAACTGAACCATTTATAAAAGCAAAGCGAAATAAAACAAAAACGTAGGAAAGATGCCTAAACAAAAAACGAAATCCAGTGCCAAAAAGCGATTCAAGCTTACCGGTTCTGGAAAGATCAAAAGGAAGCACGCTTACAAGAGTCATATTTTGACCAAAAAATCGAAGAAGCGTAAGCTCGCGTTGACTCATGACACCTTGGTGCACAAGAACGACGAGGGCAATGTCAAGGAAATGCTTCGCATGAAGTAATTTGTTTGACCGGTTAAAACAATTCAATAACCCTGGAGTATGGCCCATTAAGTTCCTAAACCAATTATAGGACGCCTGCTACAAAAAATGTAACATTATGCCAAGATCAGTAAATTCAGTTGCCAAAAGAGCCCGAAGAAAAAAGGTGCTCAAGCAAGCCAAAGGTTTCTTTGGAAGACGTAAAAACGTGTGGACCGTGGCCAAAAATGCCGTGGATAAAGCCATGCTTTACTCCTACCGTGACCGTCGAAACAAAAAGAGAACCTTCCGTGGCCTATGGATTGCCCGTATCAACGCGGGTGCCCGTTTGCACGGAATGTCCTATTCAAAATTTATGGGAAAATTGAAAGCCAACAATATCGAATTGAACCGAAAGGTCCTTGCCGATTTGGCCATGAACCACCCAGAAGCTTTTGAAGCCATTGTAAACAAAGTAAAGTAAAGGCTAAAAGCCTATCAACAACAAACTTATTTCGCTTAAAAAACCCGCTCGATGAGCGGGTTTTTTGTTGTTAGGTTTTTTGCTTTTTCTTCTTCGCTGCCGGGAACAAGACATTGTTCAGTATCAATCGGTAACCCGGCGAGTTGGGGTGCAGTGCCAATTCGGTTTTGGCATCCCCTACCCGATGCTGATAATCCTCTGGGTCATGGCCACCATAGAAGGTAAAAAAACCTTTTCCGCGAATACCATGAATGTATCGGGCTTCGCCATTGCTTTTGTTTTCGCCCATGACCAATACCGTTGACTTTATTTCATCGCTAGCAAACGAAGTAGTCTGCCCCATAAAACCTTTTACCAATGAGGTATGGTTTTGCACCAACATGCATGGAATAGGATCCCATTTGGCCGAATAGTCCATTAATGTGAAATAGTCTGTTTCTTTATTAATTCGCCTTCGAGTGGTCATGTCGATGGAGGAAAATTCATAAACCATCGGGTTTCGTTCCAAGGTGAAATTGGTGAAAGCAAAGGTCTTGCGGTAATCAATTTTATTTTGATAATCGGGCTCGCTAGGGTCTCCATCAAACATGGCTTCACAAATATCCACACCTTCTGCTGCCAAGGCAATATCGAAACTATCCGTTGCACTGCACATGGCAAACATGAAACCTCCCCCAACTACATAATCCCTAATCTTGAGTGCTACATCCCTTTTTTCTTCTGAAACCTTAGTGTATCCCAACTTGGTAGCCAATGCTTCGGCATCCCTTTTTTGTTCTATGTACCATGGGGCTGTTCTATAAGCTCGGTAGAATTTGCCATATTGCCCGGTAAAATCCTCGTGGTGCAAATGAAGCCAATCGTACAAGAGGAGTTGGTCACTTAGTACTTCTTCATCATAAACCACAGTATAGGGAATTTCAGCGTAGGTCAAAACCAAGGTCACCGCATCGTCCCAAGGTTGATTCCCTTTTGGTGAGTATACCGCAATTTTGGGCGCTTTTTCCAAAACTACGGCCTCCATATTCTGCGAAGGGCTGCTTATCTCTTCTAGAATCTGATTGGTTTGGGCATCACTGATGACTTCAAAAGAAACCCCGCGAATTTGACACTCCCGTCTGATTTCCTCCGAATCCGGCACTAAAAAAGCACCCCCCCGGTAATTGAGCAACCACTTGGCCTTCAAATGCTTTTCGAGGACCCAATAGGTAATACCATACGCCTTTAAATGCTCGGATTGGCTGTCGGCGTCCATGGGAATCAATATATAAGACGCAAAACCTTTAAACGAAAAAAGGAAAATAAGCAACGTAACAATCCATCGACTCATAGTGCTAAGATAGCGACAAATATTGAGCCATTTATACCCATAGGTGGTAATAAAATCATAAAAAAACCGCCCGAAGGCGGATTTTCTATTTTTCCTTTTTAGGGGAAGCGTTTGAATTATCTTCATTTTTTTCCTTGCCACTTTTGGCATCCTCCAGTGGTTTCCCTTTCAGATAATCGGGTAATTGCATTCCCGCCATGTTGAACATTTCCTGTAAAGGAGGGACCGCTTTGTACATCCCAGAAATAAAATTGGAGGTCGCGGTTTTTCCATCCGCCGTATTGCCACCTTCCCAAACCGTAACCTTATCGATTTTGATGTTTTTAATGGCTTCGGATTGCAATCGCACCAATTCGGGAAGTTTATCGGCGATTAACAAAAGGGCGGCGTTTTGAGGATCATTACCGGCAGCTTTTACAATCTGGTCCAAACCTGCTGCTTGTTTGGTCAATACTTCAAACAGTCCTTGAGCTTCTGCTTGCGCCTTGAATAAAATAGCATCGGCCTCTCCTTTGGCTTTCCTCCTGATTTTTTCAGCTTCCGCTTCGGCATCGATTTCAACTTTATTTTTATCAATTTGAGCTGGAACAATAATATCGGCCATTTGTGAAGCCCTTTCCTTTTCTGCCCTTACGTTTTCAGCTTCCTGCTCGGCAGCATACGCTTCTTCCAAGGCCTTTGCAGCTTGAACTTTTTCCGAAGCAATGGCCACCCTTTCCGCTTCTGCTTCTTTTTGTCGGCGTACGGCATTGGAGTTGGCGATTTCAATTTGGGCAATGTTTTCACCATCCACGGCTTTAGCATTGGCGGCCGCAACCTGGATTCGTTGGTCCTGCACAGCATTGGCCTCCCCAATGGAACCATCCCTGTTTTTTTCGGCAACCGATTTTCGAGCAGCGTTTATGGCATGTGCTGCTGCTTCCTTTCCGAGGGCCTCAATATACCCAGACTCGTCCACAATGTCGGTAATGTTGACGTTGATTAACTTCAATCCCACTTTTTTAAGTTCCGACTCTACACTTTGGGAGATATTGGCAAGAAATTTATCGCGATCGGCATTGATTTCCTCAATATCCATAGAAGCAACCACCAAACGTAATTGCCCAAAGATGATCTCCTTAGCCAGTTCTTGGATTTCCGTAAGTCCCAATCCTAATAGACGTTCGGCAGCGTTTTGCATGATACCGGGCTCTGTGGAGACTCCAATCGTGAACCTAGAAGGAACATTAACCCGAATGTTTTGTTTGGACAGGGCATTGATCAAGTTCACTTCAATGGAAATTGGGGTTAAATCCATAAACTCGTAATCCTGAATTACGGGAAAAATAAAGGCAGCTCCTCCGTGTATGCATTTGGCCGATTGGCCTCCCCCCACCTTTCCGTAGACCACCAAAATACGATCGGAAGGACATCGTTTGTACCTTTTTATTAGGGTAATAAGTAAGATGAAAACAAACAGGACCGCTAGGACAATCCCTATGACCCCTGCAAATCCGTCCAATTGTAGTGCAATTAAGTTTACCATAGTTTAGTTATTCTGAGGTTCAACAATTAATAATCCGTTGGAAGTTACATCCAATACCTTTACTACCATTCCTTGGGTTAGATCGGCATCATGATCGGTTAATGCCTCCAACTCCCGCAACGCGTTTTGCACACGAATGTGTACTTTTCCTATATTGGAGCGTTTGGCCCCAATGGTCAAATACACTTCGCCAATGGTATTGACTGCATTTTTCATATCTAGGGTGCCACTGTCGCTAAGTTTGCTTATGTAGTGGAACAAAAGTGCCATGACGAGCATCATAAGCAATCCACAAACTAAGGAAATGACCAGCGTAATCCCCTTAGAATAACCCGCATCCATACTTGCAATACCACTCCATGCGAATATGGTAAAAAAGGCCACCATGTTCTTAAAGGTAAAAAACTGAAATCCAGCCCCGGTATCGGATTCGATCTCGGTATCTGTATCGCCCAGGTCATGGCCGTCAGCTCCAATAAATGCCATGATAAGCACAAAAAGGAATACCAATGTGGATATGCCCGCAAGAATCCAATAAATTTTTTCAAACGAAGTCAATTCCGAAAACCAGGTGGTCATAGGGTCAAAAATTTGGTTAGTGAAAAAAGTGACAATGTAAAGGAAGTTTCCAGTGTTTCCCTATTTGTATGTCGCCTTCTTTATTTGTTACAATCCACTGCATTGATGCAGGATGAATTCACTATTTTTTAAAAAGGAATCCCATCATCCCCGCCTGAAGGAGTTATTTCGTCATCGTTCATGGAACTACCAAATGCTTCATCGGCCGAAGGGAAATGTTCGGTCTTGAACGTATCGTCATTGGCGGCATCGTTCATGCGCGAATGGATTTCGGTTGGGAAATCGAACAACTCTAAATTTTCGAAACGTCCCAGATGTCCTACAAACTTCAAGCGTATTTCGTCCAAGCCCCCGTTTCGGTGTTTGGCCACAATAAATTCTGCTTGTCCCGCTGTGGGGGTTCGCTCTTCATCGTCCCACTCATCAATCTTATAATACTCGGGGCGGTAAATGAACGAAACGATGTCGGCATCCTGCTCTATCGCCCCCGATTCCCTGAGGTCGCTCAACAAAGGCCTTTTACTTCCCCCACGGGTTTCAACGGCTCTGGATAGCTGTGAAAGGGCAATTACCGGAACGTTCAATTCCTTGGCAAGGGCTTTTAGGTTTCTGGAAATGGTAGAAATCTCCTGTTCGCGGTTTCCTCCCTTTTGGCTACCGCCTGCGGTCATCAACTGCAAATAGTCGATCATGATTAATTTTACTCCATATTGAGAAGCCAATCGACGCGCTTTGGCACGGAGGTCAAAAATAGAGAGCGATGGAGTATCATCGATGTACAAAGGTGCCTTTTCCAGATCCTTTACCTTCACATTCAATTGTTCCCATTCGTGTTTGGCCAAGTTTCCGGTACGCAATTTTTCAGAAGAAAGCCCGGTCTCGGAGGAAATTAGGCGGGTAATCAATTGTACCGAAGACATTTCCAAGGAAAAGAAGGCAACGGGGATGTTGTAATTTACGGCCATGTTTCGTGCCATGGAAAGGGTCATTGCTGTTTTACCCATCCCGGGGCGTGCCGCAATGATGATGAGATCGCTGGGTTGCCATCCTGAAGTTAGTTTATCTACTTGGGTAAATCCGGACGGAATGCCCGAAAGGCCTTCGCGATTGGCAATTTCCTCGATTTTCTTTTTGGCCTGAATCACTAAACTTTGTGCCGTTTCCGAAGAACGCTTAAGGTTTCCTTGGGTAACTTCATACAACTTGGCTTCTGCATTGTCCAGCAAATCGAACACATCGGTTCCTTCATCGTAGGCCTCTTCAATAATTTCACTGGAAATCTTAATCAGGGTACGCTGGATGTATTTCTGTAAAATGATCCTTGCATGGAACTCAATGTGCGCTGAGGAAGCTACTTTTTGGGTGAGTTGAATCAGGTAAAATTCGCCTCCAACAAGATCTAGCTTTTTTTCTTTCTTCAACTGGGCCGAAACCGTTAATAAATCGACCGGCTCACTGTTTTGGAAGAGTTTGTAAATGGCTTCGAAGATGTGTTGGTGGGATTCCTTGTAGAAAACATCGGGATGCAAAATATCGATAACCTCGTCGACCCCTTTTTTGTCGATCATCATGGCTCCAAGCACAACTTCCTCTAAATCAATAGCTTGTGGAGGTAATTTTCCTTTTTCTAGAGAAATCACTTGCGAAGTGCGCGAAGTGTATGAGGTTTGAGGTTGCACTTTTTCCATGAGGCGAATGTAAAAAAATTGTTAAGTTCGAGCGCGTGATTTGCCAATTTGAAGTTCACCACTCTTCAACAATCGAACTGTTAACAACTAAGGAATATTGTTAATAAAGATAGAAAAAACAAAAGCCGAAACCAAGGGAATTTGAAAACGATTGGTATTGTTGCCTTTAGCTTTTGAACTCTCCCATCTGGGAATATTTTTCCATACGTTTTTCCACCAATTCGGTTGGGGATAAGTTCTTCAAATCGCTGTAGGCTTCGTCGATGGCCTTAGCAACGATTAGGTAGGTAGCTTCTTTGTCGCTATGGGCACCGCCTAGTGGTTCTTTTACGATCTGGTCTATTAATTTAAGCTTTTTCATATCAGCGGCGGTAAGCTTAAGGGCTTCTGCAGCTTGTTCCTTAAACTCCCAGCTTCTCCATAAGATCGAGGAGCAGCTTTCGGGAGAAATTACCGAGTACCAAGTATTTTCCAGCATAAGCACTTGATCTCCCACTCCAATTCCCAGGGCACCGCCACTGGCGCCTTCGCCAATAATGACTACGATAATTGGAACTTCCAAACCAGTCATTTCCATGATGTTTCGTGCAATGGCCTCCCCTTGGCCACGTTCCTCAGCTTCCAGTCCGGGATAGGCCCCTGGAGTGTCAATAAGGGTCACGACGGGAATTCCAAATTTTTCAGCTGATTTCATCAATCGAAGGGCTTTTCGGTATCCTTCTGGATTGGCCATACCAAAATTTCGATATTGCCTGGTTTTGGTATTGTATCCTTTTTGTTGGCCTATAAACATGTAACTTTGATCACCAATTTTCCCCAAGCCTCCTACCATGGCTTTATCATCTTTGAAGTTTCGATCTCCGTGCAGTTCCAAAAAAGAATCTCCGCAAATGGCCTTGATGTAGTCCATGGTGTACGGACGATCGGGATGTCGGGAAAGTTGTACCCGTTGCCAAGGGGTTAGGTTTTTATAAATTTCCTTTTTGGTATCGATCAGTTTTTTTTCAATCTGCTTACAAGTATTGCTAACATCCACATTACTTTCTTCACCAATCTTACAGGCCTTATCGTACTGTTCCTGAAGTTCTTTTATGGGCAGTTCAAACTCAAGATATTCCATGGGTATACTTGCTGAAATTTGACATAAGGATACAAAGATACGATTTTGCAATTAGCCAAATGGCATCTCCCTACTTTTTCTATGCTGCCGGATTTTGATGATACCATTGGCCAGTACCGTCGCCAAAATAATAAAGGCCCCTAGGTAAAAAGAGCTTCCCATTTTTTCGGCATCCCCCAAAATCCATAGTGCCAACAGGATTCCATATACCGGTTCCAAGTTGATGGTAAGCATTACGGTAAAAGGTGAAATCCAACGCATAACATGCACGGCAGCAATATAAGCATAGGCGGTACACACAGATGCCAGGATTCCCAAATAGATCCAATCGGAAGCAGAAAGTCGAAAAAAATCGGAACTAAAGCTACCTTCAAAAAGCAAATATACTGTAATGCACAAAACCCCAAATCCCAATTCGTAAAAAGAAATCGCAGAGGCGTTGTAACGCTTGGCATAAATACCATTAATGACAGACATAAGTGCACTTAGAAAGGCAGAAATCAAAGCCAAGGCAATGCCCAAAACATATTCTGCACTGGCGCGAAAAATCATGTAAAGTCCCAAAGCAGCTATAATCCCGAACGCTACTTCGTACAGAATGATTTTTCTTCTGAAAAAAATGGGCTCCAAAAAGGACGTAAATAAAGCACCGGTAGACATAACCGACAAGGTTACCGAAACATTGGAAGCTTTAATGGCACCAAAAAAAGTGAGCCAATGCACGGCAATAATCAATCCTGCCAATAGAAGGACCAACAATACTTTCTTTGGAAAGCGCAAGGAGATTTTCTTGAACCCTATAAAAATGTAAACCAGCACCGTTGCAATCAACATACGATACCACACCAACGGAATGGCCTCCAAGGAAATGAGAGCGCCCAAAACAGCGGTAAACCCCCAAATAAATACTATAAAATGGAGGTGAAGGTAATTAAGGAGTTTATCGTTTCGCATTGCGCAAGAGGTAAATGGCCAGGATACCAAATACAAAATTAGGGAACCATGTAGCAATGAAAGGGGAAAAAGTGCTCTGTTCGGCCATGGTTCCGAATATTTTGTCGAAGAAAACAAAGATCATCCCAATGCTTATCCCAATGGCCAGATTGACGCCCATACCCCCCCTGCGTTTCATAGAAGATACCGCGACCGCAATGATGGTAAGAATGTAAGCCGAAACGGGAAGGCTCCACCGTTTGTAACGCACTACTTCATAACGATTGATGTAAGTAGACCCTTTTGCCTTTTCACGTCGAATGAATTTGTTAAGTTCTGAAAAATTCAATGTTTCCGCTATGTATTCAACCGGGGTAAGGTCTTCCATCTCGAATGGGAAAATGGTGTCTTTTTTTGATTCGTAGATCAAGGAATCCTCCCTTTCACCCACCATTCTTTTGTTGTAATTGAACAGAGTGTAAGAAGCGTCTTCAGGGTTGTACTTAATACGGCTTGCCTTAATTTTATAAATCATTTTATTGCCATCAAAGTGCTCTAGGGTAAAGTTGTTTCCCGATTGCTCCTTTACATTGAAATAGCTTACGTAAATGTAATCGTTGTCCCCAACCTGCCGATAAACATTGGCCTGCTGGCGGTCTTTGCCGTGGCTTTTGTTCAAATATTTATAGCTAAACTCATTAAATCCCTTACTGGCACGGGGCGCAAGATAATTCCCAAGGAAAAAGGCCCCAATACATACAAGGGTAGCCCCAATAAAGTAAGGCCTCAGGAACCGATAATAGGAAACCCCGCTGCTCAAGAAAGCAATCACTTCAGTATTGTTGGCCAATTTTGAAGTAAACCAAATAATGGAAAGGAACAAAAAAAGCGGAAACAATAAATTTGCAAAATAGATGGTAAAGTCTAAGTAGTATTTTAGTACCTGAATCAGCGGAACCTCATGGGCGAGAATTTTGTCTATTTTTTCAGCTAAATTGATGGTAATCCCAATGGGGATAAACAACAATAGTAGCAGGATAAAGGTCCCTAGGTACTTTCGCAATATGTATCGATCGAGGATACTAAGCATTACAACCGGTTATCCATTTGGTGCACCATGCGTTCTTTCCATTCCCTGAAATCTCCTGCTAAGATATGCTTTCTGGACTCACGAACCAACCAAAGGTAAAACCCAAGGTTGTGAATAGTGGCTATCTGCTTGCCTAACATTTCGTTCACCGAAAACAAATGCCTCACATAGGCTTTGCTATACGCCGTATCCACCCAAGTGATCGCCATTTCATCGATGGGCGAGAAATCATCTTCCCATTTTTTGTTTTTGATGTTTATGGCGCCTTCAGCAGTAAAGAGCATTCCATTACGGGCATTTCGGGTAGGCATCACACAATCGAACATGTCTATCCCCAATGCAATGCACTCTAGCAAATTAATAGGAGTTCCCACACCCATAAGGTACCTGGGCTTGTCTTCCGGAAGGATTTCGGTTACTACTTCGGTCATGGCATACATTTCTTCGGCAGGTTCCCCAACTGAAAGCCCTCCTATGGCATTTCCTTTAGCACCTGCATTGGCGATATATTCTGCAGATTGCTTGCGTAAATCCTTGTAGGTACTTCCTTGGACGATCGGAAAGAGTGTTTGTTCATATCCATAGAGCGGTTGGAGGGTTTTAAGGTGCGACATACATCGGTCCAACCACCGGTGGGTCATGTGCATGGATCTTTTGGCGTATTGGTACTCACACGGGTATGGGGTACATTCATCGAATGCCATGATGATATCGGCCCCAATACTTCGCTGAATTTCCATCACGTTTTCAGGGGTAAACACATGGTAACTACCGTCAATATGGGATTTGAACTTTACCCCTTCCTCTTTGATTTTTCTGTTGGCTGAAAGGGAATACACTTGGTACCCACCGCTGTCGGTCAAAATATTGCGATCCCAATTCATGAATCGATGTAACCCACCTGCTTTTTCAAGAATGTGGGTTTGCGGACGAAGGAATAAATGATAGGTATTTCCCAGTATGATATCGGGGTTAATTTCATCCATCAATTCTCTTTGATGTACCCCTTTTACCGTTCCTACCGTACCAACGGGCATGAAGATGGGAGTTTGGACTGTTCCATGAGGCAACGTAATGTTCCCAGCCCTTGCCTTGGTTTGAGTATCCTTTCCTTGCAGTTGAAATTCCATAGTTAAAATTGCGTGGCAAAGATAGGATGATTTATGGGGAAACCTCTTAAAGTTTTGTTACCGAATTGAAACAAACCCACTACCACAACTGTTAACTAAAACAGCCAAATCGTTAATAAAACACATTTTTTTCGCTTTGCACCCCTTTTTGAATGTGGTATTTTTGAACCATCAATTAATAGCATACCAGATGCCAAACATGAATTACCTCAACGACTTGGTGGTCCAAGTCCGAAGAGATATTTTAAGACAGGTGCACAAAGTGAATTCGGGCCATCCGGGCGGATCACTGGGATGCACCGAATTTTTTGTAGCCCTATTCCAAGTGCTCATGGAGCGAAAAGACGGCTTTGACATGGATGGAAAAGGAGAAGACATTTTTTTCCTGTCCAATGGGCATATTTCCCCCGTTTTCTATAGTGTTTTAGCTCGGTCTGGATACTTTCCTGTAGAAGAGTTAAATACCTTCCGCCACATCAATTCGCGTTTACAGGGACACCCAACTACCCACGAAGGACTCCCTGGAGTTCGGGTAGCTTCCGGTTCTTTGGGTCAAGGCGTTTCCGTAGCCCTAGGTGCCGCCCTTTCCAAAAAACTAAACAAAGATTCCCACTTGGTATACGCACTTTGCGGTGACGGGGAATTACAGGAAGGTCAAAATTGGGAAGCTTTCATGTTTGGGGCCGCGCACAAAGTCGACAATCTTATCCTTACCGTCGATTATAATGGCCAACAAATTGATGGCTCTACGGATGCTGTATTACCGATGGGTAATTTACGTGCCAAGTTTGAGGCTTTCGGTTGGGAGGTTTTGGACATCGAAAAAGGCAACGACCTCCTAGCAATCATCGAAGGCATGCGCGAAGCCAAAACCAGAACCGGAAAAGGCAAACCCATCTGTGTATTGTTACACACTGTGATGGGACATGGTGTCGATTTTATGATGCACACCCACGATTGGCACGGAAAAGCTCCCAACGACCAACAGCTTGAAATTGCGCTTTCACAAAACCCCGTAACCTTGGGTGACTATTAATCAGAAACGAATGAAAAAATACAACGATACAGGGAAGAAAGATACACGCTCCGGTTTTGGTGCAGGTTTAACAATTTTAGGAGAAACCCATCCTAATGTAGTGGCCCTATGCGCCGATTTAACCGGCTCCCTCAAAATGGATGAATTTAAAGAGCATCATCCCCAGCGTTTTTTTCAGGTAGGAATTGCCGAAGCCAACATGATGGGCATCGCTGCAGGACTTACCATTGGGGGAAAAATTCCGTTTACGGGAACTTTTGCTAACTTTTCCACAGGAAGGGTGTATGACCAAATCCGGCAGAGCATTGCCTACAGTCATAAAAATGTGAAGATTTGCGCATCACATGCTGGGCTCACCCTAGGCGAGGATGGGGCAACCCATCAAATTCTAGAGGATATCGGTTTGATGAAGATGCTCCCCGGAATGACCGTTATCAATACGTGTGATTACAATCAAACCAAAGCCGCCACTTTGGCAATCGCAGACCATAAAGGACCTGTATATTTGCGCTTTGGTCGTCCCAAAGTACCCAATTTTACGCCCGAGGACCAAAAATTTGAAATTGGAAAGGCCCTTCACCTTCAGGAAGGATCGGACGTTACCATTGTAGCAACTGGACATCTCGTATGGGAGGCGCTAACTGCGGCCGAGACACTCTACCAAAAAGGAATTACTGCCGACGTCATTAACATACATACCATTAAGCCCCTCGATAAAGAAGCCCTATTGAAAAGTATAGCAAAAACGGGATGCATTGTAACAGCCGAAGAACACAATTATCTGGGCGGCCTAGGAGAAAGTGTTGCCCGAGTACTTGCAGAAAACAACCCCACTCCCCAAGAATTTGTGGCTACACAAGATACCTTTGGGGAATCGGGAACCCCAGAACAACTCATGGATAAATACCACCTTAATGCCGATGCCATCGTAAAGGCGGCATCGAAGGTGATGGCAAGGAAATGATATCTTTTTTTGCTCCCCAATCAAAAAGCCCCGTTTATTCAACGGGGCTTTTTTTAATTAGTGATTACTACTTAACCATTAACTGTCTTCATCCAAATGATCTGGGATCCCATCCTGGTCTTCATCGGTATATTCAACCGTATTGATTGTAGTTTGTTGGGTTTCCTCGTTGTAGCTGCGATTGATTTCAAATTCGTTTGCAAGCAAGGTGGGTTCAGGATCACCAGCTTCCAAAATATATTGTCGGCTTATAATTTCTTCCGAAGTAGGACGTCCATCGTTATCATCATCGGCATCAAAATAATTGGGCAGTCCATCTTCGTCCGTGTCATCATCTTCTTCCAACTTGTTATTGTTAAGGTCTTCGAAAATGGTTGGGATCCCATCACCGTCCTGATCGCCCTGCCTCGAGGCATACAATTGGTAGGTAAATATAAGCTGTGCATAAAATGGAATAGCCGACCCATTTGGAGGACTCACGTAATAGCCCAATCCGGAAGGAATGAACACAGCACCTACACCATAATCGGTAAAGGTAAAACTGCCATCCGAGCCTTCAATGGCAGGAAATGGCGAAGTCCTGCACTCGATCATGCCATCCTGAAAGCCATTCACCACGGCGGTCAAATCAAAACTCACCGGAGTCGCGGCACTGTCAAAAAGTTTGGTATAGGCAGACCCTGGAAATTCCGTGTTCAAATACCTCCCTTCATAAATGAGGGTAGTCACATCGGGAAATTTGGGCTTGTCGCCTCCTCCTTCGACAGCATTCAAAAAATACAATTTATAGGTAACCCCTTCATCGACCCTATCGGGAACTATTTTTGAAGAAACCTGTTCCATGAGAGGGGTTTTATCAGCATTGGCCCCCGCAATAGTGTCAAACTTGATTTTGTAATCAAAACCAATGGGCGGGTTCTGGAAATCTTCGTAGTTGTAGAAATGGGTTTGTAGGAATTCTTCGATAATCCCAACAGATACCGGTGCTTCTTCTCCTCGATCCCTAGGGGGAATGTAAGTGACACCGTCGTCTTTCTTACAAGATATCAAGGAAATCAATAAGGATAAGGCAAGGAGAGCACGATTCATCATTCTCTTCATCTTCATTTTTTTGATGGCGCAAGATACAATTTTCAGTTATTTTTGTGTAAGCTTTAACGCACTTTTAGGGGATAAGTTATGAGAATCGACAAATATTTATGGTGTACACGCTATTACAAAACCCGTAATATTGCAACCCAAGCCTGCAAAAAAGGGGCCGTTAAGATACAGCAAGAAACGGTAAAGCCTTCCAGGGAAATCTATCCCGGAGATAAGATTAGTCTTCGAAAGGACCAAGTACACTATTCCTTGGAGGTATTGGAAATTCCCAACAGCAGGGTTGGAGCGAAGCTCCTGGATTTATACAGGGTGGATACTACACCCCCGGAGGCACTGGAACAATTGGAAATGCTACACTATTCCCAAGATTCCTATCGCAAAAAGGGAACGGGAAGACCCACCAAAAAAGACCGAAGGGATTTGGACGATTTCATCGATGCGGACGAATTGTAATTTGTTATCTTTGAAGCCATGAGAATTGCCACCAATACCATACTATCGCACCAACAAATTTGCCACAAAATTAAGCGCATGGCATTTCAAGTGTATGAATCCAACGTGGGGGAAAAGGAAGTTGTCATCGCCGGAATCCTGGAAAATGGTTTTGTCTTAGCAAAAAAACTAAAAGCGGAAATTGAAAAAATCGCCCCCCTCAGAGTAGTTTTATGTGAGGTAAGCATGGACAAATTGGCTCCAATTGGTACCATTGCCTGTTCTCTCGAAGTTTCAAAAATTCAAGATAAATCCTTGATTTTGGTAGACGACGTACTCAATTCGGGTACCACCCTCATCTATGGAGTACAGTTTTTTCTTAACATTCCCTTGAAACAATTCAAAACAGCGGTCCTTGTGGATAGAAACCACAAAAAGTATCCCGTTAAGGCCGATTTCAAAGGAATTTCCCTTTCTACCTCGCTCAATGAAAATGTGGTAGTGAGTTTCGCGAAAAACAATTACAGCGTTTTCCTACAATAACGCAAACAAAATCTGCTCCACTAGTTCTTTTTGGGAACGGCTGTTTGTATGCAGTTTTATAGAAGCCATCATGTAAAAAGGGCTTCTTTCAAAAAGGTGTTTTCTGATGAATTCGTTCAATGCTTCCTGAGTGGCAATGTGCGCTATCAGCGGCCGGGTTTCCTTTTCCTTCCAAAGTCGCTGTGTCAACAATTCTACACTACATTGAAGGTAAATCGTGATAACATTTGCATTGGACAGTAATTCCTGCATGACGTTACCATAACAAGGGGTTCCCCCACCCAAGGCCAAAATCATTGGATCCTTTGCATCGAGCAACTCCAATAAAAGTGTGGCCTCCTTCTTTCTAAAATAGATTTCACCCTTGGTATCGAAAATTGAAGCGATGGACATTTTCTCAACCTTCTCCATATGGGCATCCAAATCTACAAAAGGAATACCCATTGCCTTGGCAAGTTGCTTTCCAACTGTGGATTTGCCACAGCCCATGTATCCTATCAAGACGATGACCACTGTACAAATATCGCAATTAGCCATGAAAAATCCATTGAAAAAAAGGGTGTGAAATTTTCCAAAATTTTACTTGGTTTAATCCACATAATCGTATTATATTTGCACCCGCAAACACAGCATCGCGTGTGTTTTTGAAGGAGGCGGGTGGCAAGCCCGCTAAATTTTTAACGACCTGGTAGCTCAGTTGGTAGAGCACCTCCCTTTTAAGGAGGTGGTCCTGGGTTCGAGCCCCAGCCAGGTCACCAAGAAAAGTCGGGCTGTTTGTGCTTCGACTTTTTGGTTTAAACCCTCCCCTACCGAGGTGCTGGAACTGGTAGACAGGCATGGTTGAGGGCCATGTGTCCCTTAGGACGTGTGGGTTCGATTCCCATTCTCGGTACAAAACGCTGTTATTGCAGCGTTTTTTTACACCCAAAAATTTACACTGTTTAATCTTTATCTTGAAAAATTGAACGACTTGGCATTTTTCTGTATCTTCCCAAAAAATTTTGTCCATGTCCGTAAAGACTTTGTTCAGCATCAAGGACCTAGAAAATCTTAGTGGCGTCAAGGCGCATACCATCCGTATCTGGGAAAAAAGGTACCATCTTTTGGAACCACAGCGTACCGACACCAACATACGGCAATATGATGTAGCGGGGCTAAAACGTTTGCTCAATGTTTCTTTTCTTTACCATAAAGGCTACAAAATATCCAAAATTGCCAATTTCAAGGAATCGGAAATTAACGGGTTGATCCAAGAAATCGGGGAACAGGACATAGAGCACCATGCACTGCAATCCTTCAAGGCGGCCATGTTCGATTTTGACCATTACCTGTTCTCAAAGACCTACCAGGAACTGCTGAAACACAAGTCCTTCACCACTATATTTTACGATGTTTTTATCCCCCTGTTGAGTGACATTGGAACCTTATGGCAAACCGGCACGATCGATCCAGCCCATGAGCGTTTTATTTCTGAAATCGTGAAACAGGAAATAATTGTGAACATTCATGCCATTCAACAAAAAAGAAAAGAACGGATCGTTCCAAAATTTGCACTCTTCTTGCCCTATGAAGAAATCCACGAAATAGGACTGCTGTTTGCCAATTATGAAATACTAGCCGCGGGCTTCAACACCATTTACCTTGGCAACAACATCCCGATGGAAAGCCTAAAGCACCTCCTCAAACATTACCAAAGCCTGATTTTCTTATCGTATTTCACCGTAAAACCCGACCATGAGTCGGTTTGGGAGTATATGGCCCGATTCAATACCGAAATAGGTTCCCAGAAAAATTCAGCCCATCAATTATGGCTCATGGGAAGTAAAATTCAACAATTAAAAACCAAAGGACTCCCCAAAAACGTATCTATCATCTACAGTTTGAAGGAATTAAACCAACTCCTCAAAACCTTTGAATCATAAATTACGGTTAAAGGTATTTTTTTGTTTAAATATATTTTATATTTGTTAAACAAAATGAAAAAGCGCATTGCCATCATTGGTTCGGGATTTTCTTCTTTGGCTGCATCGTGTTATTTGGCCAAGGCAGGAATCGAAGTTACCGTTTTTGAAAAGAACGAAACCCTTGGTGGCAGGGCGCGGCAGTTCCAAAAAGACGGATTTACGTTCGACATGGGCCCCACTTGGTATTGGATGCCCGATGTATTTGAACGTTTCTTTGGAGATTTTGAAAAAACCCCGAGTGACTATTATGCACTGGAAAAATTGAATCCTGCTTATAGGGTTTATTTTGGTCCCAACGATTTCCTATCAATCGGCAACTCACTTAAAACCATTAAGGACACCTTTGAAGTGACAGAATCTGGTAGTTCCGTGAAATTGCAACAATTCATGGACGAAGCACAGGACCATTACGCGATTGCCATCAAAGATTTGGTGTATCGACCCGGGCTGTCACCTTTGGAATTGATTACTCCCGTTACCCTCAAAAAAGTGGGACAATTTTTTAGCACCATTAGCAGCAAAGTCCGAAAGGAGTTCAAGAATCCAAAGCTCGTTTCGATTTTGGAGTTTCCCGTATTGTTTCTGGGTGCCAAACCATCCCAGACTCCTGCATTCTATAGTTTTATGAATTATGCCGATTTTGGATTGGGAACCTTCCATCCCAAGAATGGCATGTACAGTGTAGTTGTTGGTATGAAAAAACTAGCCGAGGAATTGGGGGTTACCTTTCTCACCAATCGGCCTGTAGCAAAGATAACCGTTCAAAAAAGGAAGGCTACAGGGTTGGAAATTGACGGTAAGTTCCATGCCTTCGACGCGATACTGAGTGGAGCCGATTACCACCATACCGAAACCCTTCTGGAACCGGAATACAGACAATATTCCCAAAATTACTGGAAGAAAAAGATCTTTGCGCCATCGTGCCTTTTATTCTATGTTGGGTTCAACCAAAAGCTTCAAAACGTTTCCCACCATACGTTATTTTTTGATGTGCCGTTTGAAGCACATGCAGCAGCCATCTATGACCATCCCAGATGGCCCGAAGAACCGCTTTTCTATGCCAGCTTTCCATCCATAACGGACGCTGATTGTGCCCCAAAGGGCTGCGAGGCTGGAATTTTCCTTATCCCGCTCGCTCCAGGCTTGGACGATATTCCGGAAGTACGGGAGGAATACTTTGAAAAAATCATGGATCGGTTTGAAACCATCACCCAACAGCAAGTCAAAAAAAGCGTTATATTTAAAGAAACCTATTGTATAAAGAATTTTATTGAGGATTATAATTCATACAAAGGAAATGCCTACGGGCTGGCCAATACCTTACTTCAAACCGCATTTTTAAGACCAAAGCTTAAGAGCAAAAAAGTGAAAGGATTGTATTTTACCGGCCAACTTACGGTGCCTGGCCCAGGGGTGCCACCCTCCTTGATATCTGGAAAAGTGGTCTCTAGTTTGATTCAAAAAGAAATTGCAACGCTATGAAAGAGTTATTCGATACCCTATCCAAAACATGCTCCCAAAAGGCAACACAGCTCTACAGTACATCTTTCTCCCTTGCCACCAAGATGCTGGCCCCTTCCATTAGGCAGGATATTTACAACATTTACGGATTTGTAAGGCTGGCGGATGAAATTGTGGATTCATTCCACGATTACGATAAGAAAACCCTTTTCAATCGATTTGAAGCCGATTTGGATCTCGCCCTTAAAGAACAAATCAGCACCAACCCTATTCTAAATGCTTTTCAGCATACTGTTCATGAGTATCAAATCGACAAGGAATTGATCGATTCCTTTATGTTGAGCATGCGTTTGGATCTTACCAAAAGTGTTTATAAAAACGAAGCCGAATTCAAGCAATACATCTATGGATCGGCCGATGTGGTGGGACTTATGTGCCTAAAGGTGTTTGTGAAAGGGGATCCCTCAAAATACAATGAACTTAAGCTTGCGGCGATGCATTTGGGCTCTGCTTTCCAGAAAGTAAATTTCCTTCGGGATTTGAAATCAGATTATGAAGAACTGCATCGAAGTTACTTTCCCAATACCAATTTTACCGAACTGGACGAAGCCGCCAAAAAGCAGATAATCGAAGAAATCGAAGAAGATTTCAAGATTGGCTATGAAGGCATTCTAAAGCTTCCGGCCGAGTCCAAATTTGGTGTTTTCATGGCCTATCGCTACTACAAACGCTTATTGAAAAAATTGGGGAAAACTCCGGCACTGGAAATCAAGAATACACGAATTCGGGTTCCCAACTACGAAAAGTTTGGCCTTTTAACCCGCAGTTATGTAAAATATCATTTAAATTTGGTGAAGTAATCATGGATGCATTTCTCTGGACATTGATTTTTTTGGGTGCCTTCTGCATGATGGAATTCATGGCATGGTTTACCCACAAATATGTGATGCATGGGTTTCTATGGCGTTTGCACAAAGACCACCACAAAAAAGATCATGGAAGTTGGTGGGAGCGTAACGATTTTTTCTTCTTGTTCTACGCCTTTGTGAGTATTTTTTGTTTCATCCGTTGGAAATATTTCGGGTTTTGGGCAGGCCTCCCCATAGGTTTGGGTATTTTTGCTTATGGTATTACCTATTTTTTAGTTCATGATATTTTCATTCATCAAAGATTCAAGATATTCCGGAAGGCAAACAATTGGTATGCGCGGGGCATCCGCCGTGCCCACAAAATACACCACAAGCATTTGGGAAAGGACGATGGCGAATGCTTTGGTATGTTATTTCCGCCCCTTAAATATTTCAAAAAATAACCCATGAGCACCCTATACCTTTGGTTGGATATAGGGTCCCTCCTTGTTCCTTTTCTTTTCAGTTTTCATCCTAAAATCCAGTTTTACAGGAAGTGGAAGTCTTTTTTAATGGGAACCCTAGTGATGATGCTTTTTTTTATCCCATGGGACATCCTGTTCACACAAAACGGGTTTTGGGGGTTCAATACGAATTACCTTACCGGAATTTACTTTTTGGGGCTTCCCTTGGAGGAATGGCTCTTCTTTTTTTGCATCCCTTACGCCTGCCTATTTACCCATGAAGCCCTTAAAAAATTGGCGCCCAAATTTGTCTTCACCGAAAAGGGTACCCAAATTTTATACTTGTTGTTGCAATCGGTATTGATTGTGTGCCTATGGTACCAATACGATCAATGGTATACTTTTGTTTGCTTCTTTTACGGAATGGTGGTATTAGGATTAACCTACAACCTTCGCCCTTCAATATTGCCCCATTTCTTTACTTCCTACTTGGTCATCCTCCTTCCTTTTTTTGTGGTGAATGGCATACTTACCGGTTCTTTTATTGATGAACCAGTGGTTTGGTACCGGAATGCTGAAACCTTGGGCATACGGCTGGGGACAATCCCACTGGAAGACACCCTATATAATTTGGGAATGTTGTTAACGGTGTTGTTGGCTATGGAACTCTTTACCTCCAAAGCGGAAGTTCGGGCCCGTTGAATGGTTTTTTTGATTTCTCTGTAATTTGTAACTATCTTCGAAGAAACTAAAATTTATCCATGAGCCAGCCCGATGAGCTTATTCTTGAAATGCAACAAGGAAGCGAAAAAGCATTCTCCACTATTTACGATCGCTATTCGAAGGCGATCTATTCGATCATCCTCGTCATTTTGAAAGACCAGGAACTCGCCCAAGAGGTATTACAGGATGTCTTCATCAAAGTGTGGAAAAATGCCCACACCTATTCCCTGGAAAAAGGAAGATTTTATACTTGGCTGCTCAACATAGCCCGAAACAGTGCTATCGACAAAACCCGATCTAAATCGTACAAAAACACATCGAAGAACCTTTCCGCTGATAATTTCGTACATGTACTTGGAGGAACCGATGATTTGAGTTTAAAAACTGACACTATTGGAATTAGAAAGTTGGTTGAAAAATTAAAACCTTTGTGCATTCAACTATTGGATTTGCTTTACTTTAAGGGGTACACCCAAGTAGAAACTGCCGAGGCTATGGATACCCCGTTGGGGACCATCAAAACCCGTGCAAGAAACTGCATCAATGAACTGCGTAAAATGACCTTACAACAACCGTAGCATGGAAATGGAAGAAATCATTACATCGGGCCAATTGGAATTGTACGTTACTGGTTCCCTCTCCCAAAGGGAAGCCATGAAAGTGGAGGAACTCTTGCAACAATACCCTGAAGTAAAAAAAGAGGTAGAGGCTATCGAAAAATCATTGATTGGAATCACAGAAAATAAAAACATTTCAATACCTCCAGCGGTTTGGGAAAACATCCTTGCCCGTATTAAAGGTGTACGTACCTTACCCCCTCCCCCCAAGGGTTCTTCTTGGTCCAGTTATGTAGGATGGGCCGCTGCAGTGGTTTTCTTGGGTGGCATCTTCTGGATGTTGTTCCAAAACAATAAACTTTCCGACCAAGTTCAGTTAACTACCATTGAAAATATTCAGTTGGAAGAAAAAGTTTCGGATACCGAAAATTCCTTGGCTCAATCTGAAGCCTTGTTGGACATTTTGCGTTCCAAGGATTACAAAACCATTACGCTTCCGGGAAATCAGGCGGTAGCCCCACAGTCCTATGCCAAAGTGTATTACAGCGCCAAGGAAAAAATTGCCTACGTGGACGCACGTGGATTGCCAGAACCTCCCAATGGGAAGGTATATCAGGTATGGTCGCTCATCATGGATCCACTTACCCCCAGAAGTGTAGGTTTGCTTGAAGGCTATGAAACTTCTTCCACAAAAGTGTTCAAACTGGAAAACATTCCAGACCCAGAAGCTTTTGGAATTACCTTGGAGCCCAAAGGCGGAAGTGAGAGTCCCACACTTACACAGTTGTATACCTTGGGAATGGTTTCCCCATAATTTCAACCCACTTTAAGATAAAAGAGCATCCTTAGCGATGCCCTTCAATATGATCTATAAAAATCTAGATCCTTTAAAGCGCTTTAATCTTTTTGATTAACAGGGGTCCTAATTCGTAGGAAGCATTTAGCAATTCCAATTTCAATACCGTCACTTTTTCGGAGTCCCCATTGGCACGGTAAACTGCGGCACTCTGATAAAGGGCTATAGGCTCAAACGTGTTCCCTTCGACATACTTTTGAATTGTTTGCAATGCTTTTTCCTTTAAACCGTTTTTCAATTGGGCATAAGCCAAAAATCCATAGATGTCTGGAGTATCGCGGTTTAAGATTTCCTTTTCAGCCAGTGAAAGGGCTTCAGCAGGTTTGCTATCGGCATACAAACCTATAAGGTAGGTATTGTACATATTACCGTAGTTTCCCTCATTAACGGCAAAGGCAAAAGCTTCGGTTTCCTTCTTGGACGATTCCATATCGCCCAAGTATTCAAATACTTCAGCCCGCATTAAATGATAGTCGGGTACTTGATGCGTTACCACCACCGAATCCAAAATTCGCAATGCTTCTTCGCCCTTACCTTCTGCAGAAAAAGCCAACCACGCCAGACTTTTTTTAACATAGGCGTTATCAGGCTGGAGGGCAAGGGTTTTCAAATAATAATCATAGGATTCCCTAAGTTTTCCTGCATGGCCGTAAAAGTCGGCTAAGTTGCTGTAGGTCCAAATTTTAAGGGATTTGCTGTCACGATCTTCCGCTTCTTTTTTGGCCATTTCCATAAAATGGATGGCATCGTCCAAATGGCCTTCATGGTCGCTCCACTTTGCAATGCGGATGAGGTAATTGTAATCGCCTAAATCCTTCATTTCGGTCAAATACCCATAAGCTTCATCATAGAATCCCAGTTCCATGGCGGTATCGTAGAGCATCATGGTTGTGGCTTTTTTATCGGAAATTCCTTCATAGCTTTGCTTCAAAAGGAAATGGGCTTCCTTAAAACGATGCTGCGAAATGTAGTTATGGGCAAGGCCCCTTTGCAAACCATCCCGATAATTTACTGCCGAGACGGCAATTCCCTTTTGGTATAAGTTCTCTGCATTTTTCAAAAATTCCATCTTACCTGTTTGGGCAAACAGGCCTTCGTAAACACCTGCCAACTGGGCAATATCGCCCAATCCTGTAGAATCGGCATCCAACCTTTTTGACCAAAATTCCCGTTGGAATTTCAGTTCGTCCAATGTGGGTGTTGTCTTGGTATCTAGGTATGTATTGTAATCGTTGGGGTTTGATATTTGCGTTTTATTGGATGCATCGTTACAACCAAACAATACCAACGCAATAGTACTATAAATGATTTTTTTCATAAACTGGAAAAAAAAGAGCAACCGCAGTTGCTCCTCAAGATTTGTTAAAAGGCTATTGCATCACTGGAGTTTCCAGATAGGGAAACGGTAGGTTAAAATCGCGGTCCCCAGGCCCTACACCATCGCTCGTTAACTGAGGCGTTCCATTGTTACCGTCAAAACGAGTTCCGTCTGTACCCCCAAACATGAGGGTTAGGGAAATGTCGATTACGTCATCGGAAAGGTTCCTCCCTGTAAGCACATTGGTACCATCATAGTAGGTCGTAGGTGCATTAGGCGCTACTTGCAGTGCGTCAAATTGTGCTAGGACGGTTGTAAAAGTAGCGGCGTCCAAACCAAGAATGTTGGGTTCGTAATCGAGGCTTACCCCCAAAGCTGCACCGTATACATCGTGATAGGCTTCCAGGGTTGCCTGAAAAATGGGCTGAAATGAAGCCCTATCTGAAACCACGGAGGTATTGAAATTATTTTTCACATCGTCACTTCCGCTGAAAACCGTATTGATTCCTGGGCGCCCCATGATATCCTGTTGGGTATAGGTTCCACTAAAATCCAGCCCTTCAAAACAAGGCACACAACTTCCCCCGCAATCAATTCCTTCTTCATCACCGTTCTGGATGCCGTCGTCGCAAGTAGCCTGTTCGATAACGTTTCCATTATCATCATCATCGACACATTGTACAAAAAACAATCCCATACAAAGTGCTAGTCCTACTAATTTTATATCAATTATTCTCATCCTGTTTTCTTTATAAGTTATTGTTTTCTTTTGGTGGTTACCCAAACATTGTACGCGTTTGGAAGTCCGTCAATCCCTACTGCACCTGCCACATGGGGAGGTGCATCGCCAAGCATGCTGTTGGGTACTTCCACCGAAACAGCCAAAACATTCAAATTAATGAAGAAATCACTGGCCTGGGCGGGAGGTAAAAATCCTTCAGGAGCGGCATTTCCAGAAACCACCTGATTGAATTGGTTAAAGTCGAAATAAAAAGGATCCCTTCTCGGGCCCGCAAAAAAGGTCATCCCATTGGCAGAAGCCGTAATGGTTTCGTCCGTTCCCGAAATTTCGACTTGTCCAACGAAATCATCTACATAAATTTTGCTGTTCAAACCTGCATCGGCTGGGTCGACAACCGAAGGCCCAAAAAAATACATGATGCTGTCCCTGCGGATGGCCTGAATGACCAGGTCTTCCACAAAATCCCCCGTTTTGTCAATGTTGAACTCGACCAATACATCTTCATCAAAAATGGCATTTTCAGTAACAGCGCCTGGGGTTAAGGGACCTTGCATCGTAGCCACAAAAACTGTATTGTCGGGGTTGTCCCCTTCAAATGCAAAGAAATCGGCAATGTCTACCGAAGTGTTGGCCACCGATGGAGAATCGATGTGATCTGCCGCAATGAGGGTCACCAAAAGCATCAAAAGCCCAAAGCTTCCAAAAAGCAGATAAATTTTTTTCTTTTTCATACGAATGAATGTTATTTGGTTAAATTTACTTTCCCTTACATACGGAAAAAGTAATTTGTTGGTTTTGCAAAATACAGAAACAAGAACCTTTTAAAGCCCCAAGGCCCTACAAATTTAAAAAATGAACCCATCTTCCACAGGTTGGATCCATAAATTTATCAACGAGTTTCCCAAAAAAATGCTTGTTGATGGTTCTGGGCAGATGTCCCTCTTTTATGAAACGCTCAAGGAAACCGGTTTCATATATGGGGTTTCCGTTAAAACCGTACTTAAAGAACCTGTAAGCAGTCTGAAGCTCACCAAGGAGGAGTTAACCAAGATTAATCTGTTTCATTCCCTACTTTTTGTTTACTTCAAAGAACGTGCTTCCAGCACTTCCGAAGATGCCATTGAGGAAATGGTTTCCTTTTACCAAACTATTGAAAAGGGCAAACCCGGTTTTTTTCAACTCTTGAGTTTTACCAAAAGCCCTTCCGAGAACCTGGAGAAAATCATAGCCGCTCGTTTGCAGGAATCCAACAACCTCATCAAAAATGAAGCGGCATCCCTGTTTACGTATGCGTTGCTTTTTGGGGATGTTTTGGCGTTTCAGTACTATTTAACCCATTCCAAAGGATTGAAACACTATCTGGAAGATTTGGAGCGCACCCTAATTCTCTTTAGTGTGGAGGCCCTTCAAAGCAAAAAGAAAAAAAACAAATACGATTTATTGGCCATAGAAATGGTGATGGATGCTTCCCAGCTTTCAGGAAAATGGTCCGAAAAGCCGGAAGCTATTCAAATGGGTTTAAAGAAAAGGTCGGTTTTGGAGAAAAAATTCGTTTTGGACATCTGCTGCTTAGCTGTTTGGGATGATAAAAAATTGGATGCCGATGAATGGGCTTTTCTCCAGAAAACAGAAGCTTCCCTTGGATTGCCTAAAAAGACGCTGGAAGACAGTATTCAAACGCTAAAGGAGTTTTCGTCCAATAATGCCCCAAAAATCAAACTTTTTGAATATTCCCATCCCGTGAAGCAATTGTACAAACAATCTACTTCCACAGTTAAATTGTTGGTTTTGCGTAATAAAAATAGGCTATTAACCGAGTTAAACGAAAGTGGCGAGTTGTTGCGGCTATTGAGTCAGTCTACACTTAGGGAACTTTCCACGGAAGAAAAACAAAAAGTAAAAACACAACTATTGGACATCTGCAAAACGGTTCCTTCCCTCACTATTTTTCTATTGCCTGGGGGGTCGTTACTTCTTCCACTATTGGTAAAACTGATACCACAATTGCTCCCATCTGCCTTCAATGAAAACCGTGTAGAGGATTGACAGCTTATCTATAAAAATGTATCTTTAGCTCAGTAAAAATTGCCTAAATGATTGAAAATAAACTTTTAATCCAGGACTACCTGGAAAGTGTTGGCAAACAGTTTCAATACTACAAACTATTGGGAGAAAAGACCTTTGCGCAATTGGACGAAGCGGCCCTTTTTTGGCAGTACAATCCAGAGAGCAATAGCATCGCCATTATCGTAAATCATCTTTGGGGCAATATGCTTTCCCGTTGGACCGATTTCCTCTCCAGCGATGGCGAAAAGGCCTGGCGCAAAAGGGATGAGGAATTTGAACCACTCATCCAGAATAAGGACCAACTCCTCGAAAAATGGAATGCAGGTTGGAACTGTTTATTTGGAGCCTTACAAATGATTGATGCCCAAAATTTTAATACGGTGGTGTATATACGCAATCAGGGACATACCATCGCGGAAGCCATCAACAGGCAGTTGGCCCATTATGCGTATCATGTAGGGCAGATTGTGTACATTGGACGAATGATTGGAGGAAAAAATTGGCAAAGCTTGTCTATTCCAAAAGGAGGCTCGAAGGCTTTTAATGCTGAAAAGTTTTCCAAAGAGCGGAAAAAAGAACACTTTACGGACGAGTTCTTTAAAGAGAGTTAATTCGCCACATCACTAATGAATTTGATACGGAACAGGCGTAATTCCTCATCGTCGTATTCCCCGTCAAATTCTTCCAAAGCGGCATCGATTTTATCGGTTTCAGCTTCCAGAAAATACTCGTGGAGTTCGTCTTGTTGGTCTTCGTCCAAGACTTCATCAATCCAGTAATCGATATTTAATTTGGTACCACTGTAAACAATAGCCTCCATCTCCTTGATGAAATCGGGCATTTCAAGACCTTTTGCATCAGCTATGTCCGGCAAGGGCAATTTTCTGTCGACGCTTTGGATGATGTACAATTTGAGTCCGCTATTACTTCCCGTAGATTTTACAATAAAGTCGTCCGGCCGGATGATGTCGTTTTCTTCCACATATTCGGCAATCAGCTTAACAAAAGACGCTCCGTATTTTTTAGCCTTTCCTTCACCCACCCCATGCGCATTGGATAATTCGTCCAAAGTGACGGGATACTTAAGCGCCATGTCCTCCAGTGATGGATCCTGAAAAATCACAAAAGGAGGAAGGTTCAGTTTATCGGCCAAACGTTTGCGCTCTGCTTTCAGAATTCTGAAAAGATTTTCATCGGCTACATTACCGCCGGTCTTTTGTGAACTTACCACACTATCGTCGTTGGCTTCCTTATAGCTATGATCCTCGGCCATCATGAAGGAGCTCGGTGATTTCAGGAAATCCAATCCTGCTTCCGTAAGCTTTATGACCCCGTAAGATTCGATGTCTTTCCGCAAAAACCCGGTCACCAATACTTGCCTCAAAAGAGCCATCCAGTAATGCGCTTCGTGATCCTTACCAATGCCAAAAAACGATTGCGAGTCGGTGCGGTGCGATTTGATTAGGGCATTAATTTTTCCAACCATCACATGCACCAATTCCTTGGCCTTGTACTGCTGGTTGGTTTCTTTGATCACTTTCAAGAGGGTAGCCACTTCCGTCTCGGCCTCCTTCTTCTTTTTGGGGTGCCGCATGTTATCGTCCATGTCGCCACCTTCGCCCGTTTCATTGTCAAATTCTTCCCCAAAATAATGCAAGATGAATTTCCTCCTTGAAATGGAAGTTTCGGCATAGGCCACAACATCCTGTAACAAGGCGTGTCCAATCTCCTGTTCGGCTACAGGCTTTCCACTCATGAATTTTTCAAGCTTTTCGATGTCCTTGTAACTGTAAAATGCCAAGCAATGGCCCTCACCTCCGTCGCGCCCTGCACGGCCCGTTTCCTGGTAATAACTTTCGATACTCTTGGGCATGTCGTTATGGATGACAAATCGAACGTCTGGTTTATCGATCCCCATCCCAAAAGCAATGGTTGCCACCACCACATCGGCATCTTCCATAAGGAACATGTCTTGGTTTTTCACACGGGTTTTGGCATCCAAACCTGCGTGATAAGGAATGGCTTTTATGCCATTCACTTGCAGCGTTTGCGCCAGTTCCTCTACCCTTTTCCGGCTTAGGCAATAAATGATACCGCTTTTTCCTTGGTGTTCTTTTACAAAGCGGGTGATATCGGCATCGATGCTCTTGGTTTTGGGCCGCACTTCGTAATAAAGGTTGGGCCTGTTAAAGGAAGCCTTGAACGTATGGGCGTTTTGGATGCCCAAATTCTTTAGGATATCTTCCTGAACCTTTGGTGTAGCGGTAGCGGTAAGGCCAATAATGGGAATACGTTCTCCCAACCTATCGATGATCTTTCTCAGGTTTCGATATTCAGGCCGGAAGTCGTGCCCCCATTCACTGATACAGTGCGCCTCGTCGATGGCAACAAATGAAATGGGGACCGATTTTAGAAATTCAATATTCTCTTCCTTGGTTAGGGATTCGGGGGCTACATAGAGCAATTTGGTAATTCCGGAAGTCATGTCCATTTTAACGGTCTTTATTTCCGATTTTGTTAAGGACGAATTCAAGACATGTGCTATGCCCTCTTCCGAGGAAATGGAACGCAAGGCATCCACTTGGTTTTTCATCAAGGCAATGAGTGGGGATACCACAATGGCAGTACCATCCTTCATCAAGGCTGGCAATTGATAGCAAAGCGATTTTCCTCCCCCAGTTGGCATGATTACAAACGTATTGCTCCCAGCCAGCACGCTTTTAATGACTTCTTCTTGCAACCCTTTGAAGGATGTAAATCCGAAATATTTTTTAAGGGAGGCAAACAAATCTCTCTCGCTCACACTTCTTTGTATTTTATTTTATGACGGTGCCCTCAAAATAAATTTTTGGAACCCAATAACAATTGTAATTTTGCAACCTATTGGATGTTGTCGAATCTAATGTTTGATTAGGAAGAAGCCTGATTTGCTTTCCTTTACTAAATATAGGAAATTCTAAAAAAGTGACAAACTTAAAAAAGTCTAAATTTTGAACCATCTGAATAAAATCATTGTCGTAGCTAAAAAGACCATCGAAACGGAAGGTAATGCCATTTTGAACCTCTCCAATTTGGTCGATGAAGGATTTGCAGAAGCCGTCGACTATATTTTTCAGTCGGAAGGAAGGGTCATCGTGACCGGCATCGGAAAAAGCGCCAATATTGCAACCAAAATTGTAGCAACCCTCAATTCGACGGGAACCCCCGCAATTTTCATGCATGCTGCAGATGCCATACATGGAGACTTGGGAATCATCCAGGAAAACGACACCGTTATCTGCATTTCAAAAAGTGGCAACACTCCCGAAATTAAGGTGTTGGTGCCGCTCATCAAGGGCAGCGGTAATAAACTCATCGGACTTACTTCCAACAAAGAGTCTTTTTTGGGACAACAAAGTGATTACGTCCTACACGCCTATGTTGAAAAGGAAGCCTGTCCAAACAATTTGGCCCCAACGACAAGTACCACGGCACAATTGGTAATTGGAGATGCACTGGCCATGTGCCTATTGGACCTTAGAGGGTTTTCCAGTAGGGATTTTGCACGGTTCCACCCCGGCGGTTCCCTTGGTAAAAAATTGTATTTGCGCGTTAGTGACCTTACTTCCCTGAATGAAAAACCACAAGTTAGCCCCGACACCAATGTGAAACGTGTGATTGTTGAAATTTCTGAAAAATTATTGGGGGTCACTGCGGTTGTAGAAGACAACCAAATTGTAGGCATCATTACCGATGGGGATTTGCGGAGAATGCTTACCAAGGTAGATAACATTGGTCATCTTACGGCAAAAGATATCATGACCCAAAATCCAAAAAAAATAGACAATGATGCCATGGCGGTAAAAGCATTAGAGATGATGGATCAATTTGGCATCACTCAGATTTTGGCAGAAAAAGATGGCAAATATAGTGGGGTGGTTCACATCCATAATTTAAGCAAGGAAGGAATTATTTAATGGCAGGGAACACGAAGAAACAAGACGAAAAAGAAATGTCTTTTTTGGATCATTTGGAAGAGCTGCGTTGGCACCTCATCCGCTCTACGGTGGCCGTAGTGATCCTATCGGTAGTTGCTTTTATTATGAAAGACCTGATTTTTGACCACATCATCTTTGGTCCTAAAAAAGCCGATTTCCCCACCTACAAACTCCTCTGCAAATCGTCAAGATTGTTAGGCCTTGACAGCTTTTGTTTTACCGAGCTGCCCTTCCGAATTCAAAGCCGTACCATGGCAGGGCAATTTTCTGCACACCTTTGGACGTCCATTACCGCAGGTTTCATTCTGGCCTTTCCCTACATCCTGCGCGAATTTTGGAAATTCATCAGCCCCGGGTTGCACAGCCACGAGCGCAAAAATGCCCGAGGGTTTATTTTCGTAGCCTCGCTGCTTTTCTTCTTGGGAGTCCTGTTTGGGTACTATGTGGTAACCCCGCTATCCATCAACTTTTTGGGAACCTATCAAGTAAGCCCAGAGGTCCACAATGATTTTGATTTGAGTAGTTATATTGGATTGGTAAGAGCTTGCGCTCTTTCCTGTGGATTGATTTTTCAACTCCCCATCGTAATCTTTTTCCTAACAAAAATAGGAGTAGTAACACCCCAATTCCTCCGAAAATACCGCAAATTTGCTTTAATCATTGTGTTGGTGGTTTCTGCAGTGATTACCCCTCCCGATATTGCAAGTCAGGTAATCGTAGCCATCCCTGTACTGATTTTGTATGAAGCCAGTATTATTATTTCTAGCCGTATCATCAAGAAACAAAAGAAAAAAGCCAAAGCCTATGAGCAATCCCGTTGACGAATTCAATGCTTATCGTTCTAAAATGAACGCCAAACTGATGGAAGACAACAACAAAATCATCAAGCGGATGTTCAATTTGGATACCAATGCGTACATGGAAGGCGTACTTCCAAAAAAAACAAAGGAGCTATTGGGACTGGGAAATTCGCTAGTACTTCGCTGTGACGATTGCGTGCGCTATCATTTGGAGGAATGTTTTAAATTGGGACTTCAAAAGGAGGAAGTGGTTGAAGCCATGAGCATCTCCCTGCTTATAGGGGGCACCATTGTAATTCCCCACCTTCGAAGGGCCTTCGAATATTGGGAAGCTTTGGAAAAAGTCCACTAAATTTTAAGTCAACTATTGGGAATTTTTTAAAGCCCAATCATTCTGTGTAATCGCCCGTTTCGATTACCTTTGCAGCACTTATGAAGCTAAAAGCCGAAAATCTGGTCAAATCCTACAAAGGCCGCGAGGTGGTTAAAGGCATCACCGTTGAAGTAAACCGCGGCGAGATTGTTGGCCTTTTAGGGCCCAATGGTGCTGGGAAAACGACCTCCTTTTACATGATTGTAGGACTGATTAAACCCAATGGTGGCACCATATTTATGGATAGCACCAACATTACCGGTTATCCCATGTACAAAAGGGCCCAGAATGGTATTGGCTATTTGGCCCAAGAAGCTTCCGTATTTAGAAAATTGAGCATCGAAGATAACATCTTGAGCGTTTTGCAACTTACCAAGCTCTCCAAAAAAGAACAACATGCCAAGATGGAGTCCCTGATCGAGGAATTTGGTCTTGGCCACATTCGAAAAAACCGGGGCGATTTGTTGAGCGGCGGCGAACGACGCCGTACCGAAATTGCACGGGCATTGGCCACTAGCCCCAATTTCATTTTATTGGATGAACCCTTTGCAGGAGTAGATCCTGTGGCCGTGGAAGACATCCAACGCATTGTCGCACAACTGAAGAACAAAAATATCGGGATCCTTATTACCGACCACAACGTACAGGAAACCCTGGCCATTACAGACCGCACCTATTTGATGTTTGAAGGAAGCATTCTAAAGCACGGAATTCCGGAGGAATTGGCGGCCGATGAAATGGTACGCAAAGTGTACTTGGGTCGAAACTTCGAACTTAGAAAGAAAAAGCTAGATTTTTAGTCGGAGGTTCGCCACAAAAGCGACATCACAACATAGAGGGCTATCAATAGTGGAAGGGCCAAAAACTTCAACCATAATAGCAGCCCAATACAAATCACCACAAACACCCAGCGCTGCACATTGCTTTTAAAATCCCAGGTCTTAAACTTGAAGGCAAACAAGGGGATTTCAGCATTCATCAAAACCACACTCAATACGGTAATCCCAATCAAAAACCACTGATTGAATAGTACTTGTTCAATTAAAGGAGTATACTGAAATTCAAAAATAAGGGGAAAGCTTAATACCAACAGTGCATTGGCCGGTGTCGGAAGCCCGATGAAATGGTGTGTCTGGCGGGTATCGACATTGAATTTGGCCAAACGGTAAGCAGCGCCCAAAATGATGAGAAAGCCGATAAAGGGTACAAAATTGATCTTTCCTCCCATCCAGAGCATGGTTTCGGTCTTTTCGTAACCAAAGGAATACGATTTTCCTGCAGACGTAACTTTGTTCAACAACTGAAACATCACCAGCCCCGGGACCACCCCACAGGTGACCATATCGGCCAACGAATCGAGTTCGGCACCAAGGGCACTCTGGACCTTTAGAAGTCGCGCAGCAAGTCCGTCGAAGAAATCGAGGAAAATCCCAAGAAAAACGAAAACTGCAGCCACGACCAAATCGCCCGAAAGCGCAAATACAATGGCCACTGCACCACAGAGCAAGTTTAGGGACGTAATCATGTTGGGGATGTGCTTGACCATGGATTTTACGGTTTTCTTTGTAAAAATAGGAAAGTATTTGCGAGACCTACAATATCAAGACAAAAATGTAGTTTACTATTCTATAAAATAGTGAGATATTTGCTAAAATGTATTGCTTGAAAAAGAATTTACTCTTTTCACTGTTTTTGCTGAGTGTATCCTTGAGTGCGCAAACTACCAGAAAGTATTCCAACGAGTTTATGAACATCGGTGTGGATGCTGCTGCTTTTGGCATGGGCAATGCTGTGGTGGCCTCTACGGGAGATGTCAATTCAGGGTATTGGAATCCTGCAGGTTTGCTGAAATTGGAGGATAAGCAAATTTCATTGATGCATGCCGCTTATTTTGCCAATATTGCCAATTACGATTACGCGGCCTTTGCCATGCCTTTGGACAAGGAAAGTGTGGTGGCACTATCGGTCATTCGGTTTGGAGTAGACGACATATTGAATACCACACAGTTGATTGACGACCAAGGCAACATCGATTACAACCGTATCAGTTTGTTTTCTACAGCTGATTACGGTGTTACTTTTTCCTATGCAAGGGCACTTCCACTGGATGGGTTGCACTTGGGGGTCAATGCCAAGGTCATTAGAAGGATTATAGGGGATTTTGCCGCTTCTTGGGGCTTTGGGCTGGATGCGGCCCTTCAGTTTGAAACCAAAAGCAATTGGCGTTTTGGGGTCATGGCCCGCGATATTACCACTACCTTCAACACATGGAACATCAACGAAGAAAAATTTGCAGACATCCAAGGGGCTGTGGAAGGTCAAAACCAAGAACTCCCTGAAACCACCGAAATAACACTTCCAAAACTGCAACTGGGCATTTCAAAATCGTGGCTGTTTCATTACGATTTTTCCTTACTGACCGAAGTGGATTTTAATTTCCGCTTTGCGGAGACCAACGATATTTTTTCCTCTTCTTTCGCAAGCATGACCCCCTCCGCGGGTATTGAATTTGGGTACATCGATTTGGTATTTGTGCGTGTAGGTGCGGGAAATTTCCAAAATAGTATTCAATTGGATGGTTCGGATGCCTTGGGTTTTCAGCCCAATATTGGCGTTGGGTTTAAATACAAAGGCATCCAAGTAGATTATGCCCTCACGGATATTGGCGATCAAAGTGCCGCATTGTACAGCAATGTGTTTTCATTGAAATTGGATTGGAGCCTTTTTCGATAGCATTTCCCAATAATGTGTAACTTGCCTTAAAATTCAACTCTTGAAAAAAAAGTTACTTTTTACCCTCATCCTAGTTTGTACTCCTGCCCTTATGAAGGCACAGCCCTTCTCTATTTCCGAAGAAGCTGAAATAAGTATCATCACCGTTGGCCCAGGTAAAAATTTGTATGATAAGTTTGGCCATTGCGCCTTTCGGGTCCGGGATCCCCAAAACCAATTGGATTGGGCCTACAATTATGGGACTTACGATTTCAATACCCCAAACTTCTACACCAAATTTGCACAAGGCAAACTGCTGTACCAGCTTACAGTAGCCTATTTTGATTCCTTTCTGGAAACTTATCAGGAAGAAAACCGTTGGGTGAAAGCGCAAGTGTTGAATTTAACCTATTCTGAAAAAAATGCCCTCTTTCACTATTTACAAAATAATGCCAAACCCGAACACCGCGATTACAAATACGACTTCTTTTTTGACAACTGCGCCACGAAAATTCGCGATGTTTTGGTGGCAGTTTTGGGAAAGGAATTGCAATACAACGATTCCTTTGTAAAAGAAGCTTTTACTTTTAGGCAATTGATCCAAAAAAACGTTCGGCCCAACACTTGGGGCAGCCTAGGAATGGATGTCGCTACCGGAGCGGTCATTGATAAAAAAGCGACCGCATGGGACTATCAATTTTTGCCGCAATACGTTTATGAGGCGGCAGCAGTAGCAACAATCAATCGTCAAGGAATGGAAGAACCCTTGGTTAAAACCACACAGTCGCTTTTTGAAAATAAACCCGAAAAGCAAGCCTCCCATTTTCTTGAAAGCCCTTTGTTTATCTTCGGAATTTTAGGGTTTCTATTGGTGTTCTGCACCTATAAAGAGGCCAGAAAAAACATACGTTACCGTTTCTTGGACGGATTTATATTTTTTGTGACCGGACTTATTGGCGTGTTCCTTTTGTTGTTGTGGTTTGCCACTGATCACTCCACTACTGTTATGAATTATAATGTCCTTTGGGCTTTCCCAATTTCTTTATTATTGGCCTATTGGGTTTCTAAAAAACGACCTCCAAAGTGGATGCGACGGTATCTGGTGCTTTTGGTTTTGATGCTCCTACTCTTAGGTCTGCACAGCATTACTGGCGTTCAGACTTTTGCCATAGGATTGACTCCTCTTTTTATTGCCTTGGGAATTCGATACCTCTATGTATTGGGATTCCTAAAACGGCAATCATCCCTATTGCCCGCGGAAGAAAATAATGGTGCTTAGGGTTTTAATAACGATGCTGATGTCCAAAAACAAACTTCGCTTTTTGATGTAATACAAATCGTATTGCAATTTCTCCAGTGCATCTTCTGCAGAGCTTCCGTATTTGGCGTTCACTTGGGCCCATCCTGTAACTCCAGGCTTTACAAGGTGACGTACTTCGTAAAAAGGTATTTTTTCGGAAAGTTCCTTTACAAAAACAGGACGCTCTGGCCTGGGTCCTATAACACTCATATCGCCCTTGATGACATTGATAAACTGAGGGATTTCATCAAATCGCGACCTGCGTAAAAATCGTCCAAAACGGGTAACCCTTGTATCTTTTCTGTCGGCAAATTGAGCCCCAAATTTTTCAGCATCCTTCACCATACTCCGAAGTTTGTAAATCCTGAAATGCTTTCCATTTTTTCCAACCCTGATTTGGGTATAGAAGATGGGGCCACGATTTCCGATTAAATTACCAATGATGATGATGGGCGAAATGAGCAA
>ERZ795053.911-NODE-911-length-37777-cov-35.868750_pt1 | contig 37777 bp, 32 predicted proteins | sample MGYA00375137_ERZ795053 | MGnify/ENA primary metagenome ERZ795053 (study PRJEB30182, sample SAMN05720284) | activated sludge metagenome | isolation source: Anaerobic digester | place: Hong Kong | collected 2014-12-17 ... | reverse complement strand
TGGTCGGCTATCCGCTGGGCGGCCTGCTCGGGTCGGGGCCGCAGGTGACCACCGGTAACGTCAGTTCCCTGATCGGTCCCGGCGACGATACCCGTGCCCTGCAATTCACCGCGCCGACCCAGGCCGGTAATAGCGGCGGACCGCTGTTGGACAGCGATGGCTCGGTGGTGGGCGTGGTCAGTTCGAAGCTGAACGTGGTCCGGGTACACGAAATGACCGGCGACATCCCGCAGAATGTTAATTTCGCCATCAAGTCGGCGCTGGCGCGTGAGTTTCTGGCGGCGGTCGGGGTGGACCATCAATGCCGCGTGTCGCATCCCACCCGCTCTGTTGCCGATATTGCCGCCGAAGCCCGCGATTTCGTACTTAAGATCGAGTGTCGGGAGTAAGGCAATCTTTTTTCAACGACAGGAGGAAACAAAATGGCTCATGAAGGTTATCACGAACCGATTTCGGAACTTTCCGATGACACACGGGATATGCATCGCGCGATTATCTCGCTCATGGAAGAGCTGGAGGCGGTGGATTGGTACAACCAGAGAGTAGATGCTTGCCGAGACGAGGAACTGAAAGCGATCCTCGTTCATAATCGAGATGAAGAAAAGGAACATGCCGCCATGGTGCTGGAATGGATTCGCAGGAAGGACCCGACGTTTGACAAGGAACTCAAGGATTACCTGTTCACGGAGAAGCGAATCGCTCACGGATAGCCATTTGTGGATGGATGATCGTTTTCGGTCGCCGCATCCGAACTCGGTGGTCTTTCCATCTATTTGCAAGGCACCCTGACGTGGCTGCGAGTTCGGGCGCCCGCTCGCCAGGCTCGGAAAGGGATTGGGTCGGCTGACCCGCTTTCGTGTTCCCCGGCACGTTCGTTGTGGTGTGGTAACCGGCGCGCCGGGGGGCATTGGGGGATGGTTTTCCAGACCGGGAATGCTATCTTAGGGCCGCCAAAAGGAAGGTACCGGCAGGCGGCTGGTGCCGTCGCGGTCCCGCGACCCGCGCCACGCCCGATCTCGCCACGTTTCCGAAGCCTTGTCAGCGACTCACGCAGACTATCCTTGAGAATCCGCACCCATGAACGATACCGCTCTACTTTCCCAAGCCGTAACCCCCGTCCGGCCGCCACTTCCCTCCGTTCCGCGTTGGAATGTCGAATCGGTCTTGGCGCTGTTCGAACTGCCTTTCGCCGATTTGCTGTTTTTGGCCCAGGAAGCGTTGCGCAAGCACTTCGATCCCAACGCGGTGCAGCGTTCCACCTTGCTGTCGATCAAGACCGGCAACTGCTCCGAGGATTGCGGTTATTGCTCGCAGTCCAAACGCTACCAGACCGGGCTGGAGACGCAGCGTCTGTTGTCCACCGAAGAAGTGCTGGCGGCGGCCAAGGCAGCCAAGGAACAGGGTGCCGGTCGTTTCTGCATGGGCGCGGCTTGGCGCGGTCCCAAGGAAAAGGACTTGCCGGCGGTCATGGAGATGGTCCGTGCCGTCAAGGCGCTCGGCTTGGAAACCTGCGTAACTCTGGGCATTCTCAAGGACGGTCAGGCGGAACAGTTGAAGGAAGCCGGGCTGGACTACTACAACCATAATCTCGATACCGCTCCAGAGTTTTACGGGGATGTCGTCACCACGCATACTTATCAAGACCGCCTGGACACCTTGCGGAATGTACGCGAGGCCGGTCTGAAGGTCTGTAGCGGCGGCATCGTCGGCATGGGCGAATCGCGCCGGCATCGCGCCGGTTTGATCGCCAAGCTGGCCAATCTTGATCCGCCGCCGGAATCGGTGCCGATCAACAACCTGGTGCCGATTCCCGGCACGCCGCTGGCCAACAGCGATCCGATCGATATTTTCGAGTTTGCCCGCACCATTGCCGCCGCTCGCATCACCATGCCGCGTAGCTACGTGCGCTTGTCGGCCGGACGAGAACAGATGAGCGAATCCGAACAGGCGCTGTGCTTTCTGGCCGGGGCCAACTCGATGTTCTACGGTGACCACCTGCTGACCACCAGCAACCCGCAAACGCCTCTCGATAACACGCTGTTCGAAAAACTCGGGTTGCACGGTATCTGAACGACGACCGCTCATGACCAACGCCGAGTGGTTGAGTCGCAGCCTGAAAGCGGTTTGGCACCCTTGCACCCAGATGAAGTATCACGACTCCGGTGCGCTGCCGCTGGTACCGGTGGCCAGCGGTGCGGGCGCGTGGTTGTACGATTTTGAAGGCCGGCGCTATCTGGACGCCATCGGTTCGTGGTGGGTGAACCTATTCGGCCATGCCAACCCGCGTATCAACGCCGCCGTGAAGGATCAACTTGACCGGCTCGAACATGTGATTCTGGCCGGTTTCACCCACGCGCCGGTGGTGGAACTGTCGGAGCGGCTGTCCACTCTGACCGGCGGCGAGCTGGGCCATTGTTTCTACGCCTCGGACGGTTCGGCGGCGGTGGAAATCGCCCTGAAAATGTCGCATCACTATTGGCGCAATCACGGTCAGCCCGGCAAGCAGGAATTTCTCTGTCTGGCCGGCAGCTACCATGGCGAGACGCTGGGCGCGCTGGGAGTCAGCGATGTCGGTTTGTACAAGGAAGCCTATGGACCGCTGATGCATCATGCCGTCGCGGTCCCTTCTCCCGATGCCCGTCAGGCCGAGGTCGGAGAGACAGCCGCCGATGTCGCCCGCCGCGCCGCGGCCGGACTGGAAGCGATGCTGGCGGCTCGGCATGAATCGGTCGCCGCGCTGATCGTCGAGCCGCTGGTGCAGGGCGCCGGCGGGATGGTGATGTATGACCCGGAGTATCTGCGCCGGGCTCGTGCCTTGTGCGACCGGTACCGGGTCCATCTGATCGCCGACGAAATCATGGTCGGGTTCGGTCGCACCGGCACCCTGTTCGCCCATGAACAGGCCGGCATCCGCCCCGATCTGCTCTGTCTGTCCAAGGGCATCACCGGCGGTTATCTGCCGTTGTCGGTGGTGCTGAGCACCGATGATCTGTACGACGCCTTCTACGACGACAGCTACACTCGTGCTTTCCTGCATTCTCACTCCTACACCGGCAATACCCTGGCCTGCCGGGCGGCGCTGGCGACCCTGGATATTTTCGCCGAGGACGAGGTGTTGGCGCGTAACCGACGCTTTGCCGAACGGTTCACCGGGCTACTGGCGCCGCTGGCGCGGCATCCACGGGCGCGGCATTTTCGCCAGCGCGGCATGATCTGGGCCGTCGATATCGACAGTGCCGATCCCGATTTTCGGTTGCGTTTCTTTCGCGAGGCGCTGCAACGCGAACTGCTGTTGCGACCGCTGGGGACCACGCTGTATTTCATGCCACCCTACATCCTCGACGACGACGAAGCGGTCTTGCTGGCCGAACGCGCGGTGGCGGCGCTGGACGCCGCGTTGGCATGATCTGGGACGAACTGGACAGCGGCCTTGCCCAACTGAAGGCGGATGGTCTGTTGCGCCGCCGTCGTACCCTGGAGGCGCCTTGTGGTCCGGAAGCGCTGGTCGATGGCCGGCGGCTGATCGCGTTTTGCAGCAACGATTACCTCGGTTTGGCCAACCATCCGACCTTGGTTACAGCGGCGCGGGAAGCAGCCGAACACTGGGGAGTGGGTAGCGGCGCCTCGCATGTGGTGAGCGGTCACCTGCGGCCCCATCAGGCATTGGAGGAACGGTTGGCGGCCTTCGTGGGCCGCGAGCGAGCCCTGTATTTCGGTACCGGTTACATGGCCAATCTGGCGATCGTACCGGCGCTGGTGGGGCGCGACGACGCCGTATTCGCCGACAAGCTGAATCACGCCTCGCTGATCGACGCCGCCCTGCTGGCGCGCGCCGAGCACCTGCGTTATCCGCATGGCGACATGGAGGCGCTCGCCCATCGGTTGGAACGGAGTCCGGCACGGCGCAAGTTGATCCTCACCGACGCGGTGTTCAGCATGGATGGCGATCTGGTGCCGTTGCCGGAACTGTTCGAACTGGCTGAACGTTTTGATGCCTGGCTGGTGGTCGATGATGCGCACGGCTTTGGCGTGCTTGGTCCCGGCGGCCAGGGCAGCCTTGCCCATTTCGGGTTGCCGCCCTCGCCACGCTTGATCCTGATGGGGACGCTCGGCAAGGCGGCCGGTGGGTCCGGCGCGTTCGTGGCCGGCGACCGGCGGGTGATCGAATGGCTGGCGCAGCGGGCGCGCCCGTACATTTTCACCACCGCTTCCAGTCCGATCATGGCCGCCGTGCTGCTAGCCAGTCTGGATCTGATCGCTGCGGGTGACGACCGACGTACCCATTTACAAGAGCTGATCGCCCGCTTGCGGGTCGGGCTCGCCGACCTGCCGTGGCGTTTGTTGCCGTCCCGGACGGCGATCCAGCCGCTGCTGGTCGGCGACAACGAAGCCGCCGTGCGGTTGTCCGAACGTTTGTTCGAGCGTGGCCTGTGGGTGCCGGCCATCCGGCCGCCCACCGTGCCGGTCGGAACCGCCCGCTTGCGGGTTTCCCTGTCCGCCGCGCACGATGCCAGTCAGCTTGACGCCCTAATTACGACTCTACATGACTGTGCCGATCACCCTAACTAGCCCGCCCGCCGCGCTGCCGGCCAAGCAACGCATTCGGCAAGCCTTCGACCGGGCGGCGGCGACCTACGATGCCGCCGCCGATGTCCAGCGGGAGGTATGCGACCGGTTGGCGATCTGTTTCCAGCAGGCCGGCATCGATCTCGATCCTGAAGCCATTCTGGACGCGGGCTGCGGCACCGGTTACGGCGCATTCTGGCTGCGGCGACGTTGGCCGCGCGCCCGGTTGGCGTTGATCGATTTCGCGCCCAGTATGCTGGTCACCGCTCGCGCCCATGGCACCGGCGCGGCGCTGGTCTGCGCCGATATCGAGGCTCTGCCGCTGATTGGCGGCGGTTTCGACTTGTACTGGTCCAGCCTGGCTTGGCAGTGGAACGATCCCGGCTGGTGTCTGGCCGAAGCCGGGCGGGTGCTGAAAGCCGGCGGCGCGCTGGCGGTCGCCACCTTGGGAACCGATAACTTCCCCGAATTGCGCCACGCGTTCGCCGAGATCGATGAATACAGTCATGTGTTGGCCATGGCGCCGCCCGAGCGCTTGCTGGCCGATTGCGCGGCGGGCGGCTGGAAGGTGCTGATTTGGCAACGGCAGCCGGTGTGCCGACATTATCCCGATTTGCGAACCCTGCTGCGGGCGGTCAAGGCGGTTGGAGCGCGCGAGGTCGAGCAGCGCCGCCCCACACCCTTGAGTCGTGGCGCCTGGCAGGCCATCGCCGCGCGCTACGAACGGTTGCGGGAAGCCGCTGGCCTACCGCTGACCTACGATGCGGTATGGTTGATCGCCACGAGAACGGGTTGAACGATGGTCATGAAGCAGGCGTTTTTCGTAACCGGTACCGATACCGAGGTCGGCAAGACTCATGTGACCTGTGCCCTGTTGCACGCCACGCGCCGGCAAGGTCGGACCACGGTCGGCATGAAACCGATTGCGGCGGGTGTTGGGGATGACGGACATAATGAAGACGTCACGCGCCTGCTGGCGGCCGGTTCCATCACGCCGCCGCGCGATTGGATCAACCCCTTTCTGTACGATCCGTTCATCGCCCCGCATATCGCGGCCCGCGCGGCGGGTCGGACGATCGAGATACCGGTGATTCAGCAAGCGTTCGAGCGCTTGCAAGCCCTGGCGGACGTGGTGTGGGTGGAAGGCGTGGGCGGGTTTCGGGTACCGCTGGACGAAGGCCACGATACGGCCGATTTGGCGCGCATGCTGGCTTTGCCGGTGGTGCTGGTGGTCGGTATGCGGCTGGGTTGCATCAATCACGCGCTGCTCACCGCCGAAGCGATCGCCCGGCGGGAGTTGACGTTGGCGGGGTGGGTCGCCAATCGCATCGATCCGGGCATGGACTGCTTCGAGGCGAATCTCGACACGCTTCGCGCCCGGCTGAACGCGCCGTTGCTGGGGGTGGTTCCGTACGGCGACAGTTCTGAGCAGGCCGCATCGATGCTGGGCTTATCGGTTTTGCCGGGTTTCGTTGCCGCGCCATCGACCGCCTGAAGCGGGATATGCGGCACCCTCGCGCTCGATACGGATACGAGCGGTGCGGGGGAAGGATACGAAAAAAAGCCCGGGATAACCGGGCTTTCTTAGGAATCTGGACAGCCGAACGAAAAATCTAGTCTTGGTCCAGGGGCTTGATGTTGGTTGCTTGTTTGCCTTTTGGCCCCATGGTGACGTCGAAGGAAACTTTCTGATTTTCCTTGAGCGTCTTGAAGCCGCGCGCCTGAATCGCGGAAAAGTGCGCAAACACGTCGTCGCCGCCGTTATCGGGCGTAATGAAACCGAACCCCTTGGATTCGTTAAACCATTTGACGGTACCAGTGACCATATTGATGCATTTCCTGAGAACTAAGGGTATTGGAACAATCGGGCGGAAACCCGAACAAGCCGCACGAATTCAAGACGGGGAAAATGACGGACTGAATAACCGACGGTCGTTGCAGCGACGAGCAAATTCACCACTTAAAAATCATACGCACCAAAACTATAGGCGAAGCCCATCGGTAGGGCAAGTTGATTTTCGTGCAGGGCATTTTTGCTTTTATTCCTACTTTTATTCTTGTTCTCATCATAGCTCCTTGGCCATCACCAGTGCGTCTTCCCGCCCGCCGGCGGCGGGGTAATAGCCCGGCCGCAAGCCGATTTCGCAAAAGCCGGCGGAGCTGTAAAGCCGTAACGCGGCGGTGTTGGTGGGGCGGACTTCCAGGAATACGCTCTGCACCTCAGCGGTGCGCGCCAGTTCGAGCAGGTGTTCCAGCATACGCCGCGACAGCCCACGTCCCCGCAGTTCCGGGCGCACGCAAAGGTTAAGGATGTGGGCTTCGCCAGCCGCCGCCGACATCACGCCGTAGGTTTGGATGAAGCCGTGCGGGGTTTCCAATACCTGGCAGTGGTAACCGACCCGGATACAGTCGCGGAAGATGCTTTCGGTCCAGGAGAATTCATAAGCGCGTTTCTCGATCGCGAGCACTTCTCGGAGATCGGCGTAGAGCATTTGTCGAAATTGGCTGGCTCGGGATTCCCGTAAGGCTTTCATGACCCGGCGAGCTTCCGAGCCGACTCGCCCGCGACGGTGGTCATGGCGCGTCGCGCCAGCCGCAGGTCGTCCCAGACCTTGCGCTTCTCGCGCGGCGAGCGCAGCAGGTAGGCGGGATGGTAGGTCACCACCAGCGGAATTTGCGCCGGACCGAAGCGGTGGACCCGGCCGCGCAGCTTGCCGATCTGGGTGTCGGTATCCAACAGATTCTGGGCGGCAATGCGACCTACAGCGAGGATAATACGCGGTCGGATCAACTCGATCTGTCGTTCCAGGAACGGCCGGCAGAGGTTAGCCTCGGTAGGTGCCGGGTCGCGGTTTTCCGGTGGGCGGCATTTCAGAATATTGGCGATATAGACCTGCTCACGTTTCAGGCCGATCGCCAGCAGCATCGGGTTGAGCAGCTTGCCGGCCCGGCCGACGAACGGCTCGCCGAGCCGGTCCTCGTCGGCGCCGGGGGCCTCGCCGATCACCAGCCAGTCGGCCTCGTGGTCGCCGACCCCGAACACGGCTTGGGTGCGGGTGGCGCACAGGCCGCAGGCGGTGCATTGCCGGGCTTCCATTGCGAGTTCTTCCCAATCCATCCGGGCGATGCGCGCTTCACGGCTGGGCGCGGACGGCGTGAAGACCTGATCGGCGGCGGTTTCGAATACCGGTTCCCAATCGTCCGTCATGGGTGGAATCCAGTCGTCAGGGGGTAAAGATTCGAAGTCCTCCACGTCCCTCATGGTGGTCGGTTGGGGTCGATCCCAAGGGTTCTCTTCCTCGGCAAAGGAAGGGTGCGCGGCGGGATTGAGCGAGAGGGCGGACGCCTCCAAGCCTTCCGCCATGGGTGGAAGCGGGGAATCCGCTGCTTGCGGATGCCCGGCCAATGGCCGGCGCGGCAGCCACAAGGAAATGCCCAGCGCGGCTAGGTACTCGCGTTTGCGGTCGCCGGTCACGGGGTTTGCTTACAGCAGTTGCGGATGCGCCCGCTCGGCGGGTTGCAGCACCTTGTTGAGCGCGTTCACATAAGCCTTGGCCGAGGCGATCACGATGTCGGTATCGGCGCCCTGGCCGTTGACGATCCGACCGCTCTTGGAGACTCGCACCGTCACCTCGCCCTGGGAATCGGTGCCGCTGGTGATGTTGTTGACCGAGTACAGCAACAGGTCGGTGCCGGTCTGCAAGATGCTTTCGATTGCCTTGAACGAGGCATCCACCGGACCGCCGCCATCCGCGGTCGCTTTGCGTTCCTCGCCGTCCACCGACAGGGTGACCTGGGCGCTCGGCGTTTCGCCGGTTTCCGAGCAGACCCGCAGGTAAAGCAGCTTGACCCGCTCGTTTTCCGCCGTCAGATAAGCGTCAGTGACCAGTGCCTGCAAGTCTTCGTCGTACACTTCATGCTTTTTGTCGGCCAGTTCCTTGAAGCGGGTGAAGGCATCGTTCAACTCCTCCTCGGTCGCGAAACTGGCGCCCAGTTCCTCCAGGCGTGTGCGGAAGGCGTTGCGGCCCGAGTGCTTGCCCATGACCATGCGGTTGGCGCTCCAGCCCACATCCTCGGCGCGCATGATCTCGTAGGTTTCGCGGTGTTTGAGCACGCCGTCCTGATGAATGCCGGATTCGTGGGCGAAGGCGTTGGCGCCGACGATGGCCTTGTTCGGTTGCACCGGAAAGCCGGTGATGTTGGCCACCAGCCGCGAGGCCGGCACGATCTGGGTGGTGTCGATGCCGGTTTCCAGTTGAAATACGTCGTGGCGGGTGCGCACCGTCATCACGATCTCTTCCAGCGAAGCGTTGCCGGCTCGTTCGCCCAGGCCGTTGATGGTGCATTCCACTTGGCGCGCGCCGGCCAGTACCGCCGCCAATGAGTTGGCCACCGCCAGCCCCAGGTCGTTGTGGCAATGGATCGAGAAGATGGCCTTGTCGGCATTTGGTACCCGCTCGATCAAATTGCGGATGGTGTGGGCGAACTGGTCGGGAACGTTGTAGCCGACCGTGTCGGGGATGTTGATGGTGCGGGCGCCGGCATTGATCACCGCCTCGACGATCCGGCACAGAAAGTCGAGTTCCGAACGACCGGCGTCCTCGGCCGAGAATTCCACGTCGTCGGTCCAGCGTCGGGCGCGGCGTACCGCCTCGACCGCTCGTTCTATCACCTGGTCCGGTTCCATGCGCAGCTTCATCTGCATGTGGATTGGCGAGGTGGCGATGAAGGTGTGGACACGGCCCGCCGCCGCCTCTTTCAACGCCTCGCCGGCCCGGTCGATGTCGACGTCGGCGGCGCGCGCCAGGCCGCAGACCACGCTGTCCTTGACCGCCCGCGCCACCGCCCGCACCGCTTCGAAATCGCCGGGGCTGGCGATCGGAAAACCGGCTTCGATCACGTCGACCCGCATCCGCTCCAGCATCTTGGCGATGCGGACTTTCTCTTCCTTGGTCATGGACGCGCCGGGGCTTTGCTCGCCGTCGCGCAGGGTGGTGTCGAAGATAATCAGCTTGTTCATGCGGGTGTTCTCCAGTGAGGTTCGATCGCCGCGCCGGTGGCTGGCGAAGCCGGCGGACCATGGCGGTTGATTATGGCGATTTTGCGAGGTTTGTCAGCCGAATGTTGGGTGGTGCCGGGCTTCCGCCTAACTCGGCGCGCGATGGTCGGTATCAGGGCGTCGGGGCGTTTTTCGCCGGACGGCGGGCGATAGCCTGTTACAATGATAAGTTCTAGTCATGGAGTCAGGAGATTTTATGTCTCAATCGCTTTGGCCGGGCAAACCCTATCCGCTTGGCGCTGATTGGAATGGTGAAGGCACCAATTTCGCGCTGTTTTCGGAAAACGCCACCAAGGTTGAGCTATGCCTGTTCGATGAGCAAGATCACGAAACTCGACTGGAGCTTAAGGAGGTCGATAAGTTTATCTGGCACGGTTACGCGCCGGAAATCGGACCGGGGCAGCGTTATGGATTTCGGGTGCATGGACCGTTCGCGCCACAGGAAGGGCATCGTTTCAACCCTAACAAGCTGCTGATCGATCCCTACGCCAAGGCGCTCGATGGCGATGTCCAGTCGGGCGAGGCTATTTTCGGCTATCCGTGGGACCAGCCCGAGGACGATCTGGCCTTTTCCGAAAGCGACAGCGCGCCGCTGATGCCGAAGGCCGTGGTGATCGACTCGCGTTTCGATTGGGAGGGCGACCAGTTACTGCGCACGCCCTGGCATGAGACGGTGATTTACGAATTGCATGTCCGGGGATTTACCCGTCTGCACCCGGACATTCCGCCGGAGTTGCGTGGCACCTATGCCGGCCTGGCGCATCCCGCCGCGATTGCCCATCTGCGCTCGATCGATGTGACCGCGGTCGAATTGATGCCGATACATCATTACCTCGCCCATCCGGGTCATCTGGCGGACACCGGGCTGCGCAACTACTGGGGTTACGACTCGCTGAATTTCTTCGCGCCCTACTCGGGCTACAGCGCCAGCGGTAGTCAGAGCCAGCAGGTGCGCGAGTTCAAGGAGATGGTCAAGGCGCTGCATCGAGCCGGTATCGAGGTCATTCTCGACGTGGTCTACAACCACACCGGCGAAGGCAGCCAGATGGGGCCGACCCTGACCTTGCGCGGGGTGGACAACGCCGCCTACTACCGGTTGGTTGAAGACAATCCCCGCTACTACATGGATTTCACCGGTTGCGGCAATTCGCTTAACGTCCGTCACCCGCAAGTGCTCAAGCTGATCATGGATAGCCTGCGCTACTGGGTGTTGGAGATGCATGTCGATGGCTTTCGTTTCGATTTGGCCTCGGCGCTGGCGCGGGAACTGTATGCCGTCGATCGGCTGGCGGCATTTTTCGACATCATCCATCAGGACCCGGTGTTGTCCGATGTGAAACTGATCGCCGAACCCTGGGACGTGGGTGAGGGCGGCTATCATGTCGGCGGATTTCCGTTGCTGTGGTCGGAGTGGAACGGCCGCTACCGCGACACGGTGCGCGACTTCTGGCGCGGCGAACCGAGCCGGTTAGCCGAATTCGCCTTCCGCTTCACCGGCAGTTCCGATCTCTACCAGCCCAATGGCCGCAACCCCAGCGCCAGCATCAACTTCATCGTCGCGCACGACGGCTTCACCCTGCGCGATCTGGTCAGCTACAACGAAAAGCACAACGAAGCCAACAACGAGGACAGCCGTGACGGGGAAAGCCACAATCGTTCCTGGAATTGCGGGGCCGAGGGCGAAACCGACGATCCGGCGGTTCTGCAACTGCGCCAGCGTCAGCAGCGCAATTTTCTGGCGACGCTGTTCCTGTCGCAGGGCGTTCCCATGCTGCTGGCCGGCGACGAAATGGGCCGCACGCAGCATGGTAACAATAATGCCTATTGTCAGGATAACGAGATTTCCTGGCTGAACTGGGATCTGCCGGAGGAAAACGCGGCGCTGTTGGAATTCGTGCGCGAGTTGATGGCGTTCCGCTACGAACATCCGGTGTTACGTCGGCGCAAATGGTTCCAGGGACGGTCGATCCATGGTTCCGGCGTGCACGACATCCTCTGGTTCAACCCGGATGGCGGCGAGATGACCGAGGAGCAATGGCATGACGGCTTGACCAAGGCCATTGGGATTTTTCTGAACGGCGAGGAAATCGCCACCCCCAACCGGCGCGGCGAGCGGATCATCGACGATAGCTTTATTCTGCTGTTCAATGCCGATCACGAACCGGTGGAATTCAGCCTGCCCGAGGATCTGCGCGGTTGGGCATGGCGGACGGTGATGGATACCGCCCAGCCCCGCTTTCTGCAACGCGGCCGTGGCTACGGCGCCGAAGCGCCGGAAGTGCCGGTGGCTGGCCGGGCGTTGGTAGTCTTGCAGCGGCCATCCAGCGCCAATAACCAAGAGTCGTAACCGTAGCCGTAGGGTACGCAATACGTATCCTGCCCAGCTTCCAGTCTTATGTCTTGCCGATAAAAACGGCAACTCAATCCACTGACCACGACCCGCCACGGAGGCATCGTTCCCATGAATCCCATCAAACTGGGCGCTGATTATCGCGGCGACCACCAATGTGTGTTTACCTTATGGGCGCCCTTGTTGAAACAGGCCGCCGTCCATCTGATTGCGCCCGAGGATCGGCTGGTTCCCATGACCCGCGACGAGCGCGGTTACTGGCATGCCACCGTCACCGGCATCGAACCCGGCGCGCTTTACTTTTATCGCTGGGACGGGGAAACCGACCGTCCTGATCCCGTCTCCCACAGCCAGCCGCAAGGCGTGCACGGCCCATCGCGAGTCGTGGACCACGCTTTCGCCTGGACCGACGCCGGTTGGCGGCCGACGCCGCTGCCGCAATGGGTGATGTACGAACTGCATGTCGGAACCTTCACTCCCGAAGGGACTTTCGACGCCATCATCCCGCGCTTGCCCGAATTGCGGGAACTGGGGGTCAATGCCCTGGAACTGCTGCCGGTCGCCCAATTTCCCGGTGATCGCAACTGGGGTTACGACGGCGTCTATCCCTGGGCGGCGCAGCATTCCTACGGCGGGGTCGAGGGCCTGAAGCGCTTGGTCGATGCCTGCCACCGCGAAGGTTTGGCGGTGATCATGGACGTGGTTTACAACCACCTTGGCCCCGAGGGGAATTATCTGTGGGGGCTGGGAACCTATTTCACCAACCACTACCGCACCCCTTGGGGCGATGCCGTCAACTACGACGGCCCGCACAGCCCCGGCGTCCGCGAATATGTGGTTGGTAACGCCCGTTACTGGTTCGAGACCTGCCACTGCGACGCATTGCGGTTGGACGCAGTGCACGCCATCTACGATTTCGGCGCCCGCCACATCCTGGCGGAACTGGCCGAAGCCGCCGCTGACTGCGGACAACGCCAAGGCCGGCCTTTCTATCTCATCGCCGAGAGCGATCTCAACGACCCGCGTATCGTGCGCCCGCCCACCACCGGCGGTTACGGGCTGGACGCGCAATGGAGCGACGATTTTCATCACGCGCTGCACACCGTTCTTACCGGCGAACGCCACGGCTACTACGAGGACTTCGGCGCCCTGGAACAGTTGGCGCAAGTCTATCGCCGACCCTTTGTCTACGCTTGGGACTACTCTCCACACCGCCAGCGCTTCCATGGCGACGATCCTGACGATTGCCCGGCTTGGCGTTTCGTGGTGTGCAGTCAGAATCATGATCAAGTCGGCAATCGGGCCTTGGGCGAGCGGTTGTCGGGCCTATTGCCGTTTCCGGCGCTGAAGCTGGCGGCGGCGGCGGTGCTGCTGTCGCCCTACCTGCCGATGCTGTTCATGGGCGAGGAATACGGCGAGCCGCGCCCGTTCCTGTATTTCATCAGCCATGGCGATCCGGCATTGATCGAAGGGGTACGAGAAGGTCGAAAACAGGAGTTTGCCGCCTTCCACGTCGAGGGCGAAGCGCCCGATCCGCAGTCCGAGGTGACGTTCGAGGATTCCAAGCTGCAATGGGATCTGGGCAAAACCGGCCGACACGGTCAATTACGCGCTTTCTATCGCGAATTACTGCGGTTGCGGCGGGAGCTGCCGGCGCTGGCGCGTTTGGACAACGCCAGTTTGACCGCGACCGTGGTTGCTCCAACCGTTCTGGAGTTGCGGCGTTGGTGCGATGACAACCGCGTCGTCGTCTGGATGAATTTCGCCGCCGAACCGGCGACCGTGACCGTCGCGCCGGGCGCTGGTCCCTGGAATAGGCAACTCGATGCGGCTGATCCAACCTGGGGTAGCGACGGTTCGACCTTGCCGGCGCAACTGGTCGATGGCATGGCGCCGAACCTGCTTGTCCTTCCGCCTTACGCCGTGGCGGTCTACGCCGCCGGTGTTTCCGCTTGAACGTTCAACGACGAGGACCCAATTCCATGATGCGCATTCCCGTCGCGACTTATCGCCTGCAATTCACGCCCGATTTCGGCTTCGACGCCGCCACCGCCATCGCCTCCTATCTGGCCGAACTGGGGGTGTCCGATATCTACGCCTCGCCGATCCTCACACCGCGTCAAGGGAGCCAACACGGTTACGACGTAGTGGACGCGCACGCCATCAATCCCGAATTGGGTGGCATGGAGCGGTTCGAGCTGTTGAGTCAGGTGCTAAAGGAACAGGGCATCGGCTGGGTGCAGGATATCGTGCCCAATCACATGGCTTTCGACAGCCAGAACCGGGTGTTGGTGGATGTGTTGGAAAATGGCCCGGACTCGCTCTATCACGAGTTCTTCGATATCAACTGGAACCATCTGTACGAAGGAATCCGCGGTCGGGTGTTGGCGCCCTTTCTCGGCAAGTTCTACGGCGACTGCCTGGAAAGCGGTGAATTGCAGTTGCGTTACAGTAAGCAGGGACTGGCCGTTCACTACTACGATTTCCGTTTCCCGATCCGCATCGAGTCCTATTATCGATTGCTGACCTACGATCTGGGGCGGTTGCGCGCTCGTCTCGATCGCGCTCATCCGCACTTCGTCAAGTTCCTGGGGGTGCTTTACTTGCTCAAGTACATCCCATCCGGCGAGGAAGGGCAGGAGCGTTACGACCAGATTTCCTTCATCAAGCAGATGTTGTGGGAGTTGTGGAACGGTAGCCCCGAAGTACGCGAGTTCATCGAGGAGAATATCCGCATTTTCAATGGCGAAGTAGGAAAACCCGAAAGTTTCGACCTGATGGACAGCTTGCTCGACGAGCAATTCTTCCGGTTATCCTACTGGAAGGTCGGTAACGAGGAACTGAATTATCGGCGGTTTTTCACCATCAACGACCTGATCTCGCTGCGGATCGAGGACGCCAAGGTCTTTGACTTCACGCACGAGTTGATCCTGAAGTTGGTGGCCGAGGAGAAGATCAGCGGCCTGCGGATCGACCATATCGACGGTCTCTACGATCCGGCGCAGTATCTGCATCGCCTGCGCGAGCGGGTGCCCTATGTTTATCTGGTCGTGGAAAAGATTCTGGAACATGGCGAGGAATTGCCGGTGAACTGGCCGTGCCAGGGCACCAGCGGCTACGATTTTCTCGGCATGGTCAATAGCCTGTTCTGCCAGCCGGACGCCGAGGCGGAATTCACCCGGATTTATCACTCGTTCATCGGTAACACCACGTCCTGCGAGATGCTGATCGACGGCAGCAAGCGCATGATCGTGGACAAGCATCTGGCCGGCGATATCGATAACCTGGCCCATCTACTCAAGCGCATTTCCGAGCGTTACCGATACGCCAGCGATTTCACCCTGTACGGACTCCAGGTGGCGCTGATCGAAATTCTGGTGTTGTTTCCGGTCTATCGCACCTACATCGGTCGGACCGGCTCCAGCCGGGCGGATCAGGAACATATCCGGCAGGTCATCGCCCAGGCCAGGCTCAATATCCCCAACTTCCGCAATGAACTGAATTTCATCGAACGGTTCCTGCGTCTGGAATTCGACGAGCACATGGCGGCCGAGGACAAGGACCAGTGGCTGCATTTCATCATGCGCTTGCAGCAGTTCACCGGACCGCTGATGGCCAAGGGCGTCGAGGATACGGTGTTCTATGTGTATAACCGGCTTCTGTCGCTCAATGAAGTCGGCGCGGGGCCGTTGCAGTTCGGCATCGATCTCGATGAGTTTCACGCCTTCAACCAGCAACGGGTCGCTTCCTGGCCGCATGCGATGAACGCCAGCGCCACCCATGACACCAAGCGGGGCGAAGATGTCCGCGCCCGATTGAACGTGTTATCGGAGATGCCGGAGGAGTGGGAACGGCAGTTGCTGGAATGGCACGAGATCAACCAGTCGCGCAAGGTACAGATCGGCGCCCGGATGGCCCCCGAGAACGATGACGAGTACCTGCTCTATCAAACTTTGCTGGGCGCCTATCCCTTCGATCTGGCGGACTATCCAGGGTTCATCGAGCGGGTCAAGGATTATTTGATCAAAGCCACCCGTGAAGCCAAGGTTCATACCAACTGGTTGGAGCCCGACGGTCCATACGAGGAAGCCTTGCTGACTTTCGCCGAGCGCGTGATGCAATCGGGCATGGATAACCTTTTTCTGCAAGCGTTCTTGCCGTTCCAGCGACGGATTCAACACTATGGCATTCTCAACTCGCTCAGCCAGACCCTGCTCAAGCTGACCACGCCCGGCCTGCCTGATTTCTACCAAGGTACCGAATTATGGGATTTGAGCTTGGTCGATCCAGACAACCGGCGGCCCGTGGACTTTGAGCGGCGCGGCGCGCTGCTCAAGGCGTTGCAGAACCATGGTGGCGGAAACATTCCACACTTGATCACGGAACTGCTGGCCATGCCGGAGGATGGGCGGATTAAGTTGTTTCTGATCTATCGAGCCCTGCAGGCGCGGCGAGCCGAATCGGAGTTGTTCCAGCACGGTGCTTATCAGAAATTGACGGTGATCGGCAGTCTCAAATCGCATGTGGTGGCATTCGCCCGGGATCTGGGCGAGCGGCGGGCGTTGGTGGTGGTGCCGCGCTTCCCGAGTAGCCTGGTCAAGGATGGCGAATACCCGCTGGGCGAGGCGGTCTGGCATGAAACTCGGGTATTGCCACCGACCGGATCGCGCCTGCGCTGGCACAATGTCCTGACCGGACAAACCGTGCAGGGCGAGGAGGCGCTGTGGCTACGGGAAGTATTCCAGCATTTCCCGGTGGCGCTGCTGATCAACGAGTCGGTACAGAATTGACGAGAGTTGTGCCGCCTCGGCCATGCGCCTACTTGGGTTCGGGGGGGTCCCCCAGGCCTTGGGCGCGGCGGCGGGCGCGCTGCCGCAACCGCGCCAGGAACAGCATCGGTCCCGATAGTCCGTACAGCAAAAAGCCGAAGAACAGGACCTTGGGCGGATCGATGGAGGTGAGTACGAAGACCAGTACCACGATCAAGACCGCCATGAAGGGCACCGGTCCGCGCAAGTCGACCTGTTTGAAACTGAAGTACAGGATATTGCTGAACATCAGCGCGCCGGCGCCGATGGTGACGGCCAGCGCTGGCCACAGCATTTGCATGCCGGTCAGGCCGAGATCGGTGCAGAACCAGACCAGCCCGGTCACGATGGCCGCCGCCGAAGGGCTGGGCAGGCCGGTGAAGTAGCGCTTGTCGGTGCTGCCGATCTGCACATTGAAGCGGGCCAGCCGCAGCGCCGCCATCACCGTGTAGAAAAATGCCGCCAGCCAGCCGAGCTTGGACAGAAATGGCCCCATGCCCGCCATGGTGCCCAAAGCCCATGTGTACATGATCAGGGCCGGCGCCAGCCCGAAGGAGACCAGATCGGCCATGCTGTCGTACTGAGCGCCGAACTCGCTTTCGGTGTGGGTCAGCCGGGCGACCCGGCCATCCAGCCCATCCAGCACCATGGCGATGAAAACCGCGATGGCGGCGGGTTCGAAGTGGCCTCGCAAGGCAGCGATGATGGAGTAGAAGCCGCAGAACAGCGCGGCGGTGGTGAACAGGTTGGGTAGCAGATAAACGCCGCGGGAGCGGCGGGTTTCGGGAGTTTCTTCGCTGGTCATCGGGTTGAGTGGACGCTTTAGGTCGTTATTGTTCCGGCCCGTTTAGGGTTGGAGTTTGCCGCGCTTGTTCCGGATATAAACGGTGCCCTGAGATCGCCTGTCGATCTCGAACAAAGTAATGGCCGATACCAAGTCAACCAGCTTTTTGTAGCCATAGTTTCGAGAATCGAACTCAGGAACCTGCTTGACGATGTGATGGCCGACCGCGCCAAGATGAGCCCATCCACTATCGTCAGAAGCCGCTTCCAGGGCATTTCGAAAGAGGTTCACGAGTTTGGTATCTCCCTTAAGCTTTTTGGTTTCTTGCTCGCGGATGGCGGTATCTGGATTTTCCTCGGTAAGAAGGACCTTGGTAAAAATGAATTTATCGCAGGCGGATACAAAAGCTTTTGGTGTTTTTTCCTCACCGAAGCCGTACACCAGCAGACCTTCTTCCCGGATACGCGATGCCAAGCGCGTAAAGTCGCTATCGCTGGAAACCAGGCAGAAGCCATCGAATCGACGGGTGTAGAGCAAATCCATCGCGTCGATGATCATGGCGCTATCGGTCGCGTTTTTGCCGACCGTGTAGCGGAATTGCTGGATGGGCTGGATGGAGTGATCTAACAGAACCGACTTCCATCCCGCCAGGTTCGGCGTGGTCCAGTCGCCGTAAATGCGCTTGACGCTAGGGATCCCATATTTGACGATTTCCCGGACGAGCCCTTCAATGATCGCTGGCTGGGCATTGTCCGCGTCGATCAGAACCGCAAGCCGACGCTGGATTGGAAGGTCAACATTCATTGTCAAGAAGCGGCCTGATGTGAGTCCAGGAAGCGGAGCACGAATGGAAAATAACGAACATCGTGCCCCGCTGACTAGCTGTTTACTACATCAATTCTTACTGGTGTCCACCAGCCGGTTGGCCTTGATCCACGGCATCATGCCGCGCAACTTGTCGCCGACCTGCTCGACCGGGTGCTCGCGGCTGATGCGGCGGTTGGCCTTAAGGACCGGCGCGCCAGCCTGATTTTCCAGGATGAACTCGCGGGCGAACTGGCCAGTCTGGATCTCGTTCAGGATCTTGCGCATCTCGGCCTTGGTCTGCTCGGTGACGATGCGCGGTCCGCGAGTGAAATCACCGTACTCGGCGGTGTTGGAGATCGAGTAGCGCATGTTGGCGATGCCGCCCTCGTAGATCAGATCCACGATCAGCTTCACCTCGTGCAGGCACTCGAAATAGGCCATCTCCGGCGCATAGCCCGCTTCCACCAGCGTTTCGAAGCCGGCCTGGATCAGCGCGGTCAAGCCGCCACACAGCACCACCTGCTCGCCGAACAGATCGGTCTCGCACTCCTCGCGGAAGCTGGTTTCGATCACGCCGGCTCGTCCACCGCCGTTGGCCGACGCATAGGACAAGGCGATTTCCTTGGCTTGACCGGAGGCATCCTGCGCCACCGCGATCAGGGAAGGTACGCCGCCACCCTGGGTATAGGTGGAGCGCACCAGATGGCCTGGACCCTTGGGCGCGATCATGATTACGTCCAGATCGGCGCGCGGCACGATCTGACCGAAGTGGATGTTGAATCCATGGGCAAAAGCCAGCGCCGCGCCCTTCTTGAGCTTCGCTTCGATCTGCCGGTAAATCTGGCCTTGATGCTCGTCGGGGGCGAGGATCATCACCACGTCCGCCGCCGCCGCCGCATCCTCGACCGGTTTGACCGTCAGGCCGGCGGTTTCGGCCTTGACCGCCGAAGTGGAGCCCGGCCGCAGACCGACGATCACCTCGACACCGGAATCGCGCAGATTGAGTGCGTGGGCATGGCCTTGGGAGCCGTAGCCGATGATGGCGACGGTTTTACCCTTGATCAGCGACAGGTCGGCGTCTTTGTCGTAATAGATATTCATGGGGCAATTTCCTGAACGGTGAAGAACAGGCCATCCCGACCGGCGGACCCGGTGGGGACGGCGCGGGTTGGGGGAACTCAGGCGCGCAGCGCCTTCTGCCCGAGGGCGATGCCGGTGGCGCCGGAACGAACCACCTCAAGGATGGCTTCCTTCTCGATCGCGCGCAGGAAGTTGTCCAGCTTGCTGCCGGTGCCGGTCAGCTCGATGGTGTAGGTCGCCTCGGTCACGTCGAGCACATGCCCGCCGAAAATGTCGGCCAGCCGCTTCATTTCGGCCCGCTGCTCGCCGCTGGCCTTGGTCTTGACCAGCATCAGTTCGCGCTCGATGGCGTCGGTTTCGCTGAGGTCGATCAGCTTGACCACGTCGATCAGCTTGTTGAGTTGTTTGACGATCTGCTCGATGATCTGCTCGTTGCCGTAGGTGACCAGAGTCAGCCGCGACAACGTTGGGTCGTCGGTGGGCGCGACCGTCAGACTCTCGATGTTGTAGCCGCGCGCCGAAAACAGATTGGCCACCCGCGACAGAGCGCCGGCCTCGTTTTCCATCAGGATCGAAATCAAATGACGATTGTTGTTCACAGCAGCACCATGCCCTCGTCGTGAGTCGAGACCATCTCGTCGCGTTCGGCTAGCAGCATCTCGTTCTGGCCGCCCCCCGAGGGGATCATCGGAAACACGTTTTCACCTTGATCGGTAATAAAGTCCAGGAATACCGTGCGATCCTTCATGGCAAACGCTTCGCGCAGCGCGCCTTCCACATCGCCCGGCTTCTCGATGCGCATGCCGACATGGCCGTACGCCTCGGCCAGCATGACGAAATTCGGCAATGCTTCCAGGTAGGTCATGCTATAGCGCTTCTGGTAGAAGAACTCTTGCCACTGTCGCACCATGCCGAGGTAGCCATTGTTCAGATTCACGATCTTGACCGGCGTGTAGTACTGTTTCATGGTCGACAGTTCCTGCAACATCATCTGGATGCTGCCGTCGCCGGTCACGCAGGCCACGTCTTGATCGGGGAAGGCCAACTTGGCGCCCATCGCCGCCGGCAGACCGAAACCCATGGTGCCCAGCCCGCCGGAGTTGATCCACTGTCGCGGCCGGTCGAACAGATAGTACTGGGCCGCCCACATCTGGTGCTGGCCGACATCGGAGGTGATGATGGCCTTGCCTTCGGTCACTTGGTACAGCTTCTGAATCACGTATTGCGGCTTGATCACCTCGTCGCTTTGGCGGTAGCTCAGCGACTTCATCGCCCGCCACTCGTCGATCTGTCGCCACCAGCGGTCCAGCGCCTCGGCATCGGGCTTGAGTTTCTCGTCGCGGATCACATTGATCATGCCGCGCAGCACGCTCGGCACCGAGCCGACGATGGGAATATCCACCAGCACGTTCTTGGAAATCGACGACGGGTCGATATCCACGTGGACGATCTTGGCCTCGGGGCAGAACTTGTCGATCTTGCCGGTGACCCGGTCGTCGAAGCGAGCGCCGATGGCGATCAGCACGTCGCAGTGGTGCATCGCCATGTTGGCTTCATAAGTACCGTGCATGCCCAGCATACCGATGAATTGCCGGTCGGTGGCCGGATAGGCGCCCAGTCCCATCAGGGTGTTGGTGATCGGATAGCCGAGCAACTGAGCGAGTTCGACCAGTTCCGGCGAACCTTCGCTCAGGATCACCCCGCCGCCGGTGTAAATCACCGGTCGCTTGGCGGACAGGATCAAATCCACCGCCTTGCGAATCTGCCCGGCGTGACCCTTGACCGTCGGATTGTAGGAGCGCAGTTTGACCTTCTTGGGATAATGAAATTCGGCCTTGCCGATGGTGATGTCTTTCGGCAGGTCGATCAACACCGGGCCGGGGCGGCCGGTGCTGGCGATATAGAAGGCTTTCTTGATGGTTTCGGCCAGATTTTTGATGTCTCGGACCAGAAAGTTATGCTTGACGCAGGGCCGGGTGATGCCGACCGCGTCGACTTCCTGGAAGGCGTCGTTGCCGATCAGCGCCGTGGGCACCTGCCCGGAAAACACCACCAGTGGGATGGAATCCATGTAGGCATCGGCGATGCCGGTAACGGCGTTGGTGACGCCGGGGCCGGAGGTGACCAGCACCACGCCGGTTTTGCCGCTGGCGCGGGCGTAACCTTCGGCGGCGTGGACGGCGGCCTGTTCGTGACGGACCAGCACGTGCTTGATATGGTCCTGGGCGTACAGGGCGTCATAGATGTGCAGCACAGCGCCGCCCGGATAACCGAACATGCATTCGACGCCTTCTTCCTTCAGGCAACGGACGAGAATTTCAGCACCCGTGATGAGTTCCATAATCGTTCACTCCTCTTGGCAAATCGGGGTTAAGAGATAGGTCAGGCAGCAGAACCATTCTTTCGCCGCAGTACGGGCGTATCATGATCGGGTCCGTGTAGTGTGGTGTGCCGGGTCCGCGACAGGGCGGGGTGACCGCCGCGCGGTGGGGGTGGCGCCGGCGGGCGCAACCCGTCATGAAAGTTGCCGGTACGCGCTGGGCGCGGGTCTTGCTAGCCGCTTATACTACATAAACTTTATTTTTGAGCAAAATCCCGCTGTGCTGGCGGGGAATGGGCACGGGATGTCGGGCGTCCGGCGCGCTGTTTCCTCTCCGGTAATTCCAGGGTCGATTGGAGGCTGTATGTCGAAACGAATGCTGTTACCGGTATTGCTATTGGTTGGCTGCGGGATCGTCGCCACGGGGCAAGCCCAGCAGTTTATCTACAAGTGGAACGACGAGCAGGGGCAGATACAGTACTCCGAGTTGCCGCCGCCGGCTGGTGTGTCCTATGAGACGGTGCGCAAGCCCGCCGGCTTCGGACAGGAAAGCGGTCAGGCCCGCGATCTGGCCAAGGAACAGGAGGAATTGGCCAAGAAATTGGCCGAGGAAGAAGCCAAGACGCAGCAGCGGCAGCAAGAGCAGGCGCGGAAGGAGGAAGATGTGCGCGCCAAGAACTGCGAGATCGCCAAGAAAAACGTGGAAACGCTGCAAAGCGACCGGGCGGTGGTCAAGACCGATGCGCAGGGCAACAAGGTGGCGCTCGACGCCCAGCAACGCGCGACGGAGTTGCAAAAGGCTCAGAAAGACCAGGATTATTTCTGTAACCCCTGATCCATCGACTCATCATAAGGCCGATTCATGCGTGTATCCCGCTTTCCGTTGTTCACCGTCAAGGAAACTCCGGCCGACGCCGAGGTTGTCAGTCATCAGCTCATGTTGCGAGCGGGCCTGATCCGCAAGCTGGCCGCCGGTATCTACACTTGGCTGCCGTTGGGCCTGCGCGTGCTGCGCAAGACCGAGGCGGTGGTGCGCGAGGAAATGAATCGAGCCGGCGCGCTGGAATTGTCCATGCCCGCCGTCCAGCCGGCCGAACTGTGGCAGGAATCCGGTCGCTGGCAGAAGTACGGCCCGGAACTGCTGCGGATCAAGGATCGTCACGAACGCGATTTCTGCTTCGGTCCGACTCACGAGGAAGTGATCACCGATCTGTTTCGCCGTGAGATCAAAAGTTACAAGCAACTGCCAGTCAACTTCTACCAGATTCAGACCAAGTTCCGCGATGAGGTTCGGCCACGCTTTGGAGTGATGCGAGCACGCGAGTTCCTGATGAAGGACGCCTATTCCTTTCATCTGGACCCCGCTTCGTTACAGGAAACCTATGAGCGGATGTACGACGCCTACTCACGCATCTTCACCCGATTGGGGCTGCGGTTTCGCGCGGTGTTGGCCGATACCGGCAGCATCGGCGGCGCGCATTCCCACGAATTTCATGTGTTGGCCGAATCCGGTGAGGATGCCATCGCCTTTTCCGACGGCAGCGACTACGCCGCCAACGTCGAACTGGCCGAAGCGTTGGCCCCACCCGGCGAGCGCCCAGCGCCGGCCGAGACGCTGACGCGCGTGCATACGCCTGGCGTCAAGACCATCGTTGAACTATGCGATTTCCTTAAGGTTCCCGCCGAGCGGACGGTGAAGGCGGTGGTGGTCGAGGGTGAGGACAGGCAACCGGTATTATTGCTGGTGCGCGGCGACCATGAGGTGAATGCGATCAAGGCCGAAAAGCTGCCACAGGTCAAGGCGCCGCTGGCTTTCGCTAGCCCCGAGGCGATCCGGGCGGCATTTGGCGCCAGTCCCGGTTCGCTCGGCGCGGTCGGTTTCGGCGGTGCGGTGATCGCCGATCGCACCGTGGCCAAGATGGCCGATATGGTGGCTGGCGCGAACCAGGACGACTGGCATCTGACCGGTGTCAATTTCGGCCGCGATTGCCCGGAACCGCTGGTCGCCGATATCCGTAGCGTGGTCCAGGGCGATCCCAGTCCCGACGAACAAGGCACGCTGGCCATTGCTCGCGGTATCGAGGTCGGCCATATTTTTCAGCTTGGCCGCAAGTACAGTGCCGCCATGCAGGCCGAGGTGCTCGGCGAGGATGGTCAGCCGGCCATCGTCACCATGGGTTGCTACGGTATCGGCGTGTCGCGAGTGGTGGCGGCGGCCATCGAGCAGAACCACGACGAACGCGGCATCATCTGGCCGGCGGCGATGACCCCATTTCAGGTGGCGCTGCTGCCCATCGGCGCGGCGCGCTCGGCGGCGGTGCGCGAGACCACCGAGGCGCTGTATCGGGAACTGGTGGCCGCGGGCATCGAGGTCCTGCTGGACGATCGTGACGCTCGGCCCGGGGTGATGTTCGCCGATATGGAATTGATCGGTATCCCGCATCGGGTGGTGGTTAGCGAGCGAAACCTGGCCGCTGGTCAGGTAGAGTACCGTGGTCGGCGTGATCCGGACCACACGCGGGTGATGCAAGCGGATTTGCTCGGTTGGTTGCGGGAGCGACTGGTGGGGGAGCGGCATTAGGTCGGCGCGGGCATGCCGTGGAAGGATATGCGGAGTTATCCACAGAACCTGTGGATAACTCTGTGGATAACTTTCGCCCCATGAGCCTAACTCCGCGTCGCGAATAGAAGAATGACGGTTTGATGACTTTTTGACCAGCTTATGGTTTCTTTATTATCAACAAGTTATATTAGTAATTGGAATCAAGCGAGGAATTTATACCAAAATGGCGAGCGACAATGGCCAAGAACGGAAAGCGCATAAGCCTGTGGATAAGTCAAGCTCTCTTAAAATAAAAAAATTGTTTTTCGTCTAGTCAATCCGAAAATCGTGAAAATCCCGATAGGGCAATGTTTCGCATTGGACGTCAGTGACTCGGGCGGATGGCGGGCCTTGCCACAACCAGTCGCGTAGAGCGATAACCGCTCTTTCTTTCCCGCAGACCAAGACTTCCACCCGCCGGTCCGGCAGGTTGCGCACATAACCGTTGACGCCCAACCCCCAGGCTTTTTCAGCGGTGGCGTAACGGAAGCCGACGCCCTGAACGCGGCCGGTCACATGGCAGTGGAGGCACAGGGTTTTCAAGGCACTTCCTCTTGAATTGGTCTAGCGGGACGAACCACCGGTCGATTCCAATTCAGCCAGCCGCTCCGCGAGCATGGCGGCGTTCACGGTCCCCAAGTGAGTGTCGACGAGTTCCCCGGTGGGTGAAATCAGGAATGTGGTGGGCAAGCCCTTCAGCTCGAATCCGGGCAGCGGTTCGCCGCCACTCAGCGCCACGGGGAAGGTGATGGCCAGCCGTTCGACGAAGGCGCGGATTTCGGAGGGGGCGATATCCTCGAAATTGACGCCGACCACGGTGGCGCGTTCGTGGTGCTGCTTGTGAAACGCCTGCAATTCCGGCATTTCCAACAGGCAGGGAGTGCACCAGGTCGCCCAGAAATTGACGATGACCCACCGGCCGTGGAAATCGGCCAGCCGCACCGTCTGACCGCCCACGCCAGGCAGAGTAAAGTCCGGGCCTTGCGCGCGGGCGAGAGGGCTCAGCGCCAGCAATGCCAGCAGCAACAGCGCCGGCCGGAAATCGGTCCGATAAGAGCGGCATGGGGCGATGGTAGGCACTGGGGGTCTCGGTTGCGGGGCTCGGTGTGGGGCGGCAAGTCTAGGGAGATTCCGATCGAACCGCGGTATCGCGTACCGCATCCTCTCGGGCCTTGATCGCTTCGTCGCGTGCGTCCAGGGCATACCGGCGCGCATCTTCGTAGGCGCCCGTTTCCAAATGCGCTTGGGCTTTTTGCAGCAGAATCCAGGCTGCCTGCAAGGTGTTGGGCGCGCGCCGCGCCGCGCCGCTGGCCTCGGCCGACCAAATAGCCTGTCGGGCGTCGCTCATCTCTTGCACGGGGGCGCTCGCGCAAGCTGCCAGCGCCAATACCGTAACAACGAACAGGGTGGATCCGCGAGTAGACAATAGCTTTGAATCTGAGAAGGCGGCAGGCCGCTGTGTCTGGCTAGTAAAACGATGAATTCACTACGTAAACTAGCACCGGTTGTCGAAGTCGTCAAGCCAGTGCGGAAGAGGGAGGTGCCCGATGGTTGCAATGCGGTTCCGTTGCCTCGGGCAAGTTTATCGCTGAAAATCCAAGGGGTGGGAACCATGGCGGAAATATTGATCTTGTACTACAGTCGCACCGGAGGTACCGCCGAGATGGCGCGCCAAGTGGCTCGGGGCGTGGAGGAAGTGGAAGGTATGACGGCTCGGTTGCGCACCGTACCAGCGGTTTCAGCGGTTTGCGAGGCGGTCGAGGACGAAATTCCAAGCGATGGAGCGCCATATGCGAGTCCGAACGATCTGCGGGAGTGTGCCGGCCTAGCGTTGGGTAGTCCGACCCGTTTCGGCAACATGGCGGCACCGCTCAAGTACTTTCTGGATTCCACGGGAGGGCTCTGGCTGGCGGGGGCGTTGGCGGGAAAGCCGGCGGCGGTGTTCGCTTCGGTCTCGACCTTGCACGGCGGTCACGAATCCACTTTGCTGAGCATGATGCTACCGTTACTCCATCACGGGATGCTGTTGGTGGGGATCCCTTTCACGGAGGCGGCGTTGCATGAAACCCGTGGCGGCGGAACGCCGTACGGTCCGAGTCACTGGTCCGGGCCGGAATCCAACGCCGTGCTGACCGCCGAGGAAAAACGGTTGTGTCGCGCTCTGGGTCGGCGGTTGGCGTGGATCGCGCGGCGATTGGAGGCAGTGTGAGCCGGTTTTGGGGTGGGGTCGCATTAACGGGTTACTTCGGCCTGTTCGGCGTGTTGTTGCTTTGGTATGCCTGGTTGGAGCCGTCGAGCCGGTTGCCGACCGCTTTGGTGTTGATCCTGCTGGTGGGGCCGCTGCTGATGCCTTTGCGAGGCCTGCTGCACGGCCGCCCTTATACCCATGCTTGGACCAGCTTCCTCGCACTGTTTTATTTCACGGCCGGAGTTTTCAATGTTGCCGGACCCATGGTTCATCCTTGGATGGCATGGCTCGAAATCGGATTTAGCGTATTGCTGTTTCTGGGCGCGGTTCTGTACGCCCGCTCCCGTTGCCGGGAGTGGCGAGCGGCGGCCAACGAGCCGATCGTTGCTCCCGCCGCTCATGTTGTTTAACTCGAGAGCGACGTGCCGCCCAGGATGGAATCCAAGGAGCGATGAACCTCACGGCCCTGACATGGTCCATATGGCTTGTAAAGATTCGCTCAATCATGTTAGCATGACCAACTCTGGTGCGGGGTGGAGCAGTCCGGTAGCTCGTCGGGCTCATAACCCGAAGGTCGTAGGTTCAAATCCTGCCCCCGCTACCAAATTCCAAGGAAGCCCGTCAAGGGCTTTTTTTATGGGGCCGCGTCAGGCGTGTTCGAACTGATAAATAGGCGGATCGGTGAGACGGATGCCCGCCGGGGCTGAGGGAGAAGACGGCGCGCGCGGATAGGCGATGGAACTCCCCGGCTTGTGTTTTTTTGCGCCGTGAGGGATCGGGCGGATTGGCGAACGAAGTGGGCCGCTGGCCCACTTTTTATTTGGTGATCGAGATGCGCCAGGATTTTCAGATGCTCCGGCGGATAGTGGCCGCCACAGTGGAAGCGATGGGCTATGAACTGGTGGGCGTGGAGTTCCACCCGCGCCCCGGCAACGCGCTGTTGCGAGTTTATATCGACGGCGAAAACGGAATCACTCTGGATGACTGCCAGCAGGTCAGCCATCAATTGAGCGGCGTGCTGGATGTCGAGGATCCCATCGCCGGGCCATACACTCTGGAGATCTCTTCGCCCGGCTTGGACCGTCCGCTGTTCGAGGCCAAGCATTTTGCGCGCTTTGCCGGCGTGGTGGTTCGAATCCAGCTCAGAGAACCGCTGGACGGGCGGCGGAAACTGGTCGGGCACCTGCTGGGGATGCGCGGCGATGACGTGGTGATCGCGGGCAGCGACGGGCAGGAATGGGAGGTGCCGCTTGAGCGGATCGAGAAAGCTCGGTTGGTGCCCCAACTCTAAAGGCAGGATGACAGCGTGCGGCTCCGGCTGGGAGGCAGAACGACATGCGCGTTAAAGACAGCGTTAGCGTTAAAGACAGCAAAGAAGGCCACAAAGAAATTCTGCTGGTCGTGGATGCCGTTTCCAACGAGAGAGGCGTCAGCAAGGAAATCATTTTTGGCGCCCTGGAAGTGGCGTTGGCATCGGCGGCCAAAAAGCGCTACGAGGGCGATCCTGACGTGCGGGTGGCGATCAACCGGCGGACCGGTAGTTACGAAACCTTCCGGCGCTGGCTGGTCGTGGACGATGCCGCGCAGATCGAGAGCCCGGACCGGCAGATGAACCTCGAAGATGCGAGCCGAATCCAGGCGGATGTCCAGGCCGGCGGCTATGTCGAGATCCTCCTGGAAAACGCCGATTTCGGTGGCCGCATTGCCGCGCAGACCGCCAAGCAGGTCATCGTCCAGAAGGTGCGGGACGCCGAGCGAGCGCAGATCGTGGACGCCTATCTGCACCGCAAGGGTGAGTTGATCGGTGGGGTGATCAAGCGCCTGGAGCGGGATCGGGATCGACGCTCGGAGCGTGGCGAGCGCTCGGAGCGCAGCGATGTGATCCTGGATGTGGGTGGCAATGTCGAAGCCAAGATCATGGGCGAGGATCAGATTCCCCGCGAATCGTTCCGGACTGGCGAGCGGGTGCGGGGCTACCTGAAGGATGTGCGCACCGAAAGCCGCGGTCCCCAACTCTTCGTCAGCCGGGTGGCGCCAGAATTTCTGAGCGCGCTGTTCTCGCTGGAGGTGCCCGAAATCAACCAGGGCATCATTGAGATCAAGGGCGCGGCGCGCGATCCCGGCTCGCGGGCCAAGATTGCGGTCAAGAGCAAGGATGCCCGCATCGACCCCATCGGCGCTTGCGTGGGCATGCGTGGCGCCCGGGTGCAAAGCGTCACCAACGAGTTGGCCGGCGAGCGGGTGGATATCGTGCAATGGGACGACGATCCGGTCCGCTTCGTGATGAATGCGATGTCGCCGGCCGAGGTCGAGTCGGTCATCGTCGACGAGGACGCCCACAGCATGGATATCATCGTCGCCGACGAAAAACAGTTGGCGCAGGCGATCGGCAAGGGGGGGCAGAACGTGCAGTTGGCGAGCCGATTGACCGGCTGGACGCTGAACGTGATGACCCGAACCCAGGCCCAGGCCAAACGCGGTCAGGAGGACGAAGGCTTGTCGCGCATGTTCGTGGAGCAGTTGGGGGTCGATGAAGAGATCGCCGCGATCCTGGTGCGCGAAGGGTTCGCCGGCCTGGAGGAAGTCGCCTACGTGCCTGTCCACGAGATGCTGGAGATTCCGGAGTTCGATCAGGAGATCGTCGAGGAATTGCGCGGACGGGCGCGCGACGTGCTATTGACTCGCGCCATCGCCGCCGAGGAGCAGATCGACAGCACCCGGCCGGCCGAGGATTTGCTGGGGATGGACGGCATGGACGAGGAACTGGCCTTTACGCTGGCCAGTAACGGGATCGCGACCATGGAGGATTTGGCCGAGCTGTCGGTGGACGATCTCAACGATATAGCCGGATTGGATGACGAACGGGCCGCGAAACTGATCATGACGGCGCGAGCGCCTTGGTTTTCGAATGACGAGCGATAGATGGGAACGAGCTTGGGCTGGGGGTGGTAAATGACGGATGTAACGGTCAAGCAGTTTGCAACGGTCGTCGGCATACCGGTGGATCGCCTGTTGGAACAGTTTGCTGAGGCCGGTATACCGGTTGGCGGCGCGGAAGTGACGATTACGGAAAAACAGAAAATGGATCTATTGGCGCACTTGCGCAAGAGCCACGGTAACCGACCGATCCAAGGCGCGGCGGCCGAGCCCAAACGGATTACGCTCAAGCGTAAAACCCATAGCGAAATCAAGATGGCCGGCGGTGGTGGTGGGCAGATTAAAACCGTCAGCGTCGAAGTTCGCAAAAAGCGTACCTATGTCAAGCGTGGTTTGGCCGAAGACGATGCCTCCCGCCAGCGCGAGCCCACGCCGGTCGAATTGCTCGCGCCAACGATGGGCGCGGAAGAACGGCTCCATCATGAAGATGAAGCCAGTAACACGCGATCCGAGTCGGCGGTAGTGACGGCAGTACAAGCGCAGCCGTCGGAACAGGAAGCCTGTCGCCTGGCCGAGGCCGAGGAAGAAGCCCGTCGCTTGGCCGAAGCCGAGGAAGAAGCCCGTCGCCTGGCCGAAGCCGAGGAAGAAGCCCGTCGCCTGGCCGAAGCCGAGGAAGAAGCCCATCGCCTGGCCGAAGCCGAGGAAGAAGCCCATCGGGCAAAACAAGCAGCCGCTATCTCCCAATCCGCCGAAACGACGGCTCGTCGGATCACCGATACCACGCCGGTGTTGGTCCAGATCGAGCGGCGCGCCGAACCGAGTGCGTCGGAGAGAGGCGTTAAAGTCGGAAAATCGCCGGAGCCGACGTCGGAGCCAAAAGCGGTCAGAAAGCGTCCCGAGGCACCGGCCCGGAGCACGCCCAAGCCGCGCGGCGAGAGCGGAGCCGGTGCGCCGGGCCAACGCCGGGAAGCAGGTGGTGGCGGGGAGCGGTTCTCGCCTGGGCGCGGCGAATCGAAGGAAGCGCTATCCAACAAGGCCGACCGGCGCAAACCCAGGAAGAGCAAGGGAGCGAAGTCTTCCGCGTCCGCGCCGCCGCAGCGGCATGGTTTTGCCAAACCCACCGCGCCAGTGGTGCGCGAGGTGGCGCTGCCCGAAACCATCAGCGTCGTCGATCTGGCCCAGAAGATGTCGGTCAAGGCCACCGAAGTCATCAAGACGCTGCTGAAGATGGGGATGATGGTCACCATCAACCAGATGATCGACCAGGAAACCGCCGCGCTGGCTGTCGAGGAGATGGGGCATACCTACAAGCTGCTCAACGAAAACGCGCTGGAAGAAGAGCTGATCGCCGAGACTGGCGGCACGGCGATGCCGCGTCCGCCGGTGGTCACCATCATGGGTCATGTGGACCACGGCAAGACCTCGCTGCTTGATTATATTCGCCGAACTCGGGTCGCGGCCGGCGAAGCGGGTGGTATCACCCAGCATATCGGCGCGTATCACGTACGTACTCAGAAGGGTGTGGTCACCTTCCTCGACACGCCGGGTCACGCCGCGTTCACTGCCATGCGCGCGCGCGGCGCCAAGGCCACCGACGTCGTGGTATTGGTGGTGGCAGCCGACGACGGCGTGATGCCGCAAACAATCGAAGCCGTTCAGCATGCCCGTGCCGCTGGGGTGCCGATCGTGGTGGCGGTCAACAAGATGGACAAGTCCGGCGCTGATCCAGAACGGGTCAAGAGCGAATTGTCGGCGCAGGGCGTTATCTCCGAGGAATGGGGTGGCGATACTCTGTTTACCTACGTGTCCGCCAAGAGCGGCATGGGTGTGGACGAGTTGCTCGACCAGATTCTGGTACAGGCCGAAGTGCTGGAATTGCACGCGCCGGTGGATGGTTTGGCCAAGGGCGTGGTGATCGAATCGCGGCTGGACAAGGGCCGTGGCCCGGTGGCGACCGTGTTGGTGCAAAGCGGCACGCTGCGCAAGGGCGATGTGATTCTGAGTGGTCTCGAATACGGCCGGGTGCGTGCCATGCTTAACGAGGCCGGGCAAAGCGTGAGCGAGGCGGGTCCTTCGATTCCGGTGGAGGTGCTCGGTCTGTCCGGTACCCCCAAGGCGGGCGATGACGTTATCGCGGTCGCCGACGAGCGCAAGGCCCGCGAAATCGCCCTGTTCCGCCAAGGTAAGGCTCGCGAGGAGCAGACTCGCAAGCCGGTGATGGATATCGATGGCATCTCCCGGCAATTCGAGGCCGGGGAAATCAATATGCTCAACGTGGTGCTGAAGGCCGATGTGCAGGGTTCCGCCGAGGCCATCGTGGATGCGCTGACCCGCTTGTCCACCACCGAAGTGCAGGTCAAGATCATCGCCAGCGGTGTCGGCGGCATCAACGAATCCGACATCAACCTGGCCAAGACCTCCAAGGCCATCATCATCGGTTTCAACGTCCGCGCCGACAGCGTCGCCAAGCGGCTGGCCGAAGAGGAAGGGTTGAAGCTGCACTATTACAGCATCATCTACGAACTGATCGACGACGTAAAACGCGCGATGGTCGGCATGCTCAAGCCAACCTTCAAGGAAGAGATCGTCGGCCTGGCTGAGGTGCGCGATGTGTTCCGTTCGCCCAAGTTCGGCGTGGTGGCCGGCTGCATGGTGGTGGATGGGGTAGTGCGCCGCAACAATCCGATTCGGGTGCTGCGCAACAACGTGGTGATTTTCGAAGGCGCGCTGGATTCGTTGCGGCGCTTCAAGGACGATGTCGGCGAAGTGCGTGCCGGTACCGAATGCGGCGTGGGTGTGCGCAACTATAACGACATCCGCCAGGGCGACCATATCGAAGTCTTCGAGCGGGTGCAGGTGGAGCGCACCTTGTAACGAGTGCCGCGGAGCGATCGAGCGATGATGAAACCCTCCTCCCGTACCCGTCGGGTGGGTGAGCAGATCCGCCGGGAACTGGCGGATCTGATTCGCGCCGAGCTGCGCGATCCACGGCTGACCCTGGTATCGATGACCAGCGTCGAGGTTAGCCGTGACTTGGCGTACGCCCGGATTTACGTCACCTCAATGGCCGAGCGGGCCGAGCGGGCCGAGCAGGTCGCCGAACTCAACCGCGCCGCGCCGCTCCTGCGTCGCGAACTGGGTCGGCGCATGCACATCCGTATCGTGCCAAAGCTGGAGTTCCGCTACGACGAGGTGGTGGAGCGCGCCGCCCGGCTGTCGGCGCTGATCGATGCCGCGGTGGCCGCCGATGCCGTCCACCACCACGACGGGCCGGCGGCGGACGACGCCGAGGAATCGGTGTGACCGAGCGTCGCCCGCGCCGTCCGGTGAGCGGTGTGCTGCTGCTGGACAAGCCGGTCGGTTGGACTTCGAATGCGGCGCTGCAGACGGTCAAGCACTTGTATCAGGCCGCCAAGGCCGGGCACACCGGCAGTCTCGATCCGCTGGCCAGCGGCCTGCTGCCGATTTGTCTGGGCGAGGCCACCAAGCTATCCGGTTTCTTGTTGAACGCCGACAAGGGTTACCGGTTTACCTGCCGGCTGGGAGTGACCACCACGACCGGTGATGCCGAAGGTGAAGTGGTGGCCGTTCGTCCAGTGGGACCACTAAGCCGGGAATCGATGGAAGCGACGCTGCGGCGATTCGTGGGCACGATCCGGCAGATCCCACCGATGTACTCCGCGCTGAAGCATAACGGCCAACCGCTGTACAAATTGGCGCGCAAAGGCATGGAGGTCGAACGGGCGCCGCGCGAGGTGACCGTCCGCGAGCTGCATCTGCTGCGTCTGGATGACGAGGAGCTCGAGTGCGAGTTGCGTTGTTCCAAGGGCACTTATGTGCGGACGCTGGCCACCGACCTGGGCGAGATACTGGGTTGTGGCGCGCACGTCGCGGCACTGCGCCGCACTGCGGTGGAACCCTACGATGCCGCGAGGATGGTGACGTTGGAGTCCTTGCGCGAGTGGGCCGAGCAGGGGCTGGCGGCGCTGGATGCGCATCTGTTGCCTCCGGACAGCGCGGTGACGCAGTGGCCGGCGGTGCGGGTGGGGGATGATGCCGCCTTTTACTTACGGCAGGGCCAGCCGGTGCTGGCGCCGCGCGCGCCTTCCCAAGGCTGGGTGCGTTTGTACCAGGACGAACAGCATTTTTTCGGCATCGGCGAAATCCTCGACGATGGCCGGGTCGCGCCGCGCCGGTTGTTGGTCTGTGAAGTTCCATGACAAGGTTCGCTTGTTGCCTGACCTTGAATGGGGCTAACATTTCTGTCTTCATTGAGTTAACGAATCGAATCCGAATTGGAGTTTGACCTTATGCCGCTCAACATCGAACAAAAGACTCAGGTCGTGCGGGATTTTCAGCGCGGCCCTGTCGATACGGGTTCCCCGGAGGTGCAGGTTGCGCTGCTGACCACCCGCATCAACGGCCTGCAATCGCATTTCAGCGATCATAAGAAGGACCACCATTCCCGCCGTGGATTGCTGAAAATGGTCAACCAGCGTCGCAAGCTGCTGGATTACCTGAAAAGGAAAGATCTGCAATGCTATCAGGATCTGATCAGCCGCCTTGGCCTGCGCCGCTGAGGTTTTCCATCGATCTTTTGTTGCATAGGACGCTTTCGTGACGCCCATCAAAAAGACTTTTCAGTACGGCCAGCACGCGGTGACGCTGGAGACCGGCGAAATCGCCCGGCAGGCCAGCGGCGCGGTGGTGGTCAACATGGCCGATACCGTGGTGCTGGTTACCGTGGTCGCCGACCGGAAAACCAAGGAAGACCGGGATTTTCTGCCGCTGCGGGTGGACTACCAGGAGCGTAGCTACGCGGCGGGTCGCATTCCCGGCGGTTTTTTCCGCCGCGAGGGCCGTCCTTCCGAGAGCGAAATTCTGACTGCCCGATTAATCGATCGGCCGTTGCGCCCACTGTTTCCCGAAGGGTTCACCAACGAAGTGCAGATCGTCGCCACCGTGATGTCGTTGAACAGCCAGGTGGATCCGGAAATCCCGGCGTTGCTTGGCGCGTCGGCGGCGGTGGCGCTGTCTGGCGTGCCGTTCCAGGGGCCACTCGGCGCGGCCCGGGTCGGGTACCGCGACGGTCAATACCTGCTCAATCCAACCCGCCGCGAGTTGAAGGATTCGCAGTTGGACTTGGTGGTGGCCGGGACCGAGCGGGCGGTGCTGATGGTGGAGTCCGAGGCCGATGAATTATCCGAGGCGGTCATGCTCGGCGCGGTCATGTTCGGTCACGAGCAGATGCAGGCCGCCATTCGCGCCATCAACGAACTGACGGCGGAAGCCGGCGCGCAATCGTGGAACTGGCAGCCGCCGGCCGATGACGCGGCGCTGGCGGACGCAGTGCGCGCCATCGCCGAAACCGCGCTGGCCGAAGCCTATCAAATTCCCGAGAAGCTGACCCGCCAGCAGCGAGTGCATGAAATCCACGAGCAACTGAGCGCGCAACTGACGGCCCAGGAACCGGGACGCTGGACCACGCAGGCGATCGACGGCGCCTACTCGACGCTGGAAAGCGCGATCGTGCGCGGGCGCATCCTGTCCGGCCAGCCGCGTATCGACGGCCGCGATACCCGTACAGTGCGGCCGATTTCCATTCGGGTGGGGGTACTGCCGCGCGCTCACGGTTCGGCGCTGTTCACTCGCGGCGAAACCCAGGCATTGGTGGTGACCACGCTCGGCACCGACCGCGACGCCCAGATCATCGATGCCATCGAAGGCGAGTACCGTCAGCCGTTCCTGTTGCACTACAACTTCCCGCCGTATTCGGTGGGCGAGATCGGCCAGATCGGTAGTCCCAAGCGTCGGGAGATCGGGCACGGCCGCTTGGCCAAGCGCGGCGTGCAGGCGGTGATGCCCAAGCCGGAGAATTTTCCTTACACCGTGCGAGTCGTGTCGGAAATCACCGAATCCAACGGTTCCAGTTCGATGGCCTCGGTCTGCGGCGCCAGTTTGTCGCTGATGGACGCGGGCGTATCGATCAAGGCGCCGGTGGCGGGCATCGCCATGGGCCTGATCAAGGAGCAGGACCGTTTCGCGGTGCTGACCGACATCATCGGCGATGAGGATCATCTGGGCGATATGGACTTCAAGGTGGCCGGCACCACCACCGGGGTGACCGCCCTGCAGATGGATATCAAGATCGACGGCATCACCCGCGAGATCATGGAGCAGGCGCTGGCCCAGGCCCGCGAAGGGCGTTTGCATATTCTCGACAAGATGAGTGCGGTCATCGAAGCACCGAAGCTGGAACTGTCCGAGTACGCGCCGCGCTACACCACCCTGCGCATCAATCCGGAGAAGATCCGCGATGTGATCGGCAAGGGTGGCGTCACCATTCGTTCCATCACCGAGGAAACCGGTGCCACCATCGACATCACCGATGACGGCGTGGTGAAAATCGCCGCCGTGGACAAGGCGGCCGGCGACGAAGCCCGCCGCCGTATCGAACAGATCACCGCCGATGTGGAAGTCGGGCAGATCTACGAGGGCAAGGTGGTTCGGATCATGGATTTCGGTGCATTCGTGGCTATTTTGCCCGGCCGAGATGGGATGGTGCATATTTCCCAGATCTGCGAGGAGCGTGTGCAGAACGTGAGCGACAAACTGGCGGTTGGCGATGTGGTCAAGGTTCGAGTGCTGGAGATTGACAAGCAGGGTCGCGTGCGTCTGAGCATGAAAGGGCTGGACTGACATCGGTCACCGCCGCCATGGTTTCTTGCCTTGGCGCGGTTGCTTCGAGTATATTTCCTCGTCTTGCCGCGATAAAAACTGCGGCAAGGTTTTGGAGAGATGGCCGAGCGGTCGAAGGCGCAGCACTGGAAATGCTGTTTAGGGGTAACTCTAACGAGGGTTCGAATCCCTCTCTCTCCGCCAGATAGTCTTCCATAGCCGTCCATGATGGAAATTGAAACCCGCCAAGCGCGGGTTTTTTCATGCCTTTTGTTCCGCCAGCGTCCATGGCGTTCCGCCAGCATCCGGGGTAAGCTAGGGGTCACTGATAGGGGTCACTGACCCCCCTGAAATCGAGTGACCCCTAAATTCCTCCTTCACAGTGACCCCGCCCCACCGGAGTGACATCCACCCATGCCCTTGAGCGATGCCCTAGTGCGCAACGCCAAGCCCCGCGAGCGGCGCTACAAGCTGTTCGATGAAACCGGTCTGTTCCTGATCGTGACCCCTCAGGGCGGTAAATGGTGGCGTGTGCGCTATCGCTGGGAGGGACGGGAACAAACCTTGTCGTTGGGCACCTATCCAGCCGTCACCCTCAAGCGAGCGCGCATGGGTCGGGATGCCATCCGCCAGCAGATCCTTGAGGGCATCAATCCAGCCGAAGCGCGCAAGGCTGAAGACCCCGACGCGCTACGGGAAACCTTCGAGAGTCAGGCCCGACAATGGCATGAGGCCCGCGTACCCCGCTGGTCGGCGGTCCATGCCGCGCGGGTCTTGCGCGACCTGGAGCGGGACGTGTTCCCCTGGATTGGCACTACTCCGATTGCCACGCTGGCTGCCCCGCAACTCAAGCCCGTGCTGGCCCGCATCCGCGACCGTGGGGCCATCGAAAGCGCTCACCGGGTCTTGCAAATCATCGGGCAGGTCTGCCGCTATGCCATCGCCGGCGGCCATGCCGAGCGCAACCCCGCCACCGATCTAAAAGGTTGGTTGCCGAGCCCGACCCGGACTCACTTTGCCGCGCTGACCGATCCGCGAGCCATTGGCGAACTGTTGCGCGCCCTGGACGGCTATCAGGGCACGTTCCCGGTCCGGTGTGCCCTGCGGCTGGCGCCCCGGCTGATGGTGCGCCCTGGTGAGCTGCGGCAGGCCGAATGGGCGGAATTCGACCTGGAGGCGGCCCTGTGGCGCATCCCCGCCGCCAAGATGAAAACCCGGTCGGAACACCTGGTTCCGTTATCTCGGCAATGCCTGGCGATTCTGGAAGAGCTGCGGCCGTTGACCGGACGCGGGGATTATCTGTTTCCGAGCATTCGGGGTCGGAGCCGGCCCATGTCCGAGAACACAATCAACGGCGCGTTGCGGGTGCTGGGCTACGGCCCGGACGTGATGACCGCCCACGGTTTCCGCGCCATGGCCTCCAGCCGCTTGAACGAAATGGGCTGGTCCCCGGATGTCATTGAACGCCAGCTTGCCCATGCTGAAAGGAACGCCGTAAGAGCCGCCTACAACCGCGCGTCCTACCTGCCGGAACGCCAGAAGATGATGCAAGCCTGGTCGGATTATTTGGACGGGCTGGTGCAAGGCGCGGATGTGGTGGCGATGGCGTTGTTGCATAAATCGGGACAGGCCCCATATCTGAGGCATGAGCAAGCAAA
>ERZ795053.910-NODE-910-length-37796-cov-22.632972_pt1 | contig 37796 bp, 34 predicted proteins | sample MGYA00375137_ERZ795053 | MGnify/ENA primary metagenome ERZ795053 (study PRJEB30182, sample SAMN05720284) | activated sludge metagenome | isolation source: Anaerobic digester | place: Hong Kong | collected 2014-12-17 ... | reverse complement strand
ACGTTCGGGACTATTCCCCGCGCGCCTTGGCAATGATCTCCTCGGCCACGTTGTTCGGAACCTGGGCATAGGAGTCGAACTGCATGCTGTAGCTCGCGCGCCCCTGCGTCTTGCTCCGCAGATCTCCGACGTAGCCGAACATCTCCGACAGGGGTACGAGAGCTTTGACAACACGGGCGCCGCTGCGCTCCTCCATGGCCTGGATCTGGCCACGGCGGGAGTTCAGGTCGCCGATCACCTCACCCATGAAGTCGTCCGGGGTGGTGACCTCGACGGCCATCATCGGCTCCAACAACACGGGCTTGGCTTTGCGGGCGGCCTCTTTGAAGGCCATCGACCCGGCGATCTTGAACGCCAGCTCCGAGGAGTCGACGTCGTGGTAGGCACCGTCGAGCAGCGTCACCTTGAGGTCGACCATCGGATAGCCGGCGAGGATCCCGGTCGTCATGGCCTCCTTGCAGCCTGCGTCCACGCTGGGGATGTACTCCCGCGGGATGCGGCCACCAGTGACCTTGTTGACGAACTCGTAACCGTTCTCGGCGCGGTCCTCGGACTCCGAATCGGCGTTCGGCTCCAGGGCGATGATCACCCGGCCGAACTGTCCGGAACCACCGGTCTGCTTCTTGTGGGTGTACTCCTGCTTGGCCACCGGCACGGTCACCGTCTCGCGGTAGGCCACCTGCGGCTTGCCGACGTTGGCCTCAACCCGGAACTCCCGGCGCATGCGGTCGACGAGCACCTCGAGGTGCAGTTCGCCCATGCCCGCGATGATCGTCTGCCCGGTCTCCTCGTCGGAATGGACCTGGAACGTCGGGTCCTCCTCGGCCAGTCGCTGGATGGCGGTGGCGAGTTTGTCCTGGTCGCCCTTGGTCTTCGGCTCGATGGCCACCTCGATCACCGGGGCGGGGAAAGTCATCGACTCCAGCACGATCGGGTTCGCCGGGTCGCACAGGGTCTCGCCGGTGGTGGTGTCCTTCAGACCCATCACCGCGACGATCTCCCCGGCACCCACCGACGCGATCTCCTCGCGCTTGTTGGCGTGCATCCGGTAGATCTTGCCGATGCGCTCCTTGCGGTCCTTCACGCTGTTCAGCACCTGGGTGCCGGTGTTCAGGACCCCGGAGTAGATACGGATGTAGGTCAGCTTGCCCAGGTGCGGATCGCTGGCGATCTTGAACGCCAGCGCGGAGAAAGGCTCCTCGTCGTTGGGCTTGCGCTCCATGACCACGGACTCGTCGCCGGGCTTGTGCCCGGTGATCGCCGCCACGTCCAGCGGAGTCGGCAGGTAGGCCACCACCGCGTCGAGCATGGGCTGCACGCCCTTGTTCTTGAACGCGGTACCGGTCAGCACCGGGGTGAGCTTGCCGTCGAGGGTCGCCCGCCGGATGCCGGCCTGCAGTTGCGCCTCGGAGGGCTCTTCGCCTTCGAGGTACATGTGCATGATGTCGTCGTCAGCCTCGGCCAGCGTCTCGATCAGCTTCTCGCGGTACTCAGCGGCTTTGTCGGTCAGGTCTGCGGGGATGTCCTCCAGGACGTAGTCCTCACCGATCTGGGTCTCGCCGCGCCACATCATGGCCTTCATCCGAATCAGGTCAACCAACCCGATGAAGTCCGCCTCGGCACCGATCGGCAACTGCAGCACCAACGGCGTGGCGCCCAGGCGCGAGACGATGGTGTCGACACAGAAGAAGAAGTCCGCACCGGTGCGGTCGAGCTTGTTCACGAAACAGATGCGCGGCACGGAGTACTTGTCGGCCTGGCGCCATACAGTCTCCGATTGCGGCTCCACGCCGGCCACACCGTCGAACACGGCGACCGCACCGTCGAGCACCCGCAGCGACCGCTCCACCTCGACGGTGAAGTCGACGTGCCCGGGGGTGTCGATGATGTTGATCTGGGTGCCTTTCCACTCACAGGTGGTGGCTGCCGAAGTGATCGTGATGCCGCGCTCTTGTTCCTGCTCCATCCAGTCCATCGTGGCTGCGCCGTCGTGGACCTCACCGATCTTGTAGTTGATACCGGTGTAAAAGAGGATGCGCTCAGTCGTGGTGGTCTTACCGGCATCGATGTGGGCCATGATGCCGATATTGCGCACGTTGTTGAGGTCTGCCATGTCGTTACGCCCCTACCACCGGTAGTGCGCGAAGGCTTTGTTGGCTTCGGCCATCTTGTGGGTGTCCTCGCGCTTCTTCACGCTGGCGCCCAGGCCGTTGCTGGCGTCGAGAAGTTCGTTGGTAAGGCGTTCAGTCATGGTCTTCTCACGACGGGCGCGCGAGTAGGTGACCAGCCAGCGCAGGGCCAGGGTGTTCGCACGGCCCGAACGGACCTCGACCGGGACCTGATAGGTCGCTCCACCGACACGGCGGCTCTTGACCTCGAGGGTCGGACGGATGTTGTCCAGGGCACGCTTGAGCGTGACCAGCGGGTCCTGGTCGGACTTCTGGCGGCATCCCTCAAGAGCGCCGTAGACGATCGATTCGGCGGTGCTCTTCTTGCCGTCGAGCAGCACCTTGTTCACCAACTGGGTGACCAATTGCGATTCGTATACGGGGTCGACGACCACCGGGCGCTTGGCCGCGGGTCCCTTGCGAGGCATCAGCCCTTCTCCTTCTTCGCGCCGTACCGGCTGCGAGCCTGCTTGCGATTCTTGACACCTTGGGTGTCCAGTGCTCCGCGAACGACCTTGTACCGCACACCGGGCAGGTCCTTCACACGACCGCCACGCACGAGCACGATCGAGTGCTCCTGCAGGTTGTGGCCGACGCCGGGGATGTACGCGGTGACCTCGATCTGACTGGTCAGGCGCACACGGGCAACCTTGCGCAGCGCAGAGTTCGGCTTCTTCGGGGTGGTCGTGTAGACACGGGTGCAGACCCCACGACGCTGCGGGCTTCCCTTGAGCGCAGGGGTCTTGTTCTTGGCGACCTTGTCCTGCCGGCCCTTGCGGACCAACTGCTGGATCGTGGGCACTACGTCTCCGCTCTTTCGATCGGTGGTCAGTGGTGGTACCAGGTGTGGCACCGTGCGTTGCGACGTCCGGTTCCTCCGACCCACGCGGTCGGGCGTGTCGCGGATTTCTCCGCATGCAACGCGACCGGTTTGTAGGTCGGGGTCAGTTCCCAGCGCTCACAGCGCAAGCCAACCCCTGGGCTTTGAGGCCCCGGTAGGTTGGCTAGTAGGTCACTAACGGCGGCGTCCGGACGTCCCGGACACTCCTAAAAAGGTACCGCACGTCTCACGGCCGGGTCAAAGGGGGTTGCCGGTGAATCTGGCGTTTGGCCTGTGACCTTGCTTACCCTAGCGGCCTCCGAGGCACGGGTGGGGTGATTCGGCGCCCGTGCGCGGCGTTGCTGAGGGTCATCTTCGGTCCGAGGCGTTCAGCGAGCGGCCCCGACACCCGTCAGACTTACCGCATGACCGAGTTCGCTGCAGACTCCGCCGTCGACGTCTTCTTCCTCGCGATCGGGATGGCGCTACTGGCCACTTTGTTGTGGATGGCCTACAAGACCCTCCAGCACCCGCGACTGCCGGTCAACCGCCCCGCTTCATCACCACCGAGCGTGACCTGGTCCGGCGTGCTGCGCTATCTGCTCACCACACCATTGATGGTGGCGTTCTGGATGTTCGTCCTGCTGGCGCTTCTGACCGCGGCCGCGAGGGACCGCAGCGGTGAACAGATCGTCGTCGCGACGTCCGCGGTGATCGGCGGCGCACGCCTACTGGCTCACGTGCACGAGGAGATCGCCCACGAACTGGCGAAGGCGGTGCCGATCGCGATCCTGGGTTTCATCCTGATCGGCGGAGGATTCACCGGGATCGACGCGGCGACCACAACTATCGAACAGATACCCGTGGACCTGGTCGACACGTATTGGTTCGGCCTGGTCATGTTCGACTTCGTCATCACCGCACTGTGGTTCGGTTCTATCCGGCTGGCCTGGCGGCGTCGGAACAGTCGGGTAGAGGGCGGGGGTTCGGTGGACAACTGGGCGGTGCGTGCGTTGCGCCGGTTGCGACGTATCGGCTACACGGCTCCGGCGGGCGAAGCACCACCGGTCGAAACCGTCTGATTCGCGAGGACGGTCCATGGTGTTGGGGGCGTGCGGGGGCCACGTCCGCGGCAACTGTTGGGCCTGTGGCACCCACAACGCGGCCCGCGCCTCGCCGCTCGACGCCGCACAGCCGTTGGACTTAGGTACACGCGTTGGACTCCGGTACAACCGTTGGAGTACCACGGCCGTTCCTTCTCTCACCCCTGTACCGATGTCCAACGGATGTACACAACTCTCACGCCGATGGCACCGGCGACGCGGCCCGCGCCCAGCCGCACCCAGCCGCTCGACGCCGCACAGCCGTTGGACTGCCGTTACGCCGATGGCATCCACAACGCGGTCACGCCTCGCCGCACGCGCCGCAGGCAGCGCGCGACTCCTACCACCAACCGATCAAGGCGTTGACGTTGTTCGTGTCCACGCTCGTCGATGCCAGGCCCGCGATCAGGGCAACGACCAGGAAACCTGCGACCAGAATGCCCACCGCGATGTTGATCCACGCGATGATCTTGGCCGCTGTGACCATGCCGGAACCGTTCACCCAGCCGTTGGAAGCCACGATCGCTTTTGAGGCCTTACTGGCGAAGATCAGGGCGACGATCGCCAGCACGAACGGACACACGGCCCACGAAAGGATCGCCAGCACGAGCGCGACGATGGCATCGGAGGACGTCTGCGGCTGAGGCTGCGGTTGTTGCGGGTACCCGTATGCAGGAGGCGGAGGTGGTTGGCTCACGGCCACCAGACTATCGGCTGGGAGCCGTCGTTTCGCGGTTCCGATGGGCAGCCACCCAGTGCAGCGCGATCCCGGCGGCAACAGAGGCATTCAGGGACTCCGTTGCCGCTGTCATCGGGATGGACACCAGCAGATCGCAGCGCTTGGCAACCAACGAGCCCAAGCCGCGGCCCTCAGCCCCGACGACCAGGGCCAACGGTCCGTCGGACAACTTCGCGAGTTCACCGAGATCGTGGTGAGCCTCACCGTCGAGCCCCACGCAGAACGCCCCGTGTTCCTGAAGTGTCTGCAGGGTCTGCGAGACATTGCCGATCTGGCAGACGGGCAGCCGTGCGAGCGCTCCGGCGGAAGTGCGCCAGGCCGCGGGCGTCACCGGCGCCGAGCGGCGCTGCGGGATCAACAAAGCGGTGGCTGCGAAGGCGGCTGCCGACCTCGCGATGGCTCCCAGGTTGTGCGGATCGGTCACCTGATCCAGGACCACCCACAAAGGGTTCTGCGTGCCCAACAGAGCGTTCAGGTCGCTGTACTGGAACGGCTGTGTCACCAGGACCACACCTTGGTGCACCACATCACCGGCTGCATCATCGACAGTCGACCGCGGAACCTCTTTGATCGGCAGCCCGGCGGCGTCTGCCAGGGTGACCGCCTCTTGGACACGCTCGTCGAGGTCGGTCCGTTGCTGCACCAGAAGTTCTACCGCCGGAATACCGGCACGCAGCGCCTCGACCACGGGGTTGCGCCCAGCCACCACGTCGCGGGGGCGCTTACCGCCGCCACCCTCGCGCCGGGGTTTGCTCGCCGCGCGGTCCTTCGCCTTGGACCGTCGGGCGGCCGGGTGTCCCGGGCGGTCCTTCGCCGCTGGTGTGGGACCTTTGCCTTCCAAGCCCTGCCGCCGCTGGCCCCCCGAACCGACGCTGGCACCCTTCTTGGACCCCGATGTGCGCCGCGCTCCACGCCGCTGAGAGTTACCTGCCATCGGAGACCACCGCCCAGACCGGCCCGGTGGGTCGGTCCTCGATCTGGACGCCTGCGCCGGCCAGTCGATCCCGGATCGCGTCGGCCTGTGCCCAATCCCGGTCGGCCCGGGCCTGCTGACGTGCTGCCAGCAGTTCCTCGACCAAGGCCGACAATGCGGTTGCCGCCTGCTCGGATTCCCGGTCGCGCGAGCGCCACGGATCCTCGAGCGGGTTCACGCCCAGTACCGAGCACATGGCACTCACCGACCGCCACGCCCGTCGCGCGGCCTGCTCGTCGCCGGCCTCGATCGCCCCGTTACCTACCCGCACCGTGTCGAAGATGACCGCCACCGCAGCCGGAACTCCCAGATCATCGTCCATGGCGGCCACGAAGGGGTCTGGGCATTCCGACGCCAGGGCCGCCGGTAGCGGTTCGCCGGCCAGTCTCTGCAGAAAAGCCGAGATGCGGCGAAATCCGACAGCCGACTCGGTGACGGATTCGTAGGAGAACTCCAGCGTCGACCGGTAGTGCGCGGCCGCCAGGTAGTAGCGCAACTCGACCGGACGTACGTGTTTGAGCACCTCGTCCACGGCCAGCGCGTTGCCCAGGGACTTGCCCATCTTCTCCCCGGCGGCCGTCACCCAGGAGTTGTGCAACCAGTACCGCGCGAACGGGTCCCCCGCGGCCTTCGATTGGGCCAGTTCGTTCTCGTGGTGCGGGAAGATCAGGTCGATCCCGCCACCGTGGATGTCGAACTGCTCCCCCAGGTAGTACACGGCCATCGCCGAGCACTCCAGGTGCCAGCCCGGCCGGCCCGGGCCCCACGGCGATTCCCACGCCGGCTCCCCCGGCTTGGCGGCCTTCCACAGTGCGAAGTCGCGGGGATCGCGTTTGAGCACGTCGCCGGCAGGGTCCGCTGCGGCCTGCAGGTCGTCCGGCCGCTGCCGGGACAGCTGCCCGTAGTCCGGGTAGGAGGCAACCGAGAAGTAGACGTCCCCGCCCACGGCGTACGCGGCACCGGAATCCAGCAGTCTGCCGATCAAGGCGATCATCTGCGGAATGTGGCCGGTGGCGCGGGGTTCCACTGTTGGCGGCAGGCAGCCAAGGATCTCGTAGGCGTGGCTGAATTCCCGCTCGTAGTGCTGGGCGACCGCCCACCACGGTCGCTGCTCCTGCGCTGCCTTGAGCAGGATCTTGTCGTCGATGTCGGTGACGTTGCGGCAGACCGTCACGTCGTAGCCGCGGGCCATCATCCACCGCCGCAGGACGTCGAAGACCACTCCGGGCCGCAGGTGACCCACATGCGGGGATGCCTGCACCGTGGCTCCGCAGTAATAGACGGAAACGCGCCCTTCCTGCAACGGCACGAAATCGCGCACACTGCGAGTGCTGGTGTCATAGAGGCGCAGGGTCACGGCACAAGGCTATCGACTGCGCGTAACCAGGGCGGTGGCCATTGCGGCCAACCCTTCGGACCGACCTGTCAGACCCAGTCCGTCGGTGGTCGTGGCCGATACGTGAACCGGGCATCCGGCCGCGGCCCCCAGCACCTCTTGTGCCTCCAGTCGACGCGGGCCGATACGCGGACGATTGCCGATCATCTGCACTCCGATGTTGACCAGGTCGAAGCCCTGCTTGCGCGCGTGCACGGCCACCGCTCGCAGTATCTCGGCACCCGAGGCGCCGCGGTATTCCGCACGGTCGGTCCCGATCAGTCCACCGAGGTCGCCGAGCCCACAGGCGTTGAGGACAGCATCGGCGCAAGCGTGCGCAACGACGTCGCCGTCGGAGTGCCCGGCCAAGCCCACCTCACCGGGCCAGAACAGCCCCGCGACCCACGCGGGGGAACCTGGGTCGAACGCGTGCACATCGGTGCCGATACCCACCATCGCAAGCATGGAGTCCTCCTGAACTGTCGGGTCGAAGGCCACCGAACCGCCGACGACAGGATCCTGTTGTGCCAGGACGGACTCGGCGACACGCATGTCAAATCCGGTGGTGATTTTGAACGACCGTTGGGATCCGTCGACCACGTGCACCTCGATCCCGGCACGTTCCACCAGCATGGCGTCATCGGTGACTCGGACATCCAGCGTGGCGTGCGCATCCTTGAGGATGTCCAGACGAAAGCCCTGCGGTGTCTGCACGGCGACCAGTTCGTCACGCACCGGCGTGCTGTGGACCACACCGTCGCGGACGACCTTGATGGTGTCGGTGACGGGCATGACCGGGATGACGGCGTCCTGTCCGGCGACCAGTGCGTCGAGCACCCGCTCGAACACCTCCGGCGGGGCGAATGGCCGGGCCGCGTCGTGGATCAGCACGAACTGCGTCCCGGCGTCGAGCACACCCAGACCGTGGCGCACCGACGCATCGCGGGATGCTCCTCCGGCAACGACCCGCACCCCCTCGGGTATCACGCCTGTCGACACCAGGTCGTCGGCGCGTCCTGGCGGGGCGACAACCACGACCTGGCCGATCCGGTCCACCTGACTCACGGTTCGCAGACAGTGCTCGATCATGGACCGCCCGGCTACCCGCACGAGAGCTTTGGGAACACCGGCACCGAGGCGTTGACCGCTACCGGCGGCCACCAGTACCAGTCCGATCATGGCGGTGTCCTTGCCGCCTGAGGCATCATGCCTGCGCCAGCCGCGCGAACACCAGGCGCCCGTGACTGGTCGTGGTCACCGACGTGAGGCTCACTTTGACGGTGTCCCCGATCAGATGGTCGGCGCGTTGCACGATCACCATCGTGCCGTCCGGAAGATGACCGATGGCCTGTCCGGGCTCCTTGCCGGACCTCGCCAAGTGCACTTCGACCTCGTCACCGGAGGTCACCGGTGCGGCCATGGCTTTGGCCAGGGCATGCAGGTTGAGCACGTTCACCCCGGCCAGTCCCGCGGCATCGGCCAGATGCTGGTCCAGGGTGATCAGCGCGACCTTGCGGCGAAGACAGATCTGGACGAGTTTGGCATCCACCTCGCTGACCCCGGCCGGGTCATCCTGGATCACCTCGAGCGGCAGGTCGTCTCGCAGCTTCGCCAGAACGTCCAGTCCCCGGCGCCCACGGGCGCGGCGGCCCTCGTCCGCGCTGTCTGCCAAGCCCTGCAACTCACCCACGACTGCCTGCGGCACAAGCAGGGTTCCAGTGAGGAAGCCGGATCGCGCGACCTGCAAGATCCGCCCGTCGATGGCCACGGACGTATCCACCACTTTGGGCCCCCAGCCAGGGCTGACAGTCGAGGAACCCGCACGCTGTCCCGCGAGGTCGCCGCGGATCACCGCCCCTCGGGTGCGGGCGATCCGGAAGCCGGCGAGAGCGCCGAGCACCACGAGGAAGGCGAACAACGCGGCCATCATCGCCGCGGGGCCCAGCAGGAACAGCGGCCAGGCCACCAGCGAGACGCCCACCATTCCCACGATCGCACCGGTGAATCCGGCCACAACTTGGTCCGGCGGAAGGGTGTTGAGGCGTCGCTCTCCGCGTTCGATGCTGCGCAGCAGGCGGCGGCTGAAGACGCCACCGAGGGAATAGCCCAGGCCCGCACCAACGATGACCGATGCGACGGTGACGTCGAACAGGCCGAGAATGCGACCTGGGTTGTCGGCTTGCAGACCGGTGCCGACCTGGAAACCTACCGCGGCGCCGAAGACGACCAACAGCAGGCGCAGGACTTCAGCGCCAAGGTCTGGAACGCGAGACAGCCGGGGCATGACCCCAGACTAGGACGCAAGGACCTCATCAAGGATGATCTCGGCCTTGTCCTCGTTGGTCTGTTCGGCCAGGGCCAACTCGCTGACCAGGATTTGACGTGCCCGCGACAGCATGCGCTTCTCGCCCGCGGACAGCCCTCGGTCCTGATCCCGGCGCCACAGATCACGCACGACCTCAGCCACCTTGATGACGTCGCCGGAGGCCAGCTTCTCGACGTTGGCCTTGTACCGGCGCGACCAGTTGGTGGGCTCTTCGGTGTACGGCTGACGCAGGACCGAGAAGACCTGCTCCAGCCCCTCCGAGTTCACCACGTCGCGAACGCCGACCAAATCGACGTTGTCCGACGGCACCCGGACGACCAGATCGCCCTGATCGATGCGCAGAACCAGATACTCTCGCTCTTCACCCTTGATCACGCGCTGCTCGATCGATTCGATGAGAGCTGCTCCGTGGTGTGGGTAGACAACTGTGTCTCCGACGGAAAATGCCATAAGTTGAGTTGTCCCTTCCGTGGACTCCATCGTAACACGCCGTATTCATGCGGTTAAAGGTTCGTAAACCAGGCCCGCGGCCAGTCAGTGCCGTCGAGTCGCCTTTGATCGCCGGACCCGCCCCCGATAGAGTGCCCACAGCACTGCCGCCCCCGGGAGGAAACTCGTGACCACAGCCCGTCGCCGCCTCGTAGCGATCGCTACTGTCGCCGTACTGCTGCCATCCCTGTCGGGCTGCTGGGCGGGATTCGACGCTCAGACCTCCATGCAGGCCAACCAGGCAGTCGGTAACGGCGCCAACATGTCCACCGGGGACATCGAGATCCGCGGCGCCACCTGGGTGCGCAACACCGCGAACCCGGCCGAGGCGACACTGACCGCCACATTCGTCAACAACAGCGACGTGCCGGACAAGCTGGTGAAGGTGGAGATCGAGCCACCGTCACCCATGGGCATCACCGGCGGGGAGCTTGAGGTGCCCGTGATCGGGTCGCTGCGCACCGGCTACTGGAGCCCGAACTTCATCAACGCGTTCGGTGTGCAGGCGTTCCCCTCGACGTTCGTGACCACCACCTTCACCTTCGAGAACGCCGGCACCGTCACCGGCGATGTCTTCACCACGCCGAACACCGGCCAGTACGCCGGTGTGGCGGTCTCACTGGTCGAGCAGAAGAAACTTCAGGAGTTGGTCGAGCAAACCGACACCACGGACGACACGACCACCACCGAGAAGGTCGCCAAAGCCAAGAAGAAGAAAAAGGCACAGGCGGCCGGCGAGTAGTCGGGCCAGTCGGCTCGCGCCTACACCTCGAGTTTGTAACCCAGTCCGCGCACGGTCACCAGCATTGTCGGCTCCGCCGGATCGGCCTCGATCTTGGACCGCAGGCGTTTGACGTGGACGTCCAGCGTCTTGGTGTCGCCGACGTAATCCGAACCCCAGACCCGGTCGATCAACTGCCCCCGCGTCAGAACCCGTCCCGCGTTGCGCATCAACAGGGCGAGCAGTTCGAACTCCTTGAGCGGTAGTTTCACCACCTCGCCGTCGACCGTCACCACGTGCCGGTCGACGTCCATCCGGATGTTGCCGACTACCAACGTGGGCTCGGCGTTGCTCCTTTCCTCGGGGCCGCGCCGACGCATCACCGCCCGTATGCGCGCGACCAGTTCGCGCGACGAGAAGGGCTTCGTGACATAGTCATCGGCGCCGAGTTCCAGGCCCACGACCTTGTCGATCTCGGAGTCCTTCGCGGTGACCATGATGATCGGCACCTGCGAGGTGCTGCGAATCACCCGGCACACCTCGGTGCCCGGCATCCCCGGCAACATGATGTCGAGCAGGACGAGGTCGGCGCCCTCCTGTTCGAAGGTCTCGACAGCGGTGTTGCCGTCGGCCGCCACCGACACCTCGAACCCTTCCTTGCGCAGCATGAACGCCAGCGCATCGCTGAACGACGGCTCATCCTCGACGACCAGGATCCTGCTCATGGGGTGCTCTCCTCTTGGGCGGTTCTGACGGCTACGGGGACTTCTGCCTCGGTATAGGTCGGAAGGCGCAAAGTGAAGGTGCTGCCCTCGCCCAGCACGCTCCACACCCCTACCTCACCGCCGTGATTCTCGGCGACGTGTTTGACGATGGACAACCCGAGCCCGGTGCCGCCAGTGACGCGTGACCGGGCCTGATCGACGCGGTAGAAGCGTTCGAAGACGCGGTTCAGTTCGCTCTCCGGGATGCCCATGCCCTGATCCGTGACGCTGATCTCGACGACGCCCTTGGACAGCCGCGTAGCGATAGCCACCTTCGTTCCCCGAGTGCTGTAGTTGATGGCGTTGGCCAGCAGATTTCTCAGGGCCGTGACGAGCTGCCCCTCGACTCCCAGGGTCTGCAGGCCGGGTTGTCCGCCCACGACGATTTCGATCTGTGAGTTCTGCGCCTGCAGTCGGGTGGTGTCCACCGCTTCGGACACTAGTGCATCGATGTCCACGGGCTCGGCATCCTTGAGGGGGTCGGCCCCCTGGAGTCGGCTCAGATCGATCAGATCGCCGACCAACTCGCTGAGCCGACCGGCCTCGGCCTCCATCCGGCCGGCGAAATGACGCACGGCCTCGGGCTCGTCCGCCGAGCTGAGAACAGCCTCGGCCAGCAGGCTCAGGGCACCGATCGGGGTCTTCAGCTCATGGCTGACGTTTGCCACGAAATCCCGGCGGACGGCGTCGATGCGCTGGGCCTCCGAGAGGTCCTCGGCAAGCACCAGAACGGTGTCCGGGCCCAGCGGGGCGACCCGCAACCGCAAAGAGATCAAACCTTTGCCCAGCGGGGGTCGACGCACCGTCAGATCGTGTTCACGGATCACCGAGTCCCTGCGCACGTCGGCGACCATCGACACGATCTCGGGGATCGCGATCCGGCCGTTCTGCACCAGCGTCAGCGCCAGCGCCTGATTGCTCACGCGGATGGGCGCCCCCGAACCGTCCACCATGATCGAGGCACCGGGCAGTGCTGACAGGATGCGTTCGATCTCGGCCTGCTGGACCTCCTCGGCCTCATCGCGAGCATTCGTGCCCTCGACGAGGCTCCGCGACCGCCACCGCGCCACGAGCAGACCGATGCCCAGGCCGATGACGGCCCCGACCAGCAACCAGAGTCCTGCCACACCTGTGAGGATACGAATCGCCGGGCAAGGGTCGCAGCAGACGGTGCGCCGCCCCCTTTGTGTTGCCTGCCGTTCATCTCACGTACGCCCACGGCAGATTTCGCGTCCGTGGCACGGGCCCCCGCTGGAGCGCATGGGCGACTTCGCCGTCGCATCGGCACGGTGACCTTCCCCAGGGCGACGTTGTTGGGCACTTCGGGCACCGAAAACCCCCAACAACACCGCCCTCAACGGTCTGCGCACCGGGTGGACCGGTGCCGCAAGAGCTCTGTGGGTCGTGCTCCAGCGTGGGGACGGAATGGCCCCCTCCCTGCCCACGGCACGTTGCCTTGTTCATGTCTCGTTCACTTTCAGGTACACTCGCGTTCAGAAAAGCCAGGAGGTGTGGCCATGATGACGATGATCTGGAATCTGACGACCGGTCCAGATGGACGCCGAGCCCTGCGTGCTTCCTGGAAGCCCGTCATGGTCCCCGGGCCACGCACGAGCACCGAGGACAGCGCGGTGCAGGACGCGGTGCTCAACGCCTCCTGACGCACCACCGGCTCGGGCCGGCGAACCCGCCCGGAAGCGCCATTGACCAGCATCGGCGAGACTGGACACATGCACGATGCCCGCCGGGTGGCCATGATCTCCATGCACACCTCACCGTTGGCCACCCCCGGAAGCGGTGACGCCGGGGGCATGAACGTCTATGTCCTCGAGGTCGCCAAGGAACTCGCCAAAAGATCCACGGAAGTCGAGATCTTCACCCGGGCCACCAGCAGCGAACAGCCCCCGCAGGTTTCGGTGACCGACGGCGTCACGGTGCACCACGTCAGCGCAGGACCCTACGAGGGCCTTCGCAAGGAACAACTCCCCGCCCAAATGTGCGCCTTCACCGCGTCGGTGCTGCACGCCGAGGCGTACCGTCCCGAGGGTTACTACGACATCGTCCACTCCCACTACTGGCTGTCAGGGCAAGTGGGCTGGGTGGCCGCCGAGCGCTGGCAGATACCGCTGCTGCACAGCATGCACACCATGGCGAAGGTGAAGAACCTGACGTTGGCCGCCGGTGATGCACCCGAACCGTTCGAACGGGTGATGGGTGAGGAACAGGTGGTTGCCGCAGCCGACGGGTTGATCGCCAACACCGAGACCGAGGCCGAGGACCTGATCGCGCTCTACGACGCCGATCCCACGTCGATCACGGTCGCATTGCCCGGGGTCGACCTGGGCGCATTCACCCCCGGCTCGCAGTCCGCGGCCCGCCACCGATACGGCTTCGACGACGACGATGTGATCCTGCTGTTCGTGGGGCGCATCCAGCCCCTCAAGGCACCTGACGTGCTGGTGGCTGCTGCGGCGCAACTACTGGCCCAGCGTCCTGAATTGCGCCCCCGACTCAAAGTGGTCATCAACGGCGGCCCGTCCGGATCCGGGATCGAACGGGCCGGGGATCTGCCGGCGCTGATCGATTCCCTGGGCATGGGCGACGTCGTGCGGATGATGGATCCGGTCAGCCGCGATGCCCTTCCGGATCTGTACCGGGCCGCGGATCTGGTGGTCGTCCCCAGTTACTCCGAATCCTTCGGGCTGGTGGCTGTCGAGGCGCAGGCGTGCGGCACACCGGTGGTCGCCAGTCGAGTTGGCGGCCTGACCACTGCCGTCGCCGATGCTGGCATCCTGGTCGCCGGGCACGATCCGCGCGACTACGCCACAGCGCTGGAACAGGTCCTGCTGGCACCCAGTCGGCTCAGCGCTCTCTCACTGGCGGCTCGAGACCACGCAGAGCAGTTCAGTTGGGCAGCGACCGCCGACGCCACACGTGAGGCCTACCACCGAAGCCTGGACAGCCGCCCGGTGTTGCTGCGCAGGTACGCATGATCGAGATCATCGCGGATTGGCTCGACGCCTCCGGTCTGGACCATGACCGGGCCGGGGACGTCTTCACGGTGATCCTGCCCGGTGAGCACAAACTGCGGACAACGTGTTCCCTGGCAGTCGGTCGCCACTCCTTGGCGGTGAACGCGTTCGTGGCTCGACACCCGGACGAGAACACCGCCGAGGTGCACCGTTGGCTGCTGGAACGCAACCGCCGCTTGTTCGCCGTGGCCTACGCGATCGACCAGTTGGGCGACATCTATCTGGTGGGCCGGGTGCCCGTGGCCGCGGTCAGTGACGACCTGCTCGACGCCCTGCTCGGAGCGGTGCTGCAGGAGGCCGATGGCTCCTTCAACACGATCCTCGAGATGGGCTTCCGCTCGTCCATCGAGAAGGAGTGGCGCTGGCGACTGTCCCGCGGGGAGCCGACCGCCAACCTCGCCGCCTTCGAACACCTGCGTCCGCGCGACTGACGACCTGTCGCCGTGGGTGTGACCCGGAGGTGTCGCCGCGAGAATTGGTCGCGATCACCGCGCTTCCCGGACCTCGCAGACGGGCCGCCAAACCCAAATCCAGCCAGCCGACCCACCCTCGACGTCGGTATCGCTACTTTGGTCCCATGAGCACACTGATACTGCTGCGCCATGGCGAGAGCGAATGGAACGCGTTGAACCTGTTCACCGGCTGGGTCGACGTGGACCTGACCGAGAAGGGCGTGGCAGAGGCCGGTCGGGCCGGTCTGCTGCTCGCGGACTCAGGAGTACTGCCCAGCGTCGTGCACACCTCGGTGATGCGCCGCGCGATCCGCACAACAAACCTCGCCCTCGACGTCTGCGACCGGCACTGGATTCCCGTGCGGCGGTCCTGGCGGCTCAACGAGAGGCACTATGGAGCGCTGCAAGGCAAGAACAAGAAGCAGACGCTCGAGGAGTACGGCCAGGAGCAGTTCATGCTGTGGCGCCGTTCCTATGACACGCCTCCGCCGGCGATCGACCCGGATGACGAGTACTCGCAGATGCACGACGCCCGCTACGCGGCACTTCCGCCCGAGGTCCGCCCGTTGACCGAATGCCTCAAGGACGTGGTCGTGCGAATGCTCCCCTACTGGTACGACGCGGTCGTGCCCGATCTCGAGACCCACGGCACCGTGATGATCGGTGCGCATGGCAACTCGCTGCGCGCCCTGGTCAAGCACCTCGATGGGATCTCCGACGCCGACATCGCCGGGCTCAACATCCCGACTGGAATCCCGCTGGTGTACGAACTCGATGCCCAGATGCGGCCCACCGGTCCCGGCCAGTATCTGGATCCCGCAGCTGCCGAAAGCGCTGCAGCAGCCGTGGCCAACCAAGGCAAGTCCTGAGGACTACGCTGGAGGTAGTGGGACTACCTGAGGAGCCATCATGAGCAGGGAATTCGGGGATCGTCCTGGGGACGAGGTTGTTGAAGCCCTCTGGACCGAAATCAGCGAGGAACTCGGAACCGACGGGCCGGGTTACACCGACACCCATCCCAACGACGGTCACACCATCGGACACCTGATCTCCCAGGACGACGAGAACGGCAACGACCACACGGCCGAAGAGATCGCCTGGGACAGCCACGACACCACCGACCTGTCCGCCGAGGAGTCGGCGATGCACTTCGAGGAGGACAGCGGCGTGGAGGAGAACCTCTCCGAGGACATCCTGCACGACCTCGAGGAGTTCGAGGACTGAGGTCCGGCGCGCTGCATCTCACACGCGGCTCAGCCGAACGCCGAACCGCCACCAGTAGCCGAGGGCGATCGCGGCACCACATCCAGGTGCCGTTCCTGCGAGGGGACGCGAGCCACCGGCCTTCGGTCCAGTGATTGACGATGAAGTGACAAGCCCCCCGGGAGCCCGTCGATCGCGACGAGACATTCGACACCCGGCCGCGAGTTCGTGACGGTTACTTCGTATGACCGCACCATTCTTCCGAACCGCATGGTGGACCTCCAAAGCGGTTGCCGATACTTGCACTCTCCCGCTGAGAGTGCTAACAATGGGACTAGCACTCTCAGCGGGAGAGTGCTAATAGGACCAGGGTGAGACCACTCTGCGGGCCGGGACGTGACCGGCACGTGGATGGTCGTCCGTCGCGGGCACCCGGGACCTGAGTCAACCACCCATGTGCGGGAGGAAATTCAACCGATGGCGAAGATTATCGCTTTCGACGAGGAAGCACGCCGCGCGCTCGAGCGGGGCATGAACACCCTCGCCGACGCAGTACGCGTGACCCTCGGACCGAAGGGACGCAACGTCGTTCTGGAGAAGAAGTGGGGCGCCCCCACCATCACCAACGACGGTGTCTCCATTGCCAAGGAAATCGAACTCGAGGACCCCTACGAGAAGATCGGCGCCGAGCTGGTCAAGGAGGTCGCCAAGAAGACCGACGATGTGGCCGGTGACGGCACCACCACGGCGACCGTGCTGGCCCAGGCGCTCGTGCGCGAAGGTCTGCGCAACGTGGCCGCCGGCACCAACCCGATGGCGCTCAAGCGCGGCATCGAGCAGGCCGTCGAGGCCATCAGCAGCCAGCTGCTGGAGATGTCCAAGGAAGTCGAGACCAAGGAGCAGATCGCGGCTACCGCATCCATCTCCGCGGCCGACCCGCAGATCGGCGAGATCATCGCCGAGGCCATGGACAAGGTCGGCAAGGAAGGCGTCATCACCGTTGAGGAGAGCCAGACCTTCGGTCTCGAGCTCGAGCTCACCGAGGGTATGCGCTTCGACAAGGGCTACATCTCGCCCTACTTCGTGACCGACCCGGAGCGCATGGAGGCCGTGCTCGAGGACCCCTACATCCTCATCGCGAACTCCAAGATCTCAGCGGTCAAGGACCTGCTGCCGATCCTCGAGAAGGTCATGCAGTCCGGCAAGCCGCTGGCGATCATCGCCGAGGACCTCGAGGGTGAGGCCCTGGCAACCGTGGTCGTCAACAAGATCCGTGGCACGTTCCGCTCGGTGGCCGTCAAGGCCCCCGGCTTCGGCGACCGCCGCAAGGCCATGCTGCAGGACATCGCGATCCTGACCGGTGGCCAGGTCATCTCCGAGGAGGTCGGCCTGAAGCTCGAGAGCACCGGCATCGAACTGCTGGGCCGCGCTCGCAAGGTCGTCGTCACTAAGGACGAGACCACCATTGTCGAGGGCTCGGGCGACCCGGACCAGATCGCCGGACGGGTCAACCAGATCCGCGCCGAGATCGACAGCTCGGACAGCGACTACGACCGCGAGAAGCTGCAGGAGCGCCTGGCCAAGCTGGCCGGCGGTGTTGCGGTGATCAAGGCCGGCGCTGCCACCGAGGTGGAGCTCAAGGAGCGCAAGCACCGCATCGAGGATGCAGTGCGCAACGCCAAGGCTGCCGTCGAGGAGGGCATCGTCGCCGGTGGCGGCGTGGCCCTGCTGCAGGCTTCCCAGGCTGCGTTCGAGAAGTTGGAGCTCGAGGGCGAAGAGGCCGTCGGCGCCAACATCGTGCGGGTTGCCGTTGAGGCGCCGCTGAAGCAGATCGCTGTGAACGCGGGCCTCGAAGGTGGAGTCGTGGCGGAGAAGGTGCGCCACCTCGAGCCCGGCTTCGGCCTGAACGCGGCAACCGGTGAGTACGTCAACCTGATCGAGGCCGGCATCATCGACCCCGCCAAGGTGACGCGCTCAGCGCTGCTGAACGCGGCGTCCATCGCCGCGCTGTTCCTGACCACCGAGGCCGTCGTGGCCGACAAGCCGGAGAAGGCCGCCCCGGCCATGCCCGGCGGTGACCCGGGAATGGGGGGCATGGACTTCTAGTCCACGTCCTCGTCAAGACGAAAGGGGCCGGTCCGCACCGCGGGTCGGCCCCTTCGTCATTGGCTCACAGGCTGGGGTTTTCCTGGGGTTCCGACCAAGGATCTCCGCGGCGTAAGGGGGGCAAGGTCCACAGGCGTTGGAGTTGGGTACGCGCGTTGGAGATCAGCACAGGCGTGAGTGAAGACGCCTACCAGCACAAGCCGTGCGGGACCGCTTGACCCGCAAGGCCGCGCATCAAGCGGCTCACCTGATCCACAGCCGTTGGAGTTGCGCACGTACGTTGGATAAAAGCACACACGTTGGAGAACCACGGCCCGCGCAAGTCCAACGCCTGTGCGCTTCTCCAACGCCTGTACCCAAGTCCAACGCCTAGGGTTGCCCAACGGCGGTACCGAACTCTCACGCCCGCGTGGAGCTCACGGCCAGGCCGTCCCAGCCTTGCCCCTTCGTCCGGCGAAGAGGATGAGGAGGTCGATCTGGAGCTGCGAGGGGTCGTTCTGTCACCAGAAGCGCGGTGCTCAGCCGTCTGAGCCCTCCCCCTACCGCCGCATCGCCGCAAGGCGGGCACTGCCCTGGACCGGCGACCCGGCCGTCGGCGCCAACTCGGGGTGCGCGCGGGCGATCTTGGTCGAGGTGATCGCGATCTCTTCCGGGTCGAACCCAGATGCTTCCAGCACCTTGACCCGGCTGAAGGCCGCTCCATACCTGCGCGGGGCAGTCGTGTTGAACACCAGGTGTTCCAGCGCACTGCGCACCCTCGTGGCGGCATGACCGTCACCGAACGGGTTGATGTTCGCGGTCATCGCCAGCCGGGCGCGGCTGTCGTCCAGCAGTGACAGTGTGGTTTCGCGGATGAGGTCGGTGTTGCTGCCCACCAGGATCAGAGCGCCGCTGTCCACGCCCTCAGGGCGTTCGGATTCGGTGCGGGCCACCAGGACGGGGGTACCGACGCTCGGGGCTTCTTCTTGTACGCCGCCGGAGTCACTGATCGCCAGCGTCGCGCGTTCGAGCAGGCGCGCGAACGGGATGTAGTCGATCGGCTCGGTGAGCAGCACGTTGGACATGCCGTCGAGCACCTCGTAGACGACTTCGCGAACCTTGGGGTTGGGGTGCACGGGCCAGACGACGAGCGCATCCGGACGAACCTGGGCGATCTGTTTGACGGCCTCGGCGATGCGCCGGATCGGCTCTCCGAGGTTTTCGCGTCGATGCGCGGTCACCACCACCACCGGGATCGCGGGATCGTCGAGTGCGCGCAGACGGGGATCGGGCCAATCCGCATGCAGGCCGGCCGCCCAGTGGAACGCGTCGATGCCGGTGTTGCCGGTGACGAAGACGCGTTCGGTGTCGACCCCCTCCCGGATCAGATTCGCCTGGTTGGCCGGCGTCGGAGCCAGATGGAACGCGGCCATCCGGGAGATCAGTTGCCGGTTGAGTTCCTCCGGAAACGGCGACAGGATGTCACGGGTGCGCAGACCGGCTTCGACATGGATCACCGGAAGTTTGCATCCGATGGATGCCAATGCGGCGGACATGGCCGACGTCGTGTCCCCGTGCACCAGCGTCAAGGCCGGATACGCACTGCCCGGGTGCTCAGCGGCACCGAACAGTCGCGGTCGGTTGCGCCGTTCCGCGCCGCCGCGCAGATCGGTGAGCAACTGATCGAAGGCATCCACGCAATCGCGCACCAGACCGTTGATGGTGTTGTTCGCCCGGCCGATCTGCAGGTCGACGTCGGGGGTGATGCCTGCTGCCTCAAGGATGGGCAGGACCATGTCCGCATGTTGCCCGGTGTTCACCACGAAAGGCTGCAACAAACTCGACTGCCGCAGCGCCTGCACGACGGGCAGCATCTTGATCGTCTCGGGTCTGGTCCCCATGACGACCAGGCATCGAACCCGGTCCTCTGCTGGTTCCGGACGCGGGCGAGGCAGGGTTGGAACGGCCATGTGGCAGGTATCGGTAGAAAGCGACCGTGCATGAAGGTGAGCTCTGAAGAAATGGCCCATTTGTGCCGATATCCAGGATGTGGGCCTCGTCGGACTTCGCGCTGTGGTGCTGGTAATCGGCACCAGTGTGCTCGCGATGCTCGGCGGCGCGTCGCCGGCGGCCGCCCGCGGGGCCCCGGTTCTCACCGACGGTGACACGTTCGGTTCCTGGCAGGTGGTTTTCGCCGGCTACGGGACGGTGCAAGCCACCGACCGGAGGATGAACCTGCGCCCGGCGATCGCCGATGATCCCGAATCGACCCATGCCGCCCTGGTCGTCTCGGCGGACAACGTGTCGAAGGTCAGTTCGCGGGTGCGGCTCAACGAGCAGTTGCGGACCACTTCCCCGGCGAACCCTTGGGAGGCGGGCTGGCTCATCGCGGGCTACACGGACCCGGAGCACTTCTACTACGTGGCCTGCAAGACCAACGGCTGGGAGCTCGGTAAGCGGGACCCTGCCTACCCCGGTGGCCAGCGGTTTCTCGCCACCGGTGACGAGCCGTGCACGCGCGTCTCACAGACGACCCGCGTCCTACTCGTGCACAAGGGAGCACGGCTGACCGTCAAGATCAACAAGGACGTGGTGGTCAGCATGATCGATGATGAGCGCGCCTATCGCAGCGGACGCGCCGGTCTGTACACCGAGGATGCGGACGTCACCTTTGCCCGCATCGTGACGAACAGTGTTTAGGGGTCTGCCGGGGACGAGAGGGGGATGGATAGGGCTGCTCACCGCCCTGTTGCTCCTGTCCGTGACAACACCAGCAGCAGCCACCGCCTCCACTGCACATTTCCCGTATGAGCTGTCGATCAAGGGCGCCTACGGCACCGCGGACGTCCTGGTCGCTATCCCCGACGGCACACGTCCGGTCGGCTTCACAGGTCGCATCGAGTCCAGCTACACCACCGCGGGGGATCTGCTGGTGATCGTCGACGGCCGGGTCGCGGCGTCGGTCCCGGCGAAAAGGGGCGGCGGCTTCCAGATCCGGCTCAACCCCGCAGATGTGCACGACGGCGAGTTGGCGATAGGTCTGCGGGCCGACCTCGAGCCGGATCGCAACTGCTTCCGGGACGACCTGGCGGTGGCCAGCGTTGTCGACCCCCACGTGGAACTGGACCGCTCCCCCGAGCCTGCCTCAACCATCGCCGGGTTCCTCGCCCCAGGTTCGGCCTCGTTTGTGGTGGCGGTACCGGCGGCCCCCACGCCCGCCGAGCAGACCGCGGGTCTGGATGTGGCGCTCGCTCTGCGGCACATCGCGCAGCCCAGCACGGCCATCGATCTGCAGGTCACGGATTCCCCGCCACCTACCACGGCCGAACGTCGCACCGTGGTGGTCAACGAGGTTCCGGCTGAGGACAACAGCCTGTCCATTACCGACGGCCGGCTGGTCATCAGCGGCGGCGACCAAGCCCTGGCTGATGCCGCGACCTCAGTGGCCGACCCGAACACCTCGCTGCTGGATGTCGCACAGGTGCACGGACTGCCGGGGTACCTGGATCACAACCCGATCACAGCAGCCGGCAGCCTGACAGAGCTCGGCATCGATTCCTTGAGCGTGCGCGGGATCGGTCGGGTATCGCAGGTCGTCACCATTGCGCAAGCCGCGTTCGGGGCTCCCGTGTCGCAGTTCATCGTCAAGCTCGTCGGTGCGGCGACCCCGGTGTTGCCCGGTCAACAGGGACGCGTGAACGTCCGCTGGAACGATCAACTGGTTGCCTCGCGCGCGCTGACCCAGGACTCCAGACTCACGTTGAGCTTCACGGTGGCCTCTGCGAACCTGCGGTCGGTCAACTACCTCGACCTCGAACTCGAATACCTGCCGGCCGGCGGGGAATGCAGCAATCCGCCGCTTCCTGGGGAGGTCGCCCTCGATGTGCAGGCAAGCACACTGACTCCCACCTTCGGCACCTCCGCGGGCCCCGGATTCCAGCGTTTCCCGCAGGCGTTCGAGTCGGTGATCCCGGTCGCGACCGGCGGACCGCTGGCAGACTCGCTACCGGATCTTGCCGCCGTCCTCGATGCCGCCGTGATGGCCAGCCCCCTGCAGTACCGCACCGAACTGGTCGACGCGGGATCTCTGGCCGGGCGCGGTGCCGTGGGCGCCGGACTGAGTTCGCTGCAGGCCGGGGAACTGGCTGCGCCGGTGCCCGCTCAGCAGGACGACCCGGGCTTCCCGGCGGGCGCAGCCACCTCGTACGCGGCTTTGCAGGCGTTCCAGAGTGCGGGATCCAACCTGATCGTGCTCTCCGGTGACAGCCGATCCGCCACCGACGACCTTGCGCGCTGGGTCGAAGGGCAGCCGGGCGGCTGGTCCGCGCTGACCGGTGAGGCCTACGTGCTTGCCGAAGGGCAGAGCCAACCCCAGGCCTTCGTCACCGCCAGCACGGAGCCCGACAAGCGGACGCCCCAGATCATCGCCGCAGCGGTCGTCACCGTCATCTTGCTGCTGGCGTTGGCGATATGGCTGCGGCGGCGGCCGGCCGGGGGGTGAGGCATGGGCGTGTGGGACTGGGCGGTCTTCGTCATCTACTACGTGTCGTTCGTGGCGATCGTCATCGGCTACGCCTGGACGGTGGTGCTGTTCGTGACCGGCGGGCGCTACCTGCGGGTTCTGCGCGAACGCCCGGCAGGAAGTGAAGCCGACTATCTGTGGGTATTCATGGTGCCGGCCCTCAACGAGGGGGTCACGATCGCCGACAGCGTGGAGCGTCTGCGCAGCGTGGCGGCCACACGCAAGATCATCCTGGTGATCAATGACGGTTCCGACGACGACACCGGCGACGTCCTGGCATCGATCGCCGGTGCCGACCTGGAGGTCCTCACCCGCACTGCTCCGCATGCCCGGGTCGGGAAAGCGGCAGCACTCAATGCGGCCTTCGAGCATGTGGAACGGACGATCCTGGCCAAGCCCGCATACAGCGACATCGATCCCAGCCGGGTCATCTTCGGCATCGTGGACGCCGACGGACGCCTGGCCCCCGAGGCACCTGCGACCGTCGCCCGGCATTTCGAGGACCCCGAGGTCGGTGGTGTGCAGGTGCACGTGCACATCTACAACCAGACCAGTTGGCTCACCCGCATGCAGGGCCTGGAGTTTCGCATCTTCGGGGGGCTGTATCAGGTGGGACGCTCCTGGTGGGGCACCGCTTTCCTGGGTGGCAACGGCCAGTTCAACCGCATGACCGCACTGCGCAGTGTGGCCAGCGACGAAGGGCCCTGGTCGCACTACCTGACAGAGGATCAGGAACTGGGATTGCGATGTCTGGCCCATGGGTGGCGCGGCGAACACGAGCCGAACACCCAGGTCGCCCAGCAAGGGCTCAACGATCTCAGGCGGCTCTACCGACAAAGGGGCCGCTGGTTCCAGGGCAACCTGCAGGTGTTGAAGGACTTCGGCCGGCTCAACGCGCCACGACTGCACGGGATCCGGCGCTTGGACGTGGCGATCTCCCTGGGACTTCCGATCCTGCAGATGATCGTGGGCCTGGCGCTTGTTTTGGCGATCGTGCTGGCGGTCTTCTTCAATGTGGACTACCTCCCCTGGGGATCCCCGCTGCTGGTCGTGTTCTTCGTGCAACTGTCGGTGGGACCCACTTTCCTGGGTGTCATGGTGGTCGGGCGCGGAAAGGGTCTCGCGGGAGTGGGCTCGACACTGACCGCAGCCATCCCCTACCTGCTGTACACGTGGCTGATGTGGCCGGTGGTCGGCATCGGGCTCTGGAAACAACTGCGCGGCAGCACCACCTGGGCCAAGACCGAACGCGAGGTGGTCGCGCCTTCCGCGGCCTGAGCCCGCCTCTGCATCGAGCCTCGGTGCTGCGGCCTCTGGCAGAATCCGCAACCATGACCCCCATGCCTTCGTTCCCGGACGACTTCCTCTGGGGCGCCGCCACATCGGCCTACCAGATCGAGGGGTCTCCGACCGCTGACGGCAAGGGCGCCTCCATCTGGGACACGTTCGCGCACACCCCGGGCAAGATCCTCACCGGTGAGACCGGGGACGTCGCCTGCGACCACTACCGCAGATGGGAGCAGGACCTCGACCTTCTCGCCGAAATCGGCTGCACCGGCTATCGCTTCTCGATCTCCTGGCCACGGATCCTGCCCAGCGGAACCGGTCAGATCGAAAGCCGGGGGCTGGACTTCTACGACAGGTTGGTCGACGGGTTGGTGGCTCGTGGCATCAAGGCCTTCCCCACCTTGTACCACTGGGACCTCCCGCAGGCTTTGCAGGACAGCGGCGGCTGGTACGCCCGCGACACCGCTCACGCCTTTGCGGACTACGCCCGGATCGTCGCAGAACGCATCGGTGACAGAACCGCGGCTTTCATCACCTTGAACGAACCGTCGGTGCATACCTTCTTCGGCCATGTCGCCGGCGTGCACGCACCGGGGCTCTACGACCTGCCACGGGTGTTCTCGGTGATCCATCACCAACTACTGGCCCACGGCCTGGCCGTCGCCGCGATCCGTTCGGCATCGTCGGCGCAGGTCGGACTGACGAACAACCATTCCCCGGTCATCGCGCTCGATCCGACCGCGGAGGGCGACATCCTGGCAGCCGAACGTATGGACCTGCTCTACAACCGGCAGTACCTGGATCCGGTCCTCTTGCGCCGCAGTCCGGGAGATCCCGTCGAGCTGTACGGGCCGTTGGCCGATGACGTGATCCAGCACGGCGATATGGACATCGTCGGTGCACCGATGGACTTCCTGGGGGTGAACTACTACAGCCCGCAGTGGGTCAAGGCTCCCGGACCGGACAACCCGCTGGGCTTCGAACTCGTCGATGCTCCCGCCGAATACCCGCGTACCGCCTTCGACTGGCCGGTGGTCCCCGATGCACTGACCGACCTGCTGCTTCGACTGCGCTCGGACTACGCGACGCGTCTGCCACCGCTGTACGTCACTGAGAACGGCACCTCGTGGCCCGAGCCGATCCACGATCGGTTCCGGATCGACTACCTGGATTCCCATCTGCGGGCGGTCGCGGCGGCCATGGCCGAAGGAATGGACATCCGCGGCTACTTCTGTTGGACGCTGCTGGACAACTTCGAGTGGGCCGAAGGCACCAAACAGCGTTTCGGCCTGGTCAATGTCGACTTCCAGACCCAGCAGCGAACAGTCAGAGATTCTGGGCGGTGGTTCGCCCGGATGAGTGCCGGTGAACTTTCCTGACCTCGGTTTGCGATCCCTTCCGGCTTGGCCCGGAGCCAGTGAACCCCGGCCCTTGGGGGGAGGGACCGGGGTTCACTTCGGCTGACTTCCCGTGGGAGGCGACGGGAAGTGCGAGGTTCTAGAGCAGGCGGAAGATCAAAGATCTCGCCCGCAGAGACAGTTGAGCAGCATCCACCCCGTTGGCACCGTGCATGTCATCGAGGACTGCGTGCAACTCCTGCAGGTCTGCCGGAGGTTGCGGGAACCGGGGCGCCACGTAGGGGATGAACTCGGCGCTGAGCCAGGCGGTCAGACGGTGACACTCGGGAACTCCGGTATAGCCGTCATCGACGGCTGCTACAACGTCGAGGACCAGCCGATCGGCCGTGTCATTGAGCTCATGCTGGACCGGTGAGCCGCCTACGCGCTGGCCCTGAATTTCGAAGGTCTCATTGAGTACCATGTGACACCCCTTCCCCTGCTTCGTGATCAAATCGTTACCCTTCCGAGACCATTCTGTGCACAAGCGTCTCAGGATGTCTACCCCAATTGCCATCAGGTGTCCGGTAAACGGGCCGGTCACCGAGCACCCCGTGCCTGCCACGCCCATTTTTGCGGCAGGGGCGTCGAGGCGTGGACCGGTTTGTCGCTGGCGCACCTCGGCCACCCGGCTGGGCGCTGTCCAGCGACACCCGGTCACAGGTCGTCGGCGTCCAGGATTCGGTAGGCGTAACCCTGCTCGGCCAGGAATCGCTGGCGGTGGGCAGCGAAGTCCGCGTCGACGGTGTCGCGGGTGACGACGGTGTAGAAATGCGCCGTCCCGCCGTCCGCCTTGGGCCGCAGAACCCGACCGAGGCGCTGAGCCTCCTCCTGGCGCGATCCGAATGTGCCCGACACCTGAATCGCCACCCGGGCCTGCGGCAGGTCGATGGAGAAATTGGCGACCTTGCTGACCACCAGCACCGGGATCTCGCCGGCACGGAAGGCGTCGTACAGTTCCTGGCGCATACTCACCCGCGTCTTGCCGGTGATCAGCGGGGCATCCAGTTCCTCGGCCAGGGCCTCGAGCTGATCGAGGTACTGTCCGATGATCAGGATCTGATCCTCGGAGTGGGTCGCGATCAGCGCCCGCACGACGTCGGTCTTCACGTCGGCAGCCGCTGCCAGCCGGTACCTGTCCTCCGGCTCAGCCACGGCATAGGTCATGCGGTCGGATTCCGGCAGACTGACCCGGACCTCACAACAGTCGGCCGGAGCGATGTACCCCTGGGCCTCGATGTCCCGCCACGGCGCGTCAAACCGCTTGGGACCGATCAAGGAGAACACATCGGACTCCCGGCCATCCTCGCGTACCAGCGTGGCCGTGAGGCCGATACGGCGTCGACTCTGGATATCGGCGGTGAAGCGGAAAACCGGCGCCGGCAGCAGGTGGACCTCGTCGTAGATGATCAAGCCCCAGTTCCGGGCATCGAAGACTTCGAGGTGGGCGTACACACCTTTGCGTTTGGACGTGAGGATCTGGTAGGTCGCAATGGTCACCGGCCGGATCTCTTTGGACTGCCCGCTGTACTCGCCGATCTCCTCGGCGGTCAGCGATGTGCGGGCGATCAACTCGTCGCGCCACTGGCGCGCTGCCACGGTGTTCGTCACCAGGATCAGCGTGGTCGCTTGCGCCAGAGCCATACTCGCCGCACCCACGATCGTCTTGCCGGCACCACAGGGCAGGACCACCACCCCGGAACCGCCGTGAAACGCGTTCTCCGCGGCCTGCCTCTGGTACTCCCGCAGGCTCCAGCCCTGTTCGCGCAAGGCGATGGGGTGCTGCTCGCCATCGACGTAGCCGGCGAGATCCTCTGCCGGCCAGCCGATCTTGAGCAACGCCTGCTTGAGATGACCGCGCTCACTGGGGTGCACCACCACCGTTGACGCGTCGATCTGCGCACCGAGCATGGCGGCGGTCCGCTTGTGTCGTTGCACCTCGGTGAGCACTGCGCGATCGTGGCTGATGAGCACCAGGCCGTGCGCGGGATGGTTGTGCAGCTCGAGGCGACCGTACCGGCTGACGGTCTCAGTGACGTCCAGCAGCAATGCCGGACTGACCGGGAAGCGCGAATACCGGACCAACGTGTCCACGATCTGTTCGGCGTCATGCCCGGCGGCACGCGCGTTCCACAGGCCCAGATTCGTCAGACGGTAGGTGTGCACGTGCTCGGGCGAGCGCTCAAGCTCGGCGAACACGGCGATCTCGCGCCGGCACGCCTGGGCCTCGGGATGGTCCACTTCCAGCAACAGGGTGTGATCGCTCTGCACGATCAAGGGGCCGTCGGTCACTGCACACCCCGATAGGCGGCGATCCGGGACAGGGCGACGCCGACCGTGCGGCCGGTGGAAAGACTCCAGGCCGTCAGGCGCCCGGACCGCAGTTCGATGGGTTCCACGAACTCCGTGCGCATGTCCGAGCCGTCGGTGTAGCGCAACCACAAGCGCTGATCGTCGGCGATGGCCCTTCTGCACACATCCACCATTGTCCCGGGGTCAGCATCGGCCAGCGGTGGCGGGGCGAGGTCGGTTCGTGCCTGTTCCCCCAGCAGATGGGCCACCAGCCGGGTCACGGACTGCCCATCTGGCATTGGTGAGGCCCGGGGGTAGTCCAACGGTTCGGCAGGTTCGGCCGGTGCCGGTGAGTCCGTGGCGATTCCGGCCGCGGCGAGCCTGCGCTGCACCACGTCCAGCGGCAGGTCCGTGGTGAACAGGTTGGTCGCGACTTTGTCGAATCCCAGACTGCTGAGCGTCTGGGCATCCTGCGGACCTGCCTCGACCACAGTGGCGCGCACCACCCGGACCGGGGCGGCACGGGCCGCATCGCGCACCGCGTACTCCACAGACTGCGGAAGCGGGGTGCGCGAGGCCTGACCCAGACGGTCCAGAAGGTCCTGCGGATCCTGGCCCGAGACCGCCGAGCGCAGCCGCGCGGGATCGAGGCGGTGCATCGTGACCGGACCCCAGGATTCGAGATGGCTGACCGCGTCGACCAACTCCCAGGTCCCCGCATTCAAGGTGATCGGCGCGATCAGCGTGTGGTCCGGTTGGATGATCAGGCTCGCGTCGCCAACCGCCTGCGGCAGGGTCGTCGCGGCCTGCTCGAGGCTCTCGGGCAGCAGGCCCAGTGCCGCGGTCGCCACCGCACCTTCCACCAGCCCCAGCAGCGTCGCCTCGCCGAAAACGTCCGGGGCCTGTTCGGCGGCGCGATGCATCCTCGGTCGTTGCCATGCCACGGTCTCGGCCAGGCCTTCGGCATCGATGGCGGTCTGCGTCGGCCACACCCGCAGGATGTGCGCTCGGTGATGAGCCGTCTTGGGAGTGGAGGCCGTGGTGAGTACGCCGAGTTCATCCGGGCAGCACGCCCGCAAGGGCCGATCGCTGTCCAGCCACGCCGCGATGAGCGCCGCCCACATGTCGGCCGGTGGTGAGGCGAGCCAGGCTGCCGCAGCCGAGGTGGCCGCAACACGATCCCCCGCGCCACCTATGAGACCCGCAGCCGCCGCCAGCTCCAGCCATGCCATGAGATCGTCGGTCGGCACAGACATCCGCTCGGCCCGGTCGGCCAGGTTGCGCCGCGACACCCCCCGCGCGGGGTGCCACGCGAGGCCTTCGCGCTGTAGTGAGCTCAGGACATAGCGCACACCGGCGACCGGTACCCACAAGGAAGTGCCCGGCGGGGTTTCGGCGGACTCGTGGGCCGGCGGCCCGGCTACCGGGGCAAGGTACTTGCCTTCGCGCAGGATCAATGAGGATTCCCTGGGAAGCGTGAACTGCTCACCCCTGGTGACCAGAAGGGGATGTGGCTGGTCGTGGACCGGGTCGACCCAGACCAGCCTCTGCAGGAGTTCGGGGTCCACGTCGGCAGCAGCATCGGTGACCTGAGCGGCATCCAGACCGGGCTGCCCCACCCCGGCCAGGCCACACGGGAACGCGCCGAACGCCTGCTGCGCTGCTCGCACGATGCGGAAGTTCGTCGGACCACCCCACAACAAGGCCATCGACCACAGTTCATCGATCGCGGCCTCCACCGCTTCTGGTTCTTCGGGCAGGCCCGCGACCGCCTCGGCAGCGGTCCCCTCGTGCAGGCACGCGAAGACCTCGAGCACCCGCAAAGCGGTCGTGTTCAGTGACTGCATCGCGTCCAGAGCGCTGACATCGTCTGCCGCACGCCGAGCCACCTGGCTGATGTCGGCGGGCCAGGGGTTGACCAGGTCGGGACGCAGCAGCAGCAGGCGACTGATCTGCCCGGGCGTGCGAGAGCGCAAATCGTCGGCCAGGGAGCGTGGGGACCGGGGCACCGCAGAAGAAGCCATCCGCACTACGTTACGTACATGCAGGTCGTGCGCGCCAACGCGGATCCCGTTAACGGGCTTCTGGACGACCTCCGCACGTACCCCGGACTGCTGGTCGCGTTCTCGGCCGGTGTTGATTCGGCGTTCCTGTTGGCCGCCTCGCTGCGTGCGCTGGGACCAGAGCGGGTGCTGGCCGTCACCGCCGTGAGCGACTCACTGCCGGCCGCAGAACTGGACTACGCCCGGCGTTTCGCAGCCGAGGTCGGCGCCCAGCACCTCGAGGCGTCGACGAACGAGTTGGATCGTGACGGGTACCGCCAGAACGGAACGGACCGCTGCTACTTCTGCAAAGCGGAACTGATGGATGTCGTCTCCGGGCACTTGGACAGGCTTGCGCCAGGGGCGCGGGTGGCCACGGGCACCAACGCCGACGACCTCGTGGCCGGTTTCCGCCCGGGCATCCGAGCAGCGGCCCAACGGCGGGCGGTGACGCCTCTGGCCGATGCCGGGCTGACCAAGGAGCAGATCCGCGCGCAGGCTCAGGCCTGGGGCCTGACCGTCTGGGACAAACCACAAGCAGCGTGCCTTTCCAGCCGGATCGCGTACGGCATCCAGATCTCGCCGGCCCGCCTCGCGCGGGTCGAACAGGCGGAGATCGCCGTGCGTGGATCGTTGAGCCGCCACGGCATCCAGACCGCCAATGTGCGGGTTCGCGATCTCGGGGACGCTGCGCGGATAGAGGTGGATCGGTCCGTGGCCCAGCTGAGCGGGCCGTGGCGTGATGACGTCGTGGACTCGGTGCGGGCGGTGGGATTCGCACAGGCCCACATCGATCCGCGCGGTTTCAGGTCGGGTTCGATGAACGAGGCTCGGCCGTCTGGCGCGTGATCGCCCGGCGCCGGCGCCGCGACTGAACCCAAAGCCACCCCAGGAGCACCGCGAAACCCACTCCGCTGAGCATCGCCATGAACCACAGCACCGGCAGCACGGGCGCAGCGTCGAAGACCAGTTTCGACAGCACCACGGACGCGGCCAGGATTCCCGCCGCGAACAGTACAAGGCCGACCAGGACCGAACGCGAACGCATACTCCGAGGCTAGACGGTCGCGCGCGGGCGTCCGTCGGCCGGCCAGCAACAATAATTCGTTCTCCGGAGATGCACTCGCTGTTTGTGGCGCATTGCTCGGCAGTTGGCGCGGCTCTGGTGGCGCCTCGGCTGGGACGGTGTGGACGTGGGCACCAGCGCGATTCCACCGCAGGCGTGAGAGTTGGGTACAGGCGTTGGACGACGGTACGGGCGTTGGACAACCACGGCCGTTTGTTCTCTCACGGCTGTGCCGATCTCCAACGCACGTACACAACTCCAACGCCTATGGGCATCGAACCCACGCAGGAGATTCTGCCCGCGGTCTTGCACCAGTCCTGCCCGGGCTGACCCACCTACCGGCGCATCAGCCTTCCCAGGCGGGCTGCACCACATTGACGATCAGGTCGGCCTTGTCGTCCAACGACATGAAGGACCCATCGATCGCGTTCATCGTGGCCGCGTGCAGATCCTGCAGATCCCAATCGGCTTCCTCCACGAGCAGGTGCATCTCGCGGCTCAGGCTGGTGCCACTCACCAACCGGTTGTCCGTGTTGATCGTGATCGCGAATCCAAGATCGTTCAGCAGCGTCACCGGATGCTCTGCGATGGAGTCCGCGATCCCGGTCTGCAGGTTCGAGGAGGGACAGACCTCCAATGGGATCTGGCGGTCGCGCACGTAGGCGGCGACGTGACCGATCTCCGCGGTGTCCCCCTCAACCCGGATGTCCTCGATGATGCGGACGCCGTGGCCGAGACGCTCGGGCATACACGTCGCCAGCGCGTCGGCGATACTCGCAACACCGGCGGCCTCCCCGGCGTGGATCGTGTAACGGCACATGGCCGCACGCAGGGTGGCGAAAGGGTCGGCGAACAGCGATGCGGGGAACCCGTCCTCGGGTCCGGCGATGTCCATGCCGACCACCCCGTCGTCGCGGAACGCGATCACGAGGTCGGCCACCTCCGGTCCGCGATCGGACTGCCGCATCGCACACAGCAGAGCGTTCACCTCGATGTCGCGGTCGGTGTCGAACCCGTCGAGCACGGCCTCCACCGCCTGCGACATGCTCAACCCTCCGGCCGTCAACAACTCGGGGGCGAAGCGCACTTCGGCATACACCACACCGTCGTCGGCGAGGTCCTCGGCACATTCAGCCGCCACCCTGCGAATCGCGTCCTCGGTCTGCATGACCGCCAGGGTGTGCTCGAACGTCTCCAGATACCGGACCAGGGATCCGCTGTCGGCGGCATCGACGAACCACTGACCCAACTCCTGGGCGTCGGTGGTGGGCAGTCGGTCGTAACCGCAGGCAGCGGCGAGGTCGATGACGGTCTGCGGTCGCAGGCCGCCGTCGAGGTGGTCGTGCAGCAGGACCTTGGGCAGTGCGCGGATCTCGTCGAGGTGCATACCTGAGATCCTCTCAGACGTCGCGCCCCAGGTCTGCGGGGCCGAAGGCACTGGGCAGCAGGTCGTCGAGGGTCTTGATGCCGTCAGGGTGATCCACGAGCAGATCCGGCCCACCGAATTCGTACAACAGCTGTCGGCACCTCCCGCACGGCATCAACAGATTGCCGGCGCCGTCGACGCACGAGAAAGCCACCAGACGCCCGCCACCGGACATGCGCAGCGCGCCCACCAGCGTGCATTCGGCGCACAGCGTCAGACCGTACGACGCGTTCTCGACGTTGCACCCGGAGATGATCCGGCCGTCGTCCACCAGCGCAGCCGCACCGACCGGGAACGAGGAATACGGGACGTAACTGCCTGACAGCGCCGCGGTTGCCGCCTCCCGCAGAGCCTTCCAGTCGGTCATGACTTCTTGTACGGGATGCCGTCGGCCGCCGGTGCCCGCACCTTGCCCACGAGTCCGGCCACAGCCAGCAGTGTCGCCAGGTAGGGGGTCATCAGCATGAACTCGCTCGGGATCGGCGTGCCGATGATGCTCAGGACGCTCTGCAAGTTGTCCGCGAAGCCGAAGAACAGCGCTGCGGCCAGCGCCCCCAGCGGCTTCCATCGCCCGAAGATGAGTGCGGCCAGGGCGATGAAGCCCTTACCCGCGGTCATCTCTTTGCCGAACGCGCCGACCGAAGCCACGGTGAAGAACGCACCGCCGAGCCCGGCCACCATGCCGCCGAGCAGCACGTTGCGGAACCGCACGGAGTTCACCTTGATGCCCACGGTGTCCGCAGCGGTCGGGTGCTCGCCGACCGCACGGACCCGCAGACCCCACTTGGTGCGGAACAGAGCCACGTTGATGACGATCACGACGATGTACATCAGATACACGACGATGTTCTGGTTGAACAAGATCGGCCCGAGGATCGGGATGTCGCTGAGTACGGGGATCGCCACCGGCGTGAACGTCGGTGGGGAGTTCCAGGTCTCCTGGTTGGGTGCCAGCAGGCGTCCGTAGAAGAAGGACGTCAGGCCGACCGCCAGCACGTTCAGCACGACCCCGAGAATCACCTGGTCCACGAAGTACTTGATCGCGAAGACGGCCAGGAGCAAGCCGATGAACAGTCCGCCCAGGGGTGCGGCGATGAGCCCCAGATAGGCGTTCTGGGTCAAGCTCGCCACCACCGCGGCCACGAAAGCGCCGGTCAGCAACTGCCCCTCGATGGCGATGTTGATGACACCGGCACGCTCGCACAGGACACCGGACATGGAGCCGAAGACCAGTGGCACCGCCAGCAGCAGCGAGCCCTGCAACAACCCCACCAGGTTGATGGTGGCGCCGGCCACGGCCCAGGCCAGGAACCCCAGCACGAAGAACACACCGAACGCCGACGTGAAGGGCCACTGTGCCTTCTCCTTGCGCGAGGCCCACATGGCCCCGAGCGCGGACAACAGCGCCAGCACGCTGAAAACGATCGCGCTGATCTTCGCGGGCAGCGTCACGTCAGGAAGGGCAAGTGCCTCGTCGCCCAGCGTGAGTTGGAACGTGACATCTTCGCCGGTGGGCGTGAAGAACCCGAACACCACGATCGCGAACACTCCCAGTCCGATCAGCACCTTCACCAGGCGCGGCACGGGCGGGATGATGTGGACCTCGGGCAGAACCTCGGGGGCGGGGGCTTGAGTGACGCTCATGCGTTCCATCCCTTCGCCGTCTGCATGAAGCCGGCGCCGCCGGTCTCAGGCAGTCGGAACACCGATCTGACCAGCGGTGGTGCTGCGATGAACAAGACGATCAAGGCCTGGATCACCAGCACGATGTCGATGGGGGTGCCGGTAGCGGTCTGCATGTTCAGACCGCCGGCGCGCAACCCGCCGAACAGCAAACCGGCGGCGACCACGCCCCACGGATTGGCACGGCCCAACAGTGCAACGGTGATCGCGTCGAACCCGATTCCGGCCGAGATCCCACCGGTCAGGGACTTCTCCGTGCCCAGGACCTGCGCGCTACCGGCCAGACCGGCCAGTCCACCGGCGATCAGCATGACCAGGATGTACATGCGCCCAACGTTCATCCCTGCGGTGCGGGCCGCGCTCGGGTTGGCGCCGACGGCACGGAACTGGAATCCCAGCGTCGAACGATCCAACAACCAGGCCACACCGGCGGCGCACAGGACCGCCACGATGATCCCGGCGTGAACTCGCCACTGGTCGACGATGGTCGGATACTCCGCGCCGGAGTTCACCGGCGGACTGATCGGGTCGAGCCGCCCCTCGCGCAGGAACGCGGGTTTGGTCAGCAGCCACGCGACCAGGTAGATGGCGATCCAGTTCAGCATGATCGTCGTGATGACTTCGTGAGCCCCGGTCTTGGCTTTCAGGAAACCGGCGATGCCGCCCCAGATGGCCCCTCCGACGAAAGCTCCCAGCACGGCGAACGGAAGGTGGATGAACCAGGGCAGGTCGAACGCGAAACCGATGTAGGCCGCGAAGATCGATCCGAGGATGATCTGCCCCTCGGCACCGATGTTGAACAGTCCCGCCCGGAAGGCCAGCGCGACGGCCAGACCACCGAGGATCAGCGGGGTAGCCATCGTGATGGTCTCGCTGAGCGGTCTCAGCGCCCCCACCAGGCCTTCGCTGGACAGTTTCGCCGGGTCGAACAGCATCCCCGTCAGCAAGGCCTTGTAGGCCTCGACAACGGCGGTCCATGCCGCGCTGAAGGTGTCGAGCGGACGGGCGAACAGATAACCGCTGGCCTCCTGCACCGCCGGGTCGGAGAACGCGATGAAGAACGCGCCGATGACCAACGCCATCACGATCGACAAGAAGGTGATGCCGGCCGTCCCACTCAGCGCAGTGCGCAGGCGACTCGAGGAGGACTTCTCCGCGGGCTTGGTCTTCGTGTCACTCATGTGTCACTCCTGCCATGAGAAGGCCCATATCGTCACGGGAGGTGTCAGGGCCGACCATCCCGATGATCGCTCCCCGATACATCACCGCGATCCGGTCGCTGAGCGCGTAGATCTCATCCAGCTCGCTACTGATGATCAGCACCGCCGCCCCCTGCTCACGTTCGGCGACGATGCGCTTGTGCATGAATTCGATGGACCCGACGTCGACCCCGCGGGTCGGCTGGGAGGCTACCAGCACCCGCAACTCACGCGACATCTCACGCGCCATGACGACTTTCTGCTTGTTTCCTCCGGACAGTGAGGAGACCGGAGCATTCGCGGCCTGGGTCCGGACGTCGAACTCCTCGATCAGCTCCGCGGCCTTTTGATCGATCACGTTGCTGCGCAACACCATGCCTGAGGAATAGGGCGGGTTGACGACTTGATCCAGGACCAGGTTCTCGGTGACGGTGAAGGAGCCGATCAGCCCGTCGTGTTCCCGGTCCTCCGGGACATAACCGAGCCCGGTGTCGAGGATCTTACGCGGCGTCAAGCCGGTGAGCTCGCGTCCATCCAGGGCAATAGAGCCGGTCACCTCGCCTTCGAACAGTCCGGTGAGAACCTCGGCGAGTTCGGTCTGGCCGTTGCCCTGCACTCCCGCGATCCCGAGAATCTCCCCGGCCCTGACATCGAAATTCAGGTCACGCAGAATGGGTCGGCCTTCGAGATCCGCAGCCGAGAGCTCCTTGACTGTGAGCACCGGTTCGCCGGGATCGGCAGGGGGTTTCTCCACCGTCAGACTGACTTCGCGGCCCACCATCATTCCGGCGAGTTCGGACTGGGTGGCGTCAGGAGTCGCCTCCCCGACCACCCGTCCGCGCCGGATCACCACGATGCGGTCAGCGGCGGCACGCACTTCACGCAGTTTGTGGGTGATGAACACGATGCTGGTGCCCTTCGCCCGCAAATCCCGCATGATGGCGAGCAGTTCATCGGTTTCCTGCGGAGTGAGCACCGCGGTCGGCTCGTCCAGAATGAGCACCCCCGCATCGCGCACGAGGGCCTTGATGATCTCGACTCGCTGCTGGACCCCGACGGGCAGGTCCTCCACGAGCGCGTCCGGATCCACGTGCAGGTTGTACGCCTCGGAGACTCGCCGGACCTCCGTCCGGGCGGTCTCGAGGTCCAAGAAAATGCCTTTGGTGTGTTCGTTGCCGAGCATCACGTTCTCGGCGACGGTGAAGGGCGGGATGAGCATGAAGTGCTGGTGGACCATGCCGATGCCGGCGGCTATCGCCTCGCCTGGTCCGTCGAACTGTGCGCGCTCGTCGTTGACATAGATCTCCCCCGATGTTGGTTGCAGCAGTCCGTAGACCACATTCATCAGGGTGCTCTTGCCGGCCCCGTTCTCACCGAGCAGCGCGACGATCTCACCGGGATCGACCGTCAAGGAGATGTCCTCGTTGGCGGCGAAATTGCCGAACTTCTTCGTGATATTCCGCAGTTCCAGTTTCACCGGTAATCCTCCGCTCGGAAGAGTGATGTGGGGGGCCCAGACCGCGTCCGGACCCCCCACACGTTGTCAGCTGCTGGGCTGCGGCTGGTTCGGCGAGGTGACCTCGATCGACCCGTCGATGATGCCCTGCTTGATTTCATCGAGTTGGGCCTTGAGCTCCGCCGGAACCTGGTCCTCGAAGTCGTGGAACGGTGCCAGACCGGTTCCGTCGTTCTCGAGGGTTCCGATGTACTCCTCGCTGGTGAACTCATCGTTGACTGCTGTGCCGATGGTGTCCTTCACCGCGACGTCGATCTTCTTCAGCACGGAGGTGAGGAACACGTCCTTGTACTGCGGTGCCGACTCGTAGCCATCGCTGTCCACCCAGATGACCGCGGCCTTACCGGTCGTCTGTGCTTCCTTGGCTGCACCCAGGCCAACTGGTCCGGCCACCGGGAAAATGATGTCCGCACCTTGCTGGATGAAGTTCTTGGCCAGTTGCTGGCCTTTCGCCTGGTCTTCGAAACCACCGGCGAACGATCCGGCGGCAGGCTTGTTCTGGTCCCAACCGAGGACCTCGACGTTGGCGCCGTTCTCCTGGTTGTAGTACTGCACACCCTCCCAGTAACCGTCCATGAATGACGTCACCGACGGGATCGCGAGACCGCCGAATGTGGCTACCTTGCCGCTCTCACTCATGCCAGCTGCCAGGTAACCGGCCAGGAAGGAGGACTGTGCGCTGTTGAACAGCAGCCCCTTCATGTTGTCGAGGTCGGGGTCACTTGCCGCGTCGACGATCGCGAATCGCTCCTCGGGGTTGGCCTTTGCACCCGCCTTCGTCGCATCCTCCATCAAGAAACCGACGGTGATGATGATGCCGCAGTCGTCGTTGACCAAGGAGTTGATGTTGGGTGCGTAGTCGGTCTGGCTCTTCGACTCCAGGAACTTCTCCTGGATGCCGAACTCGGCCGCGGCGTCCTGCACGCCCTTGTAGGCGTTGGCGTTGAATGAGCGGTCGTCGATGCCACCGGCGTCCGAGACCATGCAGGCCAGGAAGTCACTGCTGCCGGTTGCCGCCGGCGACCCGTCCGCACTGTCGTCAGGTGCGCTGCTACAACCCGCTAGGGCAATCGCTGCAACCGTTCCGACGGCTGCGAGGCGAAGCTTCTTCATACA
>ERZ795053.909-NODE-909-length-37809-cov-9.179186_pt1 | contig 37809 bp, 19 predicted proteins | sample MGYA00375137_ERZ795053 | MGnify/ENA primary metagenome ERZ795053 (study PRJEB30182, sample SAMN05720284) | activated sludge metagenome | isolation source: Anaerobic digester | place: Hong Kong | collected 2014-12-17 ... | reverse complement strand
TCGCCGGGATACGGCCGTCTGCCCCAGGCCGCGTCCAGCAAATAACGGTGCTCAAAAAAGATGACCGGATCGTTGCCGCGCAGGGCGGCGCGCAGCAGCCCCACTGTGTCTTCGGCGTTGGAGGGGGCCGCCAGCAGCCAGCCTGGCTGGTGGGCAAACGTCACTTCGCTGGTGACGCTGTGCCAGGGATCGCCGATTTTGCGGTAGCCGCCGGGCACGCGCACGACGATAGGCGCGGCAAACTTATTGGCGCTGCGCCAGCGAATGGTGCCACAGTTGTTGATCTGCTCCGTGGCCGGATCGGCGTATTTGCGGAACTGAATCTCCGGCACGGGGACCAGCCCGGCCAGGGCCATGCCCACCGCCCGCCCGACGATACCTTCTTCGGACAGGCTGGTGTCGAACACGCGATTGGGGCCGTATTTGGCTTGCAGCCCCAGCGTGGCTGCGTGAACGCCACCCTTTAAGCCCACGTCCTCGCCAAACACCAGGCAGCGCCGATTCAGCGCCAGTTCCACGTCCAGCGTGCGCCGGATAGCCTCGATGACGGTGAGGCGGCGCGGATCGGGTGGTTGGGGCACGGCCGTTCCCGCCGGAAGCGCAATTCCCTCGCCCACCAGCCCGCCCGCCTGCTGCGGCAAACCCGGCTCGGACAGCACAAAGCGGGTCACGCTGGCCGGTTCCGCCGGCGGCGTGGCCTCGGCGGTGTGACGGGCGGCCTGCACGGCCGTTGCCACCTCCTGCTGCAAATCCGCCCAGCCCGCCTCGTCCAACAGTGCGGGAACCAAATATGCCTGCAGCGCCGAGATAGGGTCGCGCGCCCATTCCGCCTCGCGCTCGGCGGCCGATTTGTAGGCCTGGTTGTCGACGCTGGAATGGCCGGATAGGCGCGGCACGCGCAGGCGCAGCAGGCCGGGCCGCCGATTTTGGCGCACGTAGGTGACTGCCGTTTCCACCAACACGGCCGTTTCCGCTGGGTTCGTGCCGCTGCCGTCCCAAATTTGCAAATTGTGAAAAGCGGCCAGATTTTGGGCGACGTTGCGCCCCGGCGTCTGGTGGTCGCCGGTCACGGAGATGGCGTAGTCATTGTCTTCGATGACCAACAGCAGGGGCAGGCTCAGCGTAGCGGCCATCGTCAGAGCGCTCCAGAAGCCGTTGCTGGCGACGGAGCCATCGCCGCCAAACGCCACGGCGATGCTTTCTTGCACATCCTCGCCTAATACCTCCTGCCGGTAAGTGATGGCCTGCGCCCAGCCCGCGCCCGGCGTGTACTGCGAGCCCACGTCGGCGGCGTTGGGCAGCACCAGGGCACGGTTGCGCCGGGGCAGATTAAAAACCACACCCACGTCACGGCCGTCGCTGATGCCGCCGCGGCGGGCCATGTCGGCGGTCAGGGCTTCCGCCAACGTCAGACCGGAGCCGAGCATAAACGGCCGTGAGCGGTAGTAGACACTGGCGGCGTCATACGGCCGTGTCAGCAGCTGGCTGATGAGCAGTTGGCCCAGTTCATGGCCGCGCGCCGAAAACTGGTAAGTGACCAGCCCGGAGGGCGTGAGATCGTTTTCTTCCAGTTCGTCCATGAAGCGCGAAGCCAGCGCCAGCCGCGCCACTTCATGCCAGTCAAAGGCGGGGTGTAGATCGCTCAATTTATGTTCTCCTTTTGGGCTTACCCGGTGAGCATTTTACGGCCGTTCAGCAAACCAGCGGCGCACTAAATCCACCTGGAACGCGTAGCCGCCATCCACCGCTTCAATCAGCTCGCGCTGCTGTAAGTGCAGCAGCGATTCTTCCAGGGCCATGAGGCTGGGCACAAAAGCCACCAGCTCGCGGCGGGGTGTGGCCTCGCCTTCGTCGTGGGCGGCCATCAGGCGCAGCACTTCGCGCCCTACCGGGTCCACCTGGTTTTGTTCGATGTCGGCGAAGAAGAAGCTGCCGTGCTGCAGGGCGGGGGAAACGGCCGTTTCCACGTCCGTTACCCGCGCCAGGCGGCGCATATCCGGCGGCTGCTCATTCTTCAGAGCCACAATTTCCGCGCACAGAAGCTGCACTAAAAAGGGGTGCCCTCTGGTCAGGGCGATGATGCGCTCCACAGCCGCCGCTTCATAGCGCAGCGCAAACGCCGCCACCGGCTGGGTGACCAACTGGCGGGTCTCCGCCGGGCTGAGGTAGCTGATGTGCACCACCTGCACGTTGATCAGGTAGCCGGCCCACCGCTGAAATTCATCCAGCGTGTGCGAACCGGACAGCAGCACCTTAAATCGGCCGCGATGCTGGATGAGATGGCGCAGCATCCCCAACACGGTCACTTCGTCGAAGCGCCCTTTGTCCAGGGCGTCGGCCAAAACCTCAAATTCGTCGAGCATCAGCAGCGCCAGGCTGCCATCCAGCATGGCTTCCACCTCATCCAGCCACTCCTCGAAGTGCGAGAATGGGTCGGCAGCCAGCATGTCCCGCGTCAATTTGGGCAACAGCAGGTCGCGCTGCCGCGCCGAACGGCTCATGGCCCGGGCGAGATTGTAGAGAAAGCCGGCGTCGTCGCTGGCCCGGGTGGCCGGACCTTGCAAATCGACAAACAGCGGGATGATGGTGCTGGGCAGCAAGCGGCCCAAATTGTTCAGCAGCGAGGTTTTGCCCACGCGCCGTTGGCCGTAGAGCAGCAGCGGCGGCTGACGTCGATCCAGCAAGAGCTGCTCAATACGCGCGCTGATGTCGGCGCGACCGACAAAGATTTCTTGCTGCTCTGTCAGGGGCACGCCAATGATGTAGGGGCTGTCAATTTCCTGGCGCAGTTCGGCCTCGGCGACCATGCGTTGATTGGCCGCGGACACCACTTCACGCCAGGCGGCGGCGATGGGGCGGAAGCGCTCGGCGTAGCGCTCGCTGCTGCGCGTCAGTTCGCGCAGCAGACCATCCAGCCGGTCTTCTACGGCATTGAGGGCCAGCCGCTGATTGTAGGCGCTCTCCTGGCGTTGGGCGGCGTCTACGTCACGGCTGATGCGGCTAAAACTGCGCAGCAGGGCGCTGGCGGGACCGGACAATTCACCGGCAGCCAGGGTGCGCTGGACATCGCCAATGGCGTGGATGTCATGACACTGTTCCAGCTGGCGGGCGTCGGTTTCGATTTGCGCCGCCTGCGCCGCCCAGCGCTGACGACCGTGGCTGAGGTAGTCCATCACGGCCGTGCCTTCCTCGCGATCGTAGTCCAGCAGCAGCAAAATGTGGGTATCCAGGCCCACCAGCGGCAGCCGCTGCAGTTCATCCCAAAAAGCCGAATGCCAGCGAATGAGCGACGGCCGTCCCTGGGGCAAACGCCGCTCATCTAGCCGCAGCAGCACGACATTCCAGGCGGCGGTGAACGGATAGAGCACCACCGGCCGCCACCAGGCCAGGGTGAGGCCCAATAAAATACCTACCAGAGCAAACAGCACAATCGGCCCATAAGATTCGGTGGTGGACACCAGTAAAAACAGACCGCTGCCCGCGCCCAGCGTGCCCGCCAGAGCCCCTGCCCAGGGACCGGCGACACGCTCGGCCAGCACGTAAGGCAAAGCAAACAAGGCCAGCATCGTGGCGCCCAGGCGCAGCACGGCGAACAACACGCCCACCATGCCCGCTTCGGCGGGCGAAAGCGCCAGGCCCATTGCCAGGGCGGCGGTGAGGCTGAGCGCCGCGCCCCACATCAGACCGCGCCGCCAGCTTTGCGTGCGCCAGCCGATGGCCAGAGCAAAAGGCGCGCCCAGGGCCAATCCGGCCAGCCAGGAAGCCGTCAGACCGCCGACAATGAACCCGCCGGCCATGCCGACCAACAAACCAATGACCACGCCGCTGACCTGCCGGGGCAGCGAATAAGCCGGCGCCGGGTCGCGCAAGCGACCGGTCACGCCGACGGTAACGCCGTAAGCCAGACCACCTGACAGGCCGCTGGCCAGGCCGATGACCGTGCCCAAGGCAAGGTCAAAAGAAAAGTTGGTGGTGGCTGTGAGAGGGGTAGACGCTTCGCCCAGCACCAGTCCGGCGGCAATGCCGGTGACGATGCCGGTGCCCAGGCCAACGGCCGTGCCCATTGCCAGACTGCCTACCAGGCTGGCGGCCAGGCTGGCCAAGACCGCTACGCCCACGCCGACAATCAGGCCGAGGGCGATGCCCGTGGCCGTCAGCCCCATCAGCCATAAGCCCAGCCAGATGAGCAGCAGGAGCAGGAAGGGCCAGGCCATAAACAGCATGATGAGCAGCCGCCAGAAGACAAACCGGCGCAGGTGACGGCCGTTCAGTTCAGCGATGCAAAAGTCGGGCGATAACTGGGGATCGATGCTGGCGACATGGGCCCGCCAGGCGGCGGGGTGGAAAAACAGCCAGAACAACAAACGCCAACTGCCCAGCAGCAGGTTGCGCGTGAGGGCCGGCTCGTCGGAGTAGATGGCTCGCGCCACGCTCAATCGACCCGCTCCGCTGCGCCGCCGGGGCCATTTTCGCGCCGGAATGGGGCGATCTGGTAGAGGGCATCGGCGCGCCAGCCAGCGCCCGTTTCGCCCTCGCTCAGGGCCAGCAGCCGCTCGCGGCAGAGAATTTGCAGGAGCATAGGCCAGCATCCGCTCTCGGCCAATATCCACTCGACGTCAGCCTGAGGGAAGGGCGTGGGAGAACTGGCGATGAGGGCGCGTGCTTCCTCTCCTTTGAGCGGACCGAGGTTGGCGACGTAGCCAAAAATGTTAAAAAATGGCGAGCCGTGGCCGCTCTGGCCGGCCAGCCGATCCGGTGTCTCGGCAGAGGAGAGGATGAAGGCCAAACGGCCGTTGACCTGGTTGGTAGCCAGCGAGCGCAGGCTCTCCCAAAAGGCATCGTCTAACTGTGGGTAACGCTCCAGGGCCACGCCAATCTCATCGAACAAGACGACGGTGGGGGCCCTCAGTTCGTCGCTAACGATGTCGAGAAAATCTTCCAGATCGACAGCCTCAGGCGCGGTGAGGCCCATGCTGCTGAGGAGATGATGCCGCAGCGTCTGAGGATCGCCGAGGCGAGTGTCCTGAAAATCGACGAAAACCCAGCGGTACTGCTGCGGGTGGGGCAGCCAATCCTGAACCTGGCCGGGACGGAGGTGGCCGGGAACGGCCGTGGTGATGGTTTTGAGATAGTGCAGCAAGGAGGTTTTGCCGCTGCGCCGGGGGCCGACGACGGCCGCGTTTTGCATGGGCACATGGCGCAGCAGATGAAACAATCGCTTCAGTTCCCGCTCGCGGCCAAAGAAGCGCGCCGGATGGGTGATGGGCGGCCCGGCAATGAAGGGCGGCACAGATGGCTGGACCTGCTGCGCTGTAGATGGGGCAAAACGGCCGGAAGCGGCCGGCGGGGTGAGGCTGTTGCTGCGGATCTGGTCGCGGAGTACGGCCGTTTCGTCGGCCGGCTCTATGCCCAATTCGTCGCGCAGCACAGTGCGGCACTGGTCGAATTGGGCCAGAGCGGCGCTGCGCTGTCCGCTGAGAGACAGCAGCCGCATAAGCTGGCGGTGGATGGCTTCGTCGGCCGGCTCCAGGGTGAGGAGACGGCGGGCATGGGCAATGCCTTCGTCATAGGCGGCGGTTTGCAGGGCAACGGCCGTTAACGTTTGCAGTGCATCGACCATGTGTTTGCGCAGTTCGGCGCGCTGCTGGGTAAGCCATTCCTCAAATGCCGGGGCGTGGCGCAAATGAAAATCCTCGAGGAAATCGCCACGGTACAGGGCCACGGCCCGGCGCAGGTTATCGGGTTGGGGACGGCCGTCTGCCGGCCGGGCCACCAGCGCTTTAAATTGCTCCAAGTCCAGCGTGTAGGCGCTCTCACGGTTAAACGCCAGGCTTTGATGGGAGACGAGCAAAAAAGGGTCGAACTCAGCCCGCAGTTTCATGAGGACGCCACGTAGATTGCGGCGAGCGTCCGCTTCCGGCAAGTCGCCCCACAGTAAACCGGCGAGCGCCTGCCGCGAAAACGGCCGTGCCGCCACCGCCAGGTAACACAGCAGCGCCTGCGCCTTAATCGAAGTGAGGCCTCCGATGGGCGCTTCGCCCTTTTTGATAGCCAATGGCCCTATAACCGCCAGGTTTAGTACTTTTGTCATGGGCAAATCGGTTCAATGCCTGCAAAAAAACGCTAGATCAACGCTCGATCAACATCTAATTGGCATTGGTTTGGTAAGATCATGTGTAATCATCTGAAGTAGGCTTGATTCAGTGATCTAAATCTAGCACTTTTATGCACATAGGAAAAATTCTCTAGTAACAAACTATCGCTCACCAATGCATTTATACTATGATAGTGAGTGGTATAGCAATGCCGTACTCATTGATTCATTCTTTGTCACTCAAAATGGATGCGTTATGTTGAAATTAAAAAGACACTCCAACCCATCAAAAGGACAAGCTTTGGTCGAATTCGCCATTCTGGCCGTCGGGCTGTTGATGGTGATCTTCCTGATCATTGAAGCCGCACGCATTATGTGGGGCTGGGTCACAGTCCAGAATGCTGCCCGAGAAGGGGCTCGTTATGCCATTACCGGGCAGGCAGATCGGCCTGATTGCACCATCGAAAGTCTAACGAAATTCAGTTACATTTGTGATCAGACCCCTACGGACCTGCGGCTGGCTTCCATCATCAGTCGCACCCACACGGCGTTGGCCGGATTGCCCTTGAATGAAACCTCCGGCACCTTCGAGGACGCTAATTACTATAACATTGAAGTGTGGGGCGGCGTGCAAGGCACCGGGGAACTTCGGCCAAATTTTGGCGGCATGCCAAATGAGGCTGTTGTGGTGCGGGCCTACTATCGCGTCCCGATCATCACGCCCTTTTTTAGTTCCATATTGCCATCCATCCCTGTTTTTGGTCAGGCAATGATGAATAATGAATCCTTTGGTCAGTTGGGCGGGTCCAGCGAAGGGGCAGGCATCCCGGCGGCCGTGATCATTCCCACGGCCGGCGTCACACCGTCGCCGACTAATTCGCCAACGCCTACGCCTACCGAAGAAGTAACCTCTACGCCAACGCAACGAGCAACCAATACGCCTACGAATACACCGGATATTTGCCAGGTAAGGTTTGATTCGCCAGCTATTGCGGGAGACAACTTTGTGCTCATTACGGGCGAAATCGGGTCAAATGTACAAATTATTGATTTAGCTACGGGCCAGGTAATCAGCGGATTCCACCAGTTAAGCAGTTTTGACGGGCATGCTTGCCCCGGCTTTGCCACCGTTATACTGAATGTCACACTGGTTGGTGGTATGGGGCTGGTTGTGGAAAGCAGCGACGGGTCTTCCGATATTACGTTTGTGCTGCCGGGGACGCCAACACCAACTATCAGTCCGACGCCGTCCATTACGCCGACGCCCCTGCCCATCCAGATGACTTCGACGCCAATTCCGACGCCGACGAATACGCCAACAACACCTTACCTATACTTGCGGCCTAACTGTGGTTCGCCGGATCCGGTGACGGGGATTGTGCAGTTCACCGTGTTTGGCGTCAATTGGCCCATTGGGCAGGATGTCGTGTTGTATTGGCAAACGACGGCCGATTTTCAGACTCGAATCACAGGGCATAACGGCTTTTTTACGCAGACCTGGACAAAAACCGGTCTGGCTAATGGCACTTATAACGTCATTGCCATCTCGGGCAATAATCAATATTCCACGCCATATAAAGTTCCTTGCGATAATGCAACGGCCGTTCCAACGCCGGCCGCCTCGCCCACGACGACGCCGCAGCCGGCTGACATGATCATCGTTGGCCCGCCGGAACTTGTGAGCACCGGCACACCAGTGGCTTACCAACCGGTTACATACCAGATGGTCATCAGCAATACCGGCGACGTCAACGTACAAAATCAGTTCTTTGTTGACTTGTTCATCGATCCGGTAGCCACCATCCAACCCAACAGCATCCGCATCCCGATCGGCGAAAGCTCAGGGTATATTGGCGTAAGTTCTTTGCCAGGTAACACCTCACGAGTTATTACCATCACCTCTGATTTTGGTTTCGCCAACGAACCCACGCCGCATTTTGTTTATGGTATGGTGGATTCCATTGAGCAAATCGGCGAAGACATCGAGACGAATAACATTTCTACGCCGGATGTCGTCGAACATGTGCAAATTGCCGATACCCCGACGCCTACGCCGTCTTATGGCACCGGCAATGAAACACTGATGGGTTTCGTCCAGTGGCCCAGCGATGACGGCCTGGATCCATTATTGCGGGCTAAGGTGACTCTGTATGACCAGGTAACCGGTCAGTTTGTGAGGCAAATTGAAGCTTCACCAATATCAGGTTTTTATAGTTTCGACAATTTACCGGTGGGCAATTACCGCATTGAAGCTTGTGGCAGCATTGATTCGGAAGAGTTTTTTGGCATGCGCGTGGGCATTGCGGTACCCAATGTTTTACCGCTGGTAAGTGTCTTTACAAACCACGCTCCTTGCCCGTAGGCAAGAGGATATGGCGTTTGGAGAAATTATGAAGAAGGCGATTGGGCTTTTATTGGTAGTGATAGCGAGCACGCTGGTTGTTCTGGCCTTTCAGGAGCACACGGCCGTAGCCGAAACGGCCGTGCCAACCGGAGACACATGGTCTGCGCCTAAAGTAATCTCTACCGGCATTGCCAATGCCAAACGGCCGGTGATCAAAGCAGACCCAAACACCCCAGGCCGGGTAATGGCCATGTTCATCTCCCAGGAGATCAACAACACACCCATCGATCCCTACTACACCGTTTCGACTGATCATGGCGCAAACTGGACCACGCCCAGCCCGATTCACCAAAGCGGGGTGGAATCGAAGCAGATAGATTTTACTTTTGATGATCAAGGCACGGCTCACGCCGTCTGGCGAGAGGGCCGAGACCTGGCTTATGCCAATTCAAGCAATTGGGCCACAAGCTTCCGAACCCTTTCCACTCCCGGCAACGATCCTGGCGTTACCACGCCATCAATTGGCACTTTTGGAGCCAACATCCATGTTGTCTGGTCTGAGGCCGATACCTCAAATCCCGATCCGCTGAAGACCGTGCCCAATATTTACTACATCCGATCGACCAATCGCGGCGTGAACTGGTCCGCCGCGCCAATAGCCATTACCAATACCGGGCTCGAATCCGTATCCCCGTCGCTGGCCGTGGATGCCGCGGGAAATTTACATGTGGTTTGGCAAGAATTAACCATCGATCCGAACAATGGCAATGCCATCACCTACAAAATCAAGTATGTCAAAGGCACGGTCTCCCCAAGCTCGGTTACCTGGAGCACGCCAATCAACATTTCCGACGCCATTGTAGCCAGTCTCTTTGATGGACAGGAACCACACATCATTGCCACCAATTCCGGCCTGGTGGTCACGCTGACGGCAATTTTCCAGCAACCAATCGAACAGTATATTTATTTGCTTTCCTGCCGGTCCGGCTGCGAAAGCCAAAGCCATTGGACCAATCAGGGCAGTGTTTCCGGCCCGGCACTGTATGTGAACATCGAACCTGTTGATCTGGCCTCCAGCCCCGTCAGGCGATTGGGCTGCACGTATGTTTTTTTTGATGGGGCCACAACGGACAACCCGGAAGGCAAGGAACAGGTATGGATGGCCAACGGCTGTCGTGGTTGGAGCTCGGCTCGTACACCGATTACCAATGACGTCACACGGGCTTTACGGCCGTCTACTGACAGCCTGGATAACTGGCTTTATCTCGCCTACGAAGAAGCCATCCTGGTAGAAACGGGGAACGCGAACAAAATTTATTTCCTGGCGAACGAAGCGGATTACGGGGCCTATTTGCCCCTCGTGGCCAGGCCATAGGATAAGGATTTGCGCACATTATGAGTCGCCTGGAATGGATATTGGGGCTGGTACTATTATTGCTGTTAATTGCGGCCGGTGGGCTGGCTGTTTCGCTATGGCGGGGCTCCACCGGCCAGCCGGCGGCGCCGGAGTCCCCAGAATTGGCGCTGGCCTCGGAATTGGCCAACGACATTGCCCCAACCCGGTCAACGCCGCAGCAGACCGCCAAAAACGCCTACGTCATTGCCCAACAATCGGCCCAGGCATGGCAAGCCGACGCGGTGCTGGTCAGCGCGACAGCCACGTGGCCTCAGGGCCTCCAGGCCGCCGACCTGATGTCTGGGAAAGAGACCTGGGGATTTGTTTTTTATTCACCGGCAACAAAGAATACGGCCGTTGTCTCTGTCTCTGACGGCGTAGCCACACTCTCGCCACGAACTACGCAGCGACAACTCAGCCTCTTTGACGTGACATCCTGGCAGCGAGACAGCGCCGAGGCCACCGAAATATTCCTCAACAACGGTGGGGCAGGATTTATTGAGAGAGAAGGTATCACGGTTTATTCCATGACGTTGTCCATGAATAACCCCAACGGAAACGGCCGTGTCGAATGGCTCATGACCTTACTCTCCACCCAAAATGGACATTCTTTAACCGTCCGCGTAGACGCGGCATCTGGCGAATTACTGGAAGTGATAGATGCCTCTTAGACCTGATAGTGAGTATAGGATTCGTCTCAGACATTTCGGAGGTCATTCCCATGAAAAAATTGATGCAAAAATTATTTAATCCACGCGAAAGAGGGCAGAGCCTCGTTGAAGTCGCTCTCTTCTTTCCCATATTTATCATCATCATTGCCGGCTTAGTCGAAGTCAGCAACATCGTCGTAACCCAAAACCGCGTCAACAACGCGGTTCGGGTCGGCGCCCGCTTCGGAGCGAATGGGGGCGAAAACCAGGGAATGGCTCTAGCCGCACTCAACGCTGTCACCCAAACGTTGCTCATGGATGAAAATCTATGGGACATCTGGGCCATTAGAGGCCGCGTCAATGAAAATGGCACCGGCTTCGTGCCTGACACCTGGGAATTTGAACATACCTATGGGCTGGAGCAAACCAAAGCCTTCAGCGACGTGGTTGAAGCCGATATACAGGCACAGGTGCTAGAACAACTCCAGACCGATCAAAACGGCGACAGTTCCAGACCAGAAATTGCCGCCGGGCTAAACTTTGTCGGCATCTATGCCATTCATGACATCAGCTCCATTCTGGGCCTGGATGCATTACCCAACCTGGTTGGCCTGAACTCCGTCAAATCACTCAACGTCATGCGCACCCAAGGGCTGGAAGTGGAAACATCCAATGGCTGCGACGCATTCCCCATTGCTATCCACGAAGGCATCCGCTCCGTTTTAGCGCCGGGAGACACCAGCAGCGCTCAAAACCGTTGGCCCGCCACCTTCAAACATTTTGTCACCAGTCCGGCCCCCTTCCCCTACCCCGATCCCAACTACTACCGCTTTGTTAATCACATCCCCAATGAGCCGTTAGTTGATGCCCGCGAAGGTTACGTCTACAAAATTCAGAATGGCACGGGGCCTGGCAACTTCGGTTGGTTGGCCTGGAATGGCTGCTCAAGCGACTCAACCGCCTTGGAAGCAAGTCTTAGCTGGCCTGGCAACAGCACAGATTACACACCGCTGCCGGGTAACTGCCCTGTTTATGGGAATCCTCGTGTTGCTGGCTTTGTTGAAATGGGCGACCCGACGGACAGAGCGATGCACATCGGCGACTTTGTCGCTACCAGCACTGGCACAATCAACAGCAGCAGCGCCCGCAGAACGCTTGAAGAACACATCGTTCTCGGCCGTAAACTGCGGATGATCGTCTACAATGATACGAATGGTCAAACAGGAAGCAATGCAGCGTACAAAATCAAGCGCTTTGCCATCTTTCAGATCATTGGCCACAACCTGCCAGAATCCTGGATTATGGCCGAATTTATTCGCTGGGATGATTCCTGCGGTCAACCCACCAACTGATTCAGACCCGACTCAAGGATGGCAACAACAGTGTGGCCAAACGCTGGCCCACAAATCCTGAATGCCAACACGGTACAGAGGTTATGATCATGAAATTACGCGATTTACTAATAAGAAGGCGAGAACAGGCATCCCCCAACAGAGAACAAGGGCAAAGCATCGCGGTTATTGCCCTGGCGCTCATTGGCTTACTGGCCTTTGTGGGCATCGCCGTTGATGTCGGGTTCTTGTTTGCCCGCAGCACTCAATTGCAAGCGGCCGTCGATGCGGCCGCCCTGGCCGGTGTAACCGAGCTGGTGGTTAGCAAAAACGCCGCCGATCAACGCGCCGGCCAATTTCTCAACGCGAACAACATCCCAATCTCCGTCACACTGTCGCTGGATAGCACCAGAGACACGACAGTTATCGGCGAGGCAGAATACTCAATCACGGTTACCTGGCCTGTCGAGTTATTCTTCCTAAAAGTAATAGGGCTGGATAGCTACGATTTGGTGCGTTCGGCCACAGCCGCTTACTTTCCTCAAGCTGACATCTATGCCAGCCGGCGTGTCGATCAGGGTGTGGTGAGTACTTCAAACCAATCCATCTTTGGACCCAATATCTGCACATCGTATGGGGACCCTTTTTCGCCGTTTAACAGCCAATGGGAGCCTGGCGCCTACACTTATCACTACCGCATTCTCTTACCGCCAGACTATCCCGATGATGTGCTGCGCATTGAGCTCTTCGACCCCGATTCGATCAACCAGGCCGGTGATAGGGATGACGTCGTATTTTCGGCTGCGGCCACGGCCATCAATCCAACGCAATTTCCTCCCGGCACCAAACAAATGTTCTGCCAGGGCGGCGATACAAATCAAAAGCAGCCGTGTCTCATTCCAACGGGTGAGGAAAGTCTGGTTTCCGCCGCCAATGGAATTACCATCGATCAAATTAATCCTTTCTGGTTGGTGAGAATTGATGAAAACCGTGGTACCAGCACTTCCGGTGTCTGCGGTGAACCCTCAAACTATACCGTTGCTTACAACACCCGCACGCTATATCAGCTATTTTATTATCGCAAAAACGAAGACGGCACAATTGAACCAATTTCCCTCGCCAGCTATACCGGGCAAAAAGGGAATGAGTCTGTCAATCACGACACGGATTTACGCTGGGTATCGCCCGGCGGTAAAAATAGCTATGATCAGCCGGTTTCCGTTCCGGTGGATGCGGGTTCGGAAAAATCCTTTGAATTGAACATCGAAAATGACCTGCCATTTATTTTGGAAGATCCCGGCACAGGAAATCGCTATGTGTACCTGGATATCACCAGCCTCGATGGCGCCTCGGAAAATGGATTTGAAGTATGGGCCGGTCCAGATGATTATGTAAACACAGTACCCAGCAACGCCAATGATCGTAACCTGTTTGTCCTTAACAATCCGGGCGCACACTATTCAAAAGGGGCAACAATCTTTGGCATGGGTCGCCTGCCAATGAACTCCAATACCGACAATACTGTCGACATTCCACTCATGTATGTGAGTCCTGAAATGGTGGGCGAATCGATTTTCATCAGCACGTTTGACCTGGATGCGGCCGCCAAGCCACCCATCGTTTTTTATTTTGACTCCATTGCCTTTACGCCGGATAACTCGACGGACAACGTCAATTGGACCTACACTGACTGGGCAATGTCTTTTGGCGGTGAGAACGATCCGGATGGCAGATGTTTTGATGGTGGCAACAGTTACAACGGTGAGTGTAACAATAAATGGGTCGATCCCACGTATGAAATCATTGTTCCCGGCGACTCGGAAAATTGTTTTGATCATCCAACGCGGGGCACACAGTGCATTCCATTTTATGGCGGCCGGTTGATCGCCCGTTATAACGCGGGTAATCATGACACCTATGGCTGGCAGATCAATGTCACGGGACAGCCTTATCTCGTGAGATAAGGCCAATCTACACCTGATATTAGGGGAAAATTCCTATTTAATCAGGCTATAGGTTTTCGGTACAATTTAATAGCGGTCTGTTTCTCACCAGAGCAACGGGAAGCAGACCGTTTTTCTTTAAATTTTTTCGGAGCATTTATTAACCTAATTGTTTAGGCAACTAGATTATGGTAGTGCATGGAGCAGGGTAAATCATTTATTTTTCAATCTACCCCGGCGCTTTAACCCAGGAACATGATAAAGGAACTGCCATGTTGGAGAACTTATTTTCAAAGAGGAAATCATCTTATCAGGATCGTCAGTTAGGGCAGGGTTTGGCCGAGTACGCTTTGATTTTAGGGCTAGCCGCCCTGGTTGTCATTGCCATCGTAAACCTTTTGGAGCCTTCAATCAGCGATGTATTTTCGAGGCTGGTTCAGCAAGCACCGGTTGCGCCGCCATCATTGTTATCTTATACCCCTGCCCCAACGTATACGGCCACCCCAACAGTCGATCCAGCAGGCACTAGCACTCCGACAGTGACTTCTACTGCCGCGGCAGGTACGACTTCTACACCGACTGCAACAGCTACCGCCTCGGCAACTTACACGGCAACACCTACGGCCACGGCCGTTTGCGTGGGGTATGGTCCTTATGCCGTGCCCGGTCGCGTAGAAATGGAAAATTTCATGTGCGGCGGTCCTGACCTCGCTTTTGTAGACAGCGGCAATGATGGCGGCCCTGGCAGTGGCGTTTATCGCTCCGACGTAACCACCCTTGGCCCTGATCTAAGCCCCTCTACAGATGGCGGCGGTTTCCAATTGGGCTATCTGGTGCCTAATGAATGGGTGCAATATCGCGTTAGCGCAGCGGAGAGCCGTCTATATGACTTTGTGGTGCGGCTGGCGTCTTCGGCCGATAACGGCCGTTTCCGCCTGGCCATCTATCACAACAACAGCCTCCTCTACACCACCCCTTCCATCACCGTTCCCAATACTGGTGGCGCCGCCGCCTGGACCAATTTAAGGGTATCCTCTGTGCCGCTGCTAACCGGAGAAAATATTGTGCGGTTCGTGGTAGACAATGGCAATTTTAATATCAATTACCTGGACATTAGCCTCACGGCTGCGACCGCGACGCCAACGACTGTGCCCACCAACACGCCGACGGCCACGGCAACCAATACACCCACGGCCGTGCCCAATTACACCCTCTTCCGGTACATCCGCCTGGTAGGCGATTCGGAAGTGAATGGCAATCCCTGGTCATCCGTTGCGGAATTAAACCTTTTATCTGGCTCTGGCTCGGCGGTGAACCGCTCTGGCTGGAGCGTCCATTACGTTGACAGCCAGGAAACCGTTGGCGAAAACGGCTATGCCTCCAACGTCTACGACGGTAACAGCAGCTCTATCTGGCACACAGAGTGGTATAACACCAACCCAGAACCTCCTCATGACCTGCAAATCAATCTTGGCGGAACGACCAGCATTTCCGGTTTCCGTTATCTGCCCCGGCAAAACAGCCAAAACGGCCGTATCGCCAATTACCGCTTCTGCGCCAGCACGGATGGCACAAATTGGGTCCAGCTCAGTTCTGGCTCCTTCCCCAACAGCAGCAGCGAACAAACCGTCACCTTCACCCCGCCTGGCCCATCTTCCAACCTGCCCACATGCACAGTCTCCACCGGTCCCGTTGAGTTGATCAATGTAGACTTCAACAATGACCAGAACAACTTCAGCTACATCGATGACGCTTTCCGCGGCACGAATAAGCCAGAGTATGCCAGCGGCATGCGCACCACAAACGGCGGTTACAATGGCACGGGCGGCCTACAGGTCACTTTAGGCGGCATCGATAACTCGAGGATTGATGGCATGTCGGGCGGCTGGAGACGCAGCTTTACCATGAGTCGGACCGGCGCCATCTCCGGGCAGCTGCGGTATCGCCTCGACGCCGACAATGCCTACGATAACGGTGAATGCAGCCAGTTTCTGGTTTCCATCGACAACACGTTGTATGGTCAATTAGGCAACGATTACGTCATCGAAATATGTACTGGCGGTGATTCAAACTGGCAGACATTCAGTTTTGTTACCGGGCAGTTAGCGCCGGGAGCGCATACCATCACAGTCGGCGGTTACAACAATACAAAGAATAGAAGCAATGAAAGCACGAACATCTATATAGATGACATTATCTTGCAAACAAACTAACCGGCTACAGATTTAGGTAACTGATTTAAAAAGAGGGGAAACGGCCGTTTCCCCTCTTTTTATTTGCTCTATCCCTGCCGCCGCCACCATACCACGCCCAGCAAGATCGCCATCACAGCCGCCGCTCCTAAAAACCAATAAGCCAGGGCCGGCTGCCCGGAACCCGCCGCAACGGCCGTTTCTGCGCTCTGGTTCACCGCAGCGGTCGTGATGGCCGTCGCGGTCGCCGTAGCGGAAGGCGTGGCTGAGGGCGAGGGTGTGTGCGTGGGCGTCGTCGTAGCGGTTGGCGTAGCCGTGTTCGTCGGCGTAGGCGTCACCGTCGGCGTGCTGCTGGGCGTAGGCGAAGGCGTATCCACCGGCGTCGGCGTGTTGGGCACTTCCGGCGTCGGTGTGATAGTAGCCACCGCCAGCGGCGTCTGCACAGCCGGAATTGTCGCCGCAGCAGCCACATCCTCACCCCGCTCCACCAGGTAAACCGGCGGTCCGCCAATGTCGCAATCAGTTTGGGTGCATTTGCCGCCTTCCAGAGTGATGGTATACGCGCCATCGACGGCCGTTATCGCCTCCCGATGCCCCATATAGCCCACCAGCTCGCCGCCGTCCGCCACAGCCGGCACGGACACCGTCAACGCCGATTGACCCTTGGCCCACAGCACGCGCACCAGCCCATCGGGCATGGGAAAAGCGACCTGGGCATAGGTTGACTGGCGCGTATTGCTGAGCACGGCCGTTTCCTGCAGCGTCACCGGCCCCACAAAGCCGCCCAACTCCTGCACCATCACCTGATACGCCCGGTAAGCCGGGCGGCGGCTCTTGTCCGGCCGCAGCAGCCCCCACGATTCGCCGCCCGGCGGCAGGTGAATGTCGATCAACTTGTAAAAGCTGGCCCGCTCCGCCCCGGCAGCGAACGCCAGGGCAAACGCCTGCGGCACGTACCACGCCTGCTGCTCCAGGTCCAGGTTAAACTGCTGCACCGTCACCGGCCAATCCGGATCCAGGCTAGGCCGGGCATTGGTCTCATTCATCCACACCGGCTTGGGCGGCTCGATGCCCAGGTCACGCTGGATGTCATACGCCTCGTTGATGATGTCGAGGATAGTATCTGGCCGAAAATAGATGTGCAGCGACAGCACGTCGAAGTAGTAATTGTTGGCCGCTGCCGCCGGATCGGCCGTGACCATTTCCAGATAACGGCGCAAAAAGGAGGGATCGTGCCAGTAGGTCAGCGCGCCCAGGTGGATCACCGCGTCCGGGTCGGCGTCTTTCATCACCAGATAGGCCACCTGCACCAGCCGGTAATAATCTTCCATCGAGCCGCCAAATTCGTGCCCGTACACGTCAGCGGCAATGTCCGGCTCGTTCCACACAATCCAATCGTGCACGCCGCGCGCGCCGTAATACTCGGCCACTTTGCGCACGTAAACGGCCCACAGGTTCTCCGGGTCGTCGATGGGCAGATAAAGGCCGCGCGGCACGCCGGCGTACGGCTCGCTTTCGGCTGCCCAGGGCGGCGTGCTCTTCAGCAAACCGACCACGGTACGGCCGTGTGTCTGCGCGTCCACCAGCCATTCCTCCAAAACGTGCAGCGTGTTCCAATCATCCGGCCCGTTGGGCTGAATCTCGTGCCACAAAAAGAGAATTCGGTCCCACCCCACCTGCAAATCGGCAGCTTCGGCCGGCTCCCAGAACGATTCCACCACGCCAAAACGTGGGTCGACCGGCGTGGCTGTCGGCCCGGCATCCTGAGTCGGCGCAGCATCTTGAGCCGCCACCGCGCCGGCCGCCCGGCTGCCCCACCACCCAAACCCTGCTGCCCACAGCAAGACCAAGAAACAACCCAGTAGAATTTTTGCTCTCAACCTGCCAATCCATCCTGAATCATAAGATTTCTGATGCACACACAAACGAGCGGCATTATAATACGAACAGACCACAAGTGGAAATAGCCGCTGGCTCATCTCATCCAACAACCTGAAAACCCGCCTGCCTGAACACCTGGACACCGAAAAACCTATGAACTCACTTCCGCTCCGCCCGGCCCAAGCTGAAATCCTGAAATACCAAAACGGCCGTCTGGCCATCAGCGCCGTACCCGGCAGCGGCAAAACCTTTACCCTGTCGCTTTTGGCCGCCCAACTCATCGCCGACGGCCGTGTCGACGCCAACGCCGGGCAGCAAGTCCTCATCGTCACCTACCTCAACAGCAGCGTCGATACCTTCAAAGCCCGCATCCGCAAACGACTGGACGACATCGATCGGCCGCCCATCGGCTTCGACGTGCGCACGCTGCACAGCCTGGCCCTGGAAATCGTGCGCCTGGCCGAAAGCGGCCTGGGCGCCGAAACGGCCGGCCCCGAAGTGCTAGACGACACCCGCAGCGCCAACGCGCTTTCCCAGGCAGTCACCAACTGGATGGAAACCTATCCCGACCAATGGCACGCTTTCCTCACCGAGGACACGCCACAGATGCGCGCCCGCTGGCGCGACATCACCGAACGCACGGCCCGCGCTTTTATCCGCACCGCCAAAAACGAGCGCTACCATCCGGAAGAAATCCTGCAGCGACTGAAGACTGGAGACCAGGAGGAAACCTCACCCGGTCTCCAATCTCCAGTCTCCCAGTCGCCCCTTTTGTGGATGATGGCCGGGATTTACGGCCGTTACCAAACCATCCTCGCCCGCCAGGGCGCCCTCGACTTCGACGACCTGATCTGGCAGGCCGCCGACCTGCTCGAAAACCGGCCCCATTTCGCCGACGAACTGCGCCGCCGCTGGCCCTACGTCCTCGAAGACGAAGCCCAGGACAGCGTCCCCCTGCAAGAAGTGCTGCTCACCCTGCTCACCGGCCCGGAGGGTAACTGGGTGCGCGTCGGCGACCCCAACCAGGCCATTACCAGCACCTTCACCGCCGCCCACCCCCGCTTCTTCAACGCCTTCATCGACCGCCCGGACGTGGTCGACCGGCCGCTGCCCAACAGCGGCCGCTGCGCTCCGCTGATCATGGGCGCGGCAAACACCATGCTCCACTGGACCATCGATAAGCACCCCGTGCCCGAAGTGCGCGCCCACACCTTCCGCCGCCAGGACATCCTGCCCACGCCGCCCGGCGACGCCCAGCCCAATCCCCCGGACAGCGAGGCCGACATCCAGCTAAAAGTCTACAAGCACCGCGAAGATGAAGAACTGCCGGCCATCGCCCGTAAAGCCCTGCGCTACGCCCAGGAGCAGCCGGAGCACACCCTGGCCATCCTCGTGCCCACCAACCAGGTCGGCTATACGCTGTCTGACCATCTGGATGAGTTAGACGCAGATTATGACAACTTGCTGCGCGGCGGCAGTCATGAACGAGAGATTGCTGCTACCATGCACGCCGTTTTGGCTGTGCTGGCCGATCCGCTGAACACAAAGACGCTTGTGGCCGCCCACGCCAACCTGCACGAATTGCAGCACCCGGCCGCCCAGGCCGCAGAAGAAGACTTGCCGCGTTTGCACACCATCCTGCGCAGCGTCCACAAGCCGGAAATGCTGCTCTTTCCCCAAGATGGCGAAGAAGTGGCCCAGGCTTTGCCGGTCGGTGTCGCCAGCGAGGACGATTTGGAAGCCATTGCCCGCTTTGCCGCTTTCCTGCGGCGCATGTTTGAGCTGCGCACACTGCCCATCGATGACCTGGCGCTCTCGCTGGGCGACGAATTGTTCGCCTGGGGCGACGTCCACGAGGTGGATTTGTCGATTGCCTACCAGATTGCCACCATTTTGCGCCGCTGGCGCGATACGCAGCCAGACTGGCGCCTGCCCGACCTGGTGGCCCAACTGGAGGACGTAGTGCAGGGGCGGCGCGGACTGCCTCTCACCGCGCCGGCCGATTTGGGCTATGAACCAAGCAAGGGGCGCATTACCCTGACCACGCAGCACAGCGCCAAAGGTCTGGAATGGGACGCCGTGTTTCTGGTGGGTATTGACGGGTTCTGGATTCCGGGCAGCCTGGATGCGCCGTTTTTGGGCGTGCATGATTTTCTGGGCGGCGACCCGATGGCCGAAGCGGCGGCGCAGCTGCGTTACCTGATGGCCGGGCAGGCGGGGATTTACGACGGCCGTTCCGCCACCGAAAGTGCCCACATCGAAATTATCAGCGAGCGATTGCGCCTGCTCTACGTCGGCATCACCCGCGCCAAACGCTATCTCCACCTCAGCCGCAGCCGCGCCACGCGCCAATACAACAAAGACCGCGACGCCGAACCGGCTACCGTTTTAGGCGTCATCTACCGCTTCCTGAAAGAACGCCAGGAGTAGCCACCCGCATCCCGCCTTCATCGTGCCGCGTTCATCGTTTTACGAAAACCGGCTTAAGGATTAAAATACAGCCTATGAGCATGACGAACCCCTTTTATCACCGTGGCGCTATCCGGCAGGCGGTTAATTTTCACGGCCGTCAAAATGAAATCGAACAAATTTTGGGGCTTCTGCGCAACGGCCAGAGCGTTTCGCTCATCGGGCCGCGCCGCATCGGCAAAAGCTCCCTCCTGATCCACCTGTGCCGGCCGGAAGTGCGGTCGCAGTGGGGGTTAGACCCGTCCAAAACCTGGCTCATTCTGACCGACTGCCAGGAACTCGGCGGCTCGCCGCCGGAAGACGTGTACGAAACGCTGCTAACCGGCCTGCACCACGCCGCCACCGACGCCGGTGTGAAGCTGGACCCGCTGCCCAACAGTCCGGGCAGCTACCGCGACCTGGACCGCACGCTGTACCAGATCAGCCAGAACCATGTGACTGTGGTCTTTTTGCTGGACGAGTTTGAGCTGCTGGCGGCAAACGAACACCTGACGCCTTACTTTTTCGCCCGCCTGCGCGGTCTGACGACAAAATATGGCCTGGCTTATCTGACGGCCAGCCAACGGCCGTTATTCGCCATCACCGCCGAAGAAGAGATTCTCAGCTCCCCCTTCTTCAATATCTTCGTCACCTTGCCGCTAGGCCTCTACAGCGACGACGAAGCCCGCACCCTGTTCTCCGCCCGTTTGCGCCACACCGACATCAGCTTCAGCCCTGTGCTCCGCGATTACCTGCACTTCCTGGTTGGCCCCCACCCTTTCTTTTTGCATGTCGCCGGGTACCACGCCTACCAGGCTTTGCTGCAAAATGCGCGTCTCGAAACGCCGGAAGAATGCGCCCAACTGGATGATCCCATCGAGGTAGAAGCCGATTCGCATCTGGGCTACCTCTGGCAGAACCTGACAGCCGAAGAGCAATACGTCCTGGCCATCGCCGATGGCTCCATCGACACCTTGCGCCTGCTGGAGCAGCAGTGCCTGCTGGCCAACGTCGACGGCCAATACGCCTACACCAGCGAGATTTTGCGCCGTTACGTCCGCCGCCAGGAGGTGCGCGGCCTCATCCAGACCGGGCCGTTTGTCATTGATCAGCAGCGGCATCAGGTTTGGGCGCGAGGGACGGAACTCAGCCTGACGACTTCTCAATTCAACATTTTGATGCGTTTATGTCAACAACCCGGCCAGGTTGTTCATGGGGATGACCTGGAAACGGCCGTGTGGGGCGACGTCCTCGTAGATGATCCCGACCGGCTAAAAACCCTCATCAAACGCCTGCGCCGCGCCATTGCCCCTTACGACAACTGGATTATCAGCGAGCGAGGGGTTGGATATGCCTTGCGTCCCCCGGACTAACAACCTGATAAAATCGCCCCGCCGTGCTTTCTGGCCTGGCCTGCTGGCGGCCACGGCGCTCCTGTTTGCCCTCATTCTGCTGCTGGGGCCGGTCGCGGCCACGCAGGCCCAGGACGAGGTCGTGCCTTACTGGCAATACGCCGCCTCCGCCCGTCTCAGCCACATTCTGCCCCTGGATCTGAATCAGGACAACAGCGACGAACTGGTCATCGTCGATGAAACCGGGCGGGCGGCGCTGCTCAACGCTTCCGGCGCGCGGCAGTGGACCTATGACACGCAGGCAACGGTAACGGCCGTGGGCGCGGTCCAATCACCCCAGCCAGGCAAAGCCGACCTGGCCGTCGTGCTGGGCGCGCCGGGCCGCCTGCTGCTGCTGTCTGATTCGGGCACAGAACTGTGGCAGATTGAGTTAACGGCCGTCGATCCCCCGCCAACCCTCTTCCTGGCCAGCGGCGCCGACGCCGCCCTTGCCTGGCAAAGTCAGTATCCGGCCAATCCGGCCATCATCCTGCCATACCGTGCCGCCCCGGATGGACCCGAAAGCATCGTCGTCGTGCTCCAGTCTGGGCAGGTGCAGTTTTTGGACGCCTGGGGCGCGCGACAATGGCGCTATACGCGCAATACCAACCCCTCCCTGGACGCCACGCCCCACGCCGTGGTCACCGACATGAACCAGGACGGCCGTCAGGAAATCCTGCTCGGCAGCTTTAACCCCCGCCGCTTTAGCCAGTTAGTTATGCTGGACGACCAGGGCCGGCTGGTGTGGGAACAGAACATCTCCGGCCGCCTGACCGCCCTGACCACGGTGCAATTTAACGGCGCGGAATATGTCGCCGTGGGCACGTCGCGCGGTGAAATCCTGGTTTACGACCAAAACGGCCGTCGCCTGTGGCTGCGCACGCTGAACAAACCCATCACCAGCCTCGTCGGCACGCACCTGGCCGGCGCGCCGGTGCTGGCCGCCGGCACCGACGCCGGCACGCTGGTCGCTTTTAACGCCGAAGGACAGCGTCTCTGGACGCGCAACCTGGCCGACGAGGCCGATCGGGCCATTCTCGACATCTCCACCGCGCCGGCCAGCGACCCCGCCGGGCAGTCGCTGCTGGCCATCATTTTGGGCAGCCAGAACAGCAGCAATGCCCCGGCCGACGTGTTGCTCATCAATCAGGACGGCCGTACGGTGGAACCATTCTCGGCCATCGACACGGCCGGGCTGACCCGGTTGGTAGACGTCAACCACGACGGGCAAAGCGAGGTGCTGCTGGCGCGCTTTGCCACCGTGGAACTACTTGGATTGGGCAGCGGAGCCAGCAAAATCGCCAACGAATGGAACTACTCGTCCTTGTTTGCTGCTCCCAGCGCCGTGCTGGTGCTGGATTTTGACCATGATGGCAATGACGAAATTTTGATTGGCGCGCGCGACGGCCGTCTGCACCGGCTAGATAACGATGGCTCCTCACGCTGGATCGCCGAGCCGGGCGGCGTCATCTCCCACCTGGACAGCCTGACGCGCAGCGCCGGCGATCCGCCGCTTATCGTCGTGACCCACAACGACAGCCAGCCCAGCCTGAACAGCCAGGAGCAGGTAGAAGGCGTAATCGAGCTGCGGCAGGCAAACGGGGATGAAACCTGGCAGCGTGAAGTGCCATCGGAGATAACGGCCGTGCTCGTCGCCCAAATTCAAGGGGACAAAACACCGGAAATCATCGTCGGCACGGCTGCCGGCAGCGCCTACGTCTACGACGTGGACGGCAACCTCCTCTGGACGGCAATCGTTGATGACCAGATCAACCAGTTCGTGGTGCAGCCCAACCCCAACCTCAACAACCGGCCTGAACTGCTAATTGTCAGCCAAAACCTGATTTATCGCCTGCAAGAGGACCGAACCCCGGCCATTATCACGGCTTACCCGGCGGTCATCAACCAGATTTACCAGACCAGCCGCCAGTTCGGGGAAGCCAGCACGGCCCTGGTCACTCTAGGCCAGAACGACACGATTAGCGGGTTTGACTGGCGCGGCATCCAACTGCCGCAGTGGCCCGTGGTCACCGAGGGACGGCCGTCTGTCAGCCTGCAAATTCAACCCGGCGAAGGGGATGCCGGGCAGAATACCGCCGACGCCTTTTTAATTGCCACCAACGCCGATCAACTGCTCCATTTGCAGCTACCAAACGACAATCCCCAAATAACCTGGCAGCTTGAAGGGTTACCGGGCATTACCAGCCTCTATTGGGGCGATCTGGATGGCGACGCCCAGCCGGAAATCGTGGTGGGCGACAGCCGCGGCAACGTGCTGCTCTTTGCCGGCGACCTGACGCTCTCCACTAAACTCAACGTGCTCAGCGGCGTCTACGCCCTGGAGCCGCTGAAATCCGCTAACCGGCAAAGCGCCGACCTGCTCGTCGTTACCGAAAATGGCCTGGTGCAGCTTTTCCGCGCCAAAGAAAATCGCCCCCCCCTGCTGACCAACGCCCGCGTGGATGAATCGCAAGGTCGCTATAACTTCAGCATTGCCGTCCAGGACGTGGAACGCGACGAGGTGACTGTGCGGCTGGAAGTGCAAAATCCGGCGAACGGCAATTGGACCACAACCGAGGAACAGAGCATCAGCGGCAACGGCACGCTGTTCTGGCCGGGCGTCACGCCGCCGGACGACCAGCAGGGCGTGACGTACCGGTTTATCTACGACGATGGCTACCATTCGGGCAGCATTACCCCGCCGCCGCTGCCGCCGCCCACGGCCGTTGCGCCGCCGCAACGGCCGTCACAGATTGGCCTGATTCTGCTCGGCGTGCTCATCATCGGTGTGGCGCTGTACAGCTTGCGCCAATCGCAGACCGCCGCCGCCCGCGCCAGCCGCTTTTACCGCCGCCTAAAGCAGCAGCCGGCCCAAACCTTGATTTTGCTGGAAAACCGTTACACCTACAACGGCAGCTCCACCGAATTTTTGCTGAATCTGGCCAACCAGGCCCGCCAGGACCAGGAATGGCCGCTGACCAGCCTGGTCGACGGCCTCTACCTGCTGCCCAATCGCCCTCAGACCGGCATGTCGCTGATCAATTATGCGCTTACCGACATCGCCAAAAAATCGCCGCCCTGGGAAGGCATCGCGCGCTGGGTGGCTACCTTCAAGACCGGACAGGCGCTGCTGGAAGCGCCTTCCATCACCGAACTCAGCCTGCTGCAGCCGCAGCTGGTGGAACTGCTGACCTTGCTAGAAACGGAATCCCATTGGTCGCCGGTAATCGACGCCCTGCTGCCCATCCTGACCAACCTGCGCGACAGCGAGCGCGTGGAGCGCAGCGACGACCGGCTGGTGTATCTCAGCGAAGCGAATTTATTGGTCGGGCTGCTGCGCAATCAACTGCCCGACTTTTCCATCACCATAGAGCGCACACTGGCGCGGGCCATCATCAATCGCTGGTCGGGGCTGCTCAGCGCGGAGATTGAGGAGCTGCGCGGCCAGGCCGAGCTAGTGGTGCAGCTCAAAACGAAGCGTCTGGCGCCAAACGGCCGTACCGACGTCGTCCTGGAAATCAGCAATAACGGCCGTGCCCCCGCCGAAAATATCCTGGTTGTCCTGGATGACAACCCGGCGTACATGGTCAACAGCGATCCCCGGCTGATCTCCAGCCTGCTGCCCGGCCAAAACTGGCAGGTAACCTTCAACCTGGAGCCGCGCGTCAAAGACCGCTTCCGGCTGGCGCTCACCATCACCTACGACGATCGCAATAAACGCGACAAAGAAATCGCCTTCGCCGACATGGTGCAGCTGATCATGCCCCTGCGCGATTTCAATGCCATCCCCAACCCGTACCTGCCCGGCACCCCGCTGCGCCACGACAGCCTCGTCTTCTTCGGCCGAGAAGAACTGTTCACCTTCATCGCCGAAAACGCCGGGCGTGTCTCCCAGCGCAACGTGCTCATTCTGATTGGCCAGCGGCGCACCGGCAAAACTTCCTTCTTACTCCGCTTACGCCAGCATCTGCCGGAAAATCTGCTTCCGGTGTACATCGACTGCCAATCGCTGGGCGTGATTCCCGGCATGCCCGCCCTGCTGTACGAACTGGCCTGGCAAATTGCCGACGCCCTGGCCACGCGCAGCATCACCGTCACCGTGCCCGACCCCCAGGTCTGGCAAGACGACCCGACCATCCATTTTCAGCGGCGTTTCTTACCGCAAGTGCAGGCACTGCTGCCGCCCGGAACCATCCTGCTGCTGGTTTTTGACGAATTCGAAGCCTTTGAGAATCTGGTCAATGACGGCATTCTACCGCCTACCTTTTTCACCTACATGCGCCACCTGATGCAGCACAGCCAGGATTTGAGCTTTATTTTTGTAGGCACGCGCCACCTGGAAGAGATGAGCGCCGATTACTGGTCGGTGCTGTTCAACATGGCCCTTTACCAAAAAATCGGCTTTCTGGACGAGCGAGCCATGACGCACCTGATCACCGATCCGGTCGCGCCCAATCTGGTGTACGACGACCTGGCCCTGGACAAAATCCGCCGGGTGACGGCCGGACATCCTTACTTTTTGCAGTTGGTGTGTTACACGCTGGTGAAGCAGGCCAATTCCCGCCGCTCCAGCTATGTGACCATCTCCGACGTGAACGCGGCCCTGGATGAGATGATGCGCCTGGGCGAAGTACATTTTGCGTACCTGTGGCAGCGATCGTCGTTTGCGGAGCGGGCGTTGTTAACGGCCGTATCGCACCTCATGGACGTGGAAATGCTGTTCCGCCCCGAAGACCTGATGCACTATCTGGAGACCTATGGCATTAACCTGACGCCCGCCGAGGTAACGGCGGCGCTCAACTCCCTGGTTGAGCGCGAAATCATGGCCGAAGCCTCGGCCGGGGTCACCACGCAGTATGAGCTAAAAATCGGCCTGGTGGGGTTGTGGGTAGCCCAGCACAAGAGCCTGAGCAAGCTGCACGCTGAAAAAGAAGCCAGCCGCGCCAATGGCAAAACGGCCGTTACCGGCTGACCGTCAAGCTCCTCGAATCGTTCGGCTCGAACAACCCACCGGACTCCGCAACAAACGCTTCCTACAATTCCTTCGGCAGCCAGAACCCTGCCAGCTTAACCGGCGTCTCGAAAGTGAATTCCCGCCAACTGTCAACCTCTACTTGCAAATAAGCCAGGGCGGCCGTAGCCATGCGCACCGGTTCGCCGGTCAAATCCTCCACCAGCTCCTCCATGCCCGGGTTGTGCCCCACAATCATGACCCGCTCATACGCATCGTCCAGTCCTGCCAATACTTCCAAATAATCATCCGGGTCGGCATGATAAAAACGGCGGGAGATGGCAATTTTGTGATCGTAGTCACAATTGAGGGCTACCATTTCCGCCGTATTCAGCGCCCGCTCCGCCGACGACGAGATGATTAAATCGGGCACCAAGTCCTCAGTTTGCAGCAGCCGCCCCATGCGCGGCGCATCCTGCTTACCCCGGTCGTTTAACGGCCGTTCATGGTCCGCCAGATAATCATTGCTCCAACTCGACTTGGCATGACGCAGCACTAGCAAGGTTTTCATTCGTTCACCCTCCGGCAATGTATTGACCAATGGTATCCCATTCTGCGGCATAAAGACAATTGGTCGTTGACTTTGTGTATTTTTTACACTATCATATTCGTGTCAAACATACACCTTTGGAGGCTGGCAATGAACAATCATGCAACCCTGATCGGCCGCAGTCACCGGCTCTGGCAGCAAAACGGCCAGGATTTCGCCCTCAGCGGCGCGCCGGCGCCCGGCCGTGCCTTTGGCCTGGTGCTGGACGGCTGCGGCAGCCCATACCGAGAAGAAACGGCCGTTTATCCCACCCACAACGAAGTCGGGGCTAAGCTGCTGGGCAAGTTCCTGGCCGCCGCTCTCAGCCGCACCCTCCAGAGCGACACGGCCGTGACCATCGACACCCTGATCGCCGATCTCTACCACCAGGCGCTAGATTTTCTGGCCGGGCTGGTAACCCTCTTTCCCGGCGACGACCCGTTGCTGCGGCGGCGGCTGGTGATGACCCACCTGCTGTGCACCGTGGTCGGTTTTGTGAAAATGGCAGACACGGCCGTTTTCTTCTGGCGCGGCGATGGCTTCCTGGTGGTCGACGGGCAGGTCACCTGTCTGGACAGCGGCAACCAACCCGACTACCTGGCCTATGACCTGCTGGCGGCGCCGGAAAACGGCCGTTTCCACACCCAATTCATCCCGGCCACAGCCCAATGGATTGCCGCGGCCAGCGACGGTTGGACCGCGCCCCTGCTGGCCGCCTGCGCCCCGCCCCGCCCCCATCTGGCGCTGCAGCGCTGGCTGAACCAACAAGGCCAGCAGCGCAGCCAGTTTGAGGACGACGGAGCGATTGCCGCGTGGTGGCGCGGGTAGTGGGCAGCGGGTAGCTTTTTCCGTCACCCGCTGGAAGCCACCCGCCCAAGGAAGTAACCATGAGCACACAAACCATTTTCATCAACCAACAGCCCGCCACCCTGACGCCGGCCCAGCTGATCCAGGCCGGCGGCGAAGGAATGGTGTTTGGTATGGGTGATACGGCCGTTAAACTGTACCATCACCCCCAACCCGCCCACGCCGCCCGGCTCCGCTATCTGCTCGATTCCGGTCTGACGCAACGCCTGCCGCCCAACATCTTCGCCCCCTGCGCCCTGGTCACCGACCCACGCGGCCAGGTGATCGGCCATCAGATGCCCCGGCTGCCCACCGGCAGCTTCCCCATCAAGAAGCTGGCCAATCTCAACTTCCGCAAGCAACAGGGCATTTCGACCACGGCCGTTCTCGCCCTGTTCCAGCAAATCCACGGCACCCTCAGTGCCTTGCACAAGTTGGGGGTCATCGTCGGCGACCTGAACGACCAGAATGTGTTTCTCTCGCCCGCTCAGCCGCTGGCCGCCTACTGGATCGACGCGGATAGCTACCAGATCGGGCGCTTCCCCTGCCCGGTGGCGATGGAACTGTTTGTCGATCCGCACCTCTACGGCGTCGGCGATTTGGGCCAACGGCCGTATTTTTCCCCGGCCACCGACTGGTACGCCTTTTTTGTGCTGCTGGTGCGCAGCCTGCTGGGCGTGCATCCCTACGGCGGCGTCCACAAGCAGCATAAAACGCTGGCCGCCCGCGCCGCCGCCGGCGTCAGCATCCTGCATTCCGACGTAACCTATCCGGCCACGGCCGTTCCCCTCGCCACCCTGCCCGCCAACCTGCGCCAGCATCTGCTGGACGTATTCGAAGACGGCCAAAGGCCGCCCTTTCCGGCTGACTTGCTTACTGACTACACGCAGAATCTGGCCGGCGGGCCGCATCTCGCCTCGCCGCGCCGCGCCGCCATTCCCGCCCCAACCGCCGAGTATGCCTTGCTGCTCACCACGCCCGGTTTTATCGAACGGGTGCAGGTGACGGAAAACGGCCGTCTGCAAGCCATCGTCCGGGAGGGCAACGAGATGCGGCTGGTGCGGCTGGGCCTCGGCGGGATGCTAAGCGAAACGTCGCTGTTCAGCGGGCAGCCTGGCTACCGCTTCGCCCTCTTTCAGGACGCGCTGGCCGTCAATCCGCCGGGCAGCCACCAACTGCTGCTGCTCGACGTATCCGGCCCGCAGCCGCGCCAGATGCAGATGCTGGCGACGGCGCTTTTTCGGGATACGGCCGTGTTCGCCGCCAGCCAGTCCGCCCTGTACCGCATTGCCGGTACCTGGATCATGCGCGGGGGTGTGCAAAACGGTTTGTACGTGGAAGAAGCCATCGCCACCGCCCACCAAAACCAGACGCGCTTCTGGGCCGCGCCGCACGGCCACACGCTGGCCGGGTATCACCGCATTTTCGCCGCCAACCGCTATTTTCTCCTGCACAACGGGGCTAGTTATGACGTGGACCTGCCCGATTTGCGTTCGGGGGAAAGTCTGGTAGAAACGGCCGTGAGCTTTGGTCAAACGGCCGTGGCCTTCTGGCGCAAAATCAACCAGCGCGGCCTGCTCCACACCGAACTCAGCCTGGCCGACCACCACGGACGCATCATCCAGCAGTTCACCACCGCCGCCGAGAATTTCCTGCCTGAACTATATCCCTTTGCCGTGGCCCAACCGCTGCCCATCCCGCCCCACATCCCGCTGGCCTCAGAGGAAATTATACGCCTCCATCCCCATCCACAGGGTGTCATCGCCCAAACCGCCAGCCAATTATTCTTCTTGCCTCATTTTGGGGCTTGACAAAGTGTCATATTGACACTATACTTCTCATATACTTAGTGTTAAAATTACACTTACTCAGGCAGTTGAGGGTCAAAGCCGGGAAAATCCGCCCGCCAGACCCGAAAAGAAAAACATCCTGAACGAAAAGGAGACCCGACATGACAACTTTCCCCCGCTTCTACGACCCCCAACGCATCGGCACGCTGTTTTATCCCGACGTGGCAACTATTTCCGCCGAAGCCGCCGGGGCAAACCTCCAGCCAGCCGTACAAGACAAGCAAAAAATCCATTTGGTCATTATCGACATGCAGGTTGATTTTTGCCACGCTGGCGGCAGCCTCAACGTGCCCGGTTCCGTGGGCGACATTCAGCGGCTGATCGAGTTCATTTACACCAACGCCGAGCGCATTACCAACATCACCTGCTCGTTGGATTCGCACCTGCCGCACCAGATTTTCCACCCGGCGTGGTGGGCCGACGCAGACGGCAACCACCCCGCCCCATTTACCATGATCACCTATCAGGACATCAAAGATGGCAAGTGGCGGCCATTGGTCGCGCCCATCCAATCGACCAATTATGTCAAGCAGTTGGAGGAGGAAGCCAAAAAGACGCTTACCATCTGGCCCTACCACGTCATGATCGGCAGCATCGGCAATGCCCTGGACCCAGAACTGTTTTCGGCGGTGATGTGGCACAGCCTGGCCCGCAAAACACAGCCCACTTGGCTGACAAAAGGCAGCATCCCGCTGACCGAGCATTACTCCATCATCCAGCCGGAAGTGCCCGTACCCAATCACCCGCTGGGCGGCAAAAACAAGGCCTTCCTGGACACCCTGGCCGACGCCGACGTGGTGCTGATCGCCGGAGAAGCGGAAAGCCACTGCGTGCTGGAAACCGTCGAGGACCTGGTGGAAGATTTCCGCGGCAAACCGGACGCCCTGCAAAAAATCTACTTCTTACGTGACTGCACGTCGCCGGTGCAGCACCCAGACGTCGATTTCCACGCCATCGCCCTGAAGCGCTTCAAGGACTTTGAGCAGCAAGGCGTGAACTTTATCAACAGCACGGATAGATTGCCTTTTTAGAGACTCAGTAGTTTAAAAAATCATGTCATTCCGAGGAGTCTTCGACGAGGAATCCCGACAAACCGGGTATTTTAGGTGAACGGGATGCTTCGGAGGACCTCAGCATGACAGAAAACTCTATCATTCGTGCAATTTGTATAAGGTTTTTAAAACTACTGAGACTGGAGAGTGGAGATTGGAGACTGAGATGGCTACGTTCAGTCTCCAGTCTCAATCTCTAGTCTCCCCAAAGGAAAATACGATGAACAACAATGGACTTGGTAACCTGGATGATTTATTTGCCGCTGCAATGGATGATGGGCTAACCGACGACACACTGGATTTGGTGGTGGCGAATTTGAACGGGCCGACGATGGCCACGGCCGTTGGCGTTCCCCTCGATCAACTGGCAGCCAACGAAGTCACCCTGGCGATGAACATCATCGACATGAGCGGCTCGATGGCCCCCCACGCCGCCGACCTGATCCACGCCTACAACGACGACTATCTGGCCGCCATGGCTCATTCAGCCGCCGTCGACGACATTCTGGTAAGCACCATCCTGTTTAACGACAGCGTGCGGTTGCTCCACGGCTACGTCAGCCTGGCCGACGCACAGCGGCTGGACAACAAAACATATGATCCGTATGGGGCGACCGCGCTCTACGACGCCGTGGCCGGCGGGCTGGCCAACATGGTGCTGTACGCCCAACAGCTGCGCCAGAGCGGCATTATGGTGCGCTGCATCGTCATCGTTTACTCGGATGGCGAGGATAACTCGTCCCGGCAGCGCGCCCAAGATGTAGCCCGGACGGCGCGCGAACTGCTCAAACAGGAGATGTACACTCTGGCCTACGTGGGGTTTGTAGATGGCGGCCAGCCGACGATGGGCTTCAAGACAAAGTCCAGGGCAAACGCGGCCCAGGCACAAACGCGCCGCCTGGCCGATGAAATCGGCTTCACCGAAGCGCTGACAGCGGGCTTGAACCAATCGGAGCTGCGGCGCATCTTCCACATGGTGTCGATGTCGACGGTGCGGGTGAGCCAGCAAAGCGCTGCGCCGGCGGGGGTTTTTTGAGACTGGAGAGGGGAGACTTCGTAGATCGAAAAATCATCCATTGATGCACAGATTTCACAGATTGAACCAAAAATAATCTGTGAAATCTGTGGCTTGGTTTTTTAATCTACTGGGACTGGAGACTGGCTGCTTACCAGTTTCCAGTCTCCTTTCTTCCTAGTCGGCGGCGGCGCTGGCGGGATTGACGGCCGTTACCTTTTGCGCCACCAGCGGAGCATAGCGAAGGCGATGATTCAGGAACAGAGCCGCCAGCAACAAGGTGATGGCCGTGCCCTGGTGAACCAGCGCCAGCCACACCGGCACCCGGAACCAGATCACGCTGACGCCCAGGGTTATTTGCAGGCAGACCAGCCCCAACATCCACAGAATGCCGGAGCGCACGGCCGTATAAAAGCCCTTCTTGCGCGAGACCCAATAGACCAGCAAAACGGCCGTCAACACCACAAAGGCAAACCAACGATGGACATAATGGACCGTCACCGGCACTTCGACCAGATTCTTCCACCACGGCTCCACGTAAGAAAGCAGGCCCGGCGGAATCAGGCGTCCAAACATCAGCGGCCAGGTGCTGGAAGCGTGGCCGGCCTTCAGCCCGGCCACCAGACCGCCATAAGAAATCTGGATCACCAGCACCACCACCATCAACACCGCCAAAGCCTGAGCGCTTTTGCGCTGTGGGCGGTCTAACGGCCGTTCCGTGCCATACACATTATTCAACCCCGCCCAGAAACACAGCGCCAGCAGCGTCAGCGCCGCCAGCAAATGAGCCGTCAGGCGATAATGGCTCACACTCGGCCGGTCCACCAGCCCGCTGCTCACCATGTACCAGCCCAAAAAACCCTGAAAAGCAAAACCCAGCCCAATCAGCAGATACATGCCCGACTTGCGCCAGGGAATGATGCCCTTCCACAAAAAATAAAACAGCGGCAGCACATAAATCAGCCCCGTCAGCCGGGCCACCAGCCGGTGAATGTACTCGTTGTAGTAAATAAACTCGTAATCTTCCAACGTCATCGTCTGGTTGATAATCTTAAATTCCGGCGTTGCCTGATAATCGGCAAATTCCTGCTCCCACGCTTCTTGAGTCAGCGGCGGCAAGATGCCGGTGATGACCTTCCACTCCACGATGGACAAACCAGAGCGGGTCAGGCGCACCCATCCGCCAAACACCACCAAAAACACCACCAGAAAGCCCACAGAAAACAGCCAGATATTGATCGCCTTTTTTGAACTTTGCATCTCCATTTCTCCACAAATCAAAAATCAAACCGGCGCCCGGGATTCAGCCATAGCGCGCCGCTTTGGCAGGGCGACGGCGGATTTGCCACACGGCCGTGCCCACCAGCCCCAATCCCGCCAGCGTCAGCAGCCCACCCCAGGCATACACCGTCGGCGCAAACGTCCACACGACGGTATGCGCCCCGCCAGGCACGCACACGGCCCGCACCGCGGTGTAGGCCGTCATCCATTCAGCCGGACGGCCGTCCACCGTCACCCGCCAGCCGGGATAAGCCGTTTCGCTCAGCACCAACAGCGCCGCCCCAGGGCTGTCTGTCTGGATTTGCCAGTAGCCATCACGCTGCCCGGTCACAACGGCCGTGCCCGGCGCCCCACCCGCCAACTCGCAAGGCGGCGGCGCGTCCACAATCGCTGTCGTCGCCGGATCAAAATCCGGTTCGTGGACACGGGCAATCGCCTGGCCCTCATCAGATATCACCTCCGCCCGTGTTACCAGCCGCGCCAACGGCAGCACCCGCGCCCGCTCATAGACCCAGGCATCGCCCACGTGGCCCACAAAGGTCAACGGCCGTTCCCCATCCGTAAACTGGTCCAACGGCAGTTGAGCCACCACGTAGCGCGTGTTCAAAATGTCGTAAGCCGTGGAGCGCGGATCAGGGATCGAGCCGGTGAAAGCCTGATTGGCCCCAATCTCCAGGGCATTGTAGCCCAGGACGGAGCGGAAACCCACCTGCCACGCCCCATTTTGCTCAAAAATCGACATACCCCAGGGCAGCAGCCGCTCAGCCGGCGTGCCGATCACCTCTTGGGTCTCGTACCAGGTGCGGTCGGGGGTGGTCGCTTCCAGGCGGATGAATTTGTAGCCAAACGTCCACAAATCTACCAAAACGAGAGCCGCCAAAGCCAGACCCAGCGCCCGCCGTTGGCGCACGGCCGTTTCCGGCAGCGCCAGAAAGCGCCACAACAGCACGCCGCCCGCCAGCAGCAGCAAAACGGCCGTGGCCCAACCGCCCACCTGATGCCACAACCGCCCACTCGTATCCGTCGGGTGGACCACAATAAAGACCGCGCCGGTGGCCGCGATGATGGCCAGCCCGAGAACGGCCGTACTCGCCAACAGCCAACGCATCAACCGGTCCAGCTTCTCCCGCTCCCAGGGACGATGACTGCCCGCCACCTCGCCCAGCAGCGCCGCCGCGGCAAACAGATAAATCACCGCCGCTCGCCCTGGCGCGCGCGCCAGCCGGAACGGCGGCAGCAAATTGTAGAAAATTCGATACAAAAACCCATAGCTGCCAAAAGCCAGCAGCAATCCCAGAGCCATCAATGCCAGATAAAACACAGTGCGGCGCGACGGCCGTCGCGCCGCCACCACCACCGCCAGCACGCTCAGGACCCCGGCGTAATAGGTCAATTCCTCAAAATTGGGCACGCTCCAATAGCCGGCGCGCGTCGGCTCGCCAAAAAACTCTGGCACGAGCAGCGTCACCAGATGCGCCGGCGGCAACGAATAGGCCGACGCGAAGTCGAAGTCCGCCCCACCCGCCCGCGACGATTCCAGGGCAAACTGGGCCAGCGGCACTAACTGCACCGCGCTGAGCAGCAAGCCCACCAACGCAGCAATCAAAAACTGACGCGCCACCATGAGACTGGAGGCTGGAGATTGGCGTTCCGGCTTCTCGCCGTCTCCAGTCTCCACTCTCCAGTCACCAATCCCCAAATAAACCGCCCAGGCGGCCCACACCAGCCCCACGTACAGCAGAGAAGTGGTGTGCCCGGCCAGAACGGCCAGGCCAAAAGGGACACCGGCCAAAACGGCCGTCCACCCACTGCGCCGGTCGACGCTCCAGGTAAACGCCCACAGCAGCCAGGGCAGCCAGGCAAATGTCGCCAGCAGCCCCACATGCCCGGCAAAAATGCGCACGGCCGTAAAGCCGCTAAAGGCAAATGTCAGCGCCGCCAGCCACGCGCCCCAGCGTGAGCCAGTCTGCTGGCGCACAAACAACCACATCCCCAAACCGGCCATCACCACGTGGAACAGTACGTGCCAGCTCAGGCCCACACGCACCGGCAGTGTCAGCGCCAACCAGGTGGGCGGGTAAAACAGGGCCACTTGCGGGTTGCTGAGGAAGGGGTATCCGGCAAACTGGGCCGCGTGCCAGAAAGGGAGATGGCCTTGCCACACGGCCGTGCGCGTCAGCTCCAGCCAGGGCACAAACAGGCCGCGCACGTCGGCTCCGCCCAGGGCCATGCCCGGCGGCGGCCACAACGCCACGCCCAGAAAGAGCAGCGCCAGCAAAAACAGAGGCAGCGCCACCGCGAGAAGCCATGCGCGCATCGTTTTCATATCTCTATTTTGCCGCCACCGGCAGAGAAAACAAAACGGCCGTATCCCCCACCTGCTGCCCGGCGGCGTCTAGCAAGGGCAGCCGCCAGCCTTCGGCCTGCACCCACAAGCCAGTTTTGATGGCGTACTCGCCTGGCGGCAGGTCAGGCGGCAGGGTGAAGGTATGCACGTCGCGCACGTATTTGTCCGTCGGCCAGCGGCGGGTGGGGAATTCGCCGGGATTCAGGTGGTCGGATTGGGCCGCCAGCGTCCCATCCGGCCCAATGACGTGTAAAAAGCTCTGGTAATTGATGTCTAACGGCCGTTGTGCCTGCCAATAGAGCGTCACCGTCACCGTGTCACCGGGCCGGGCGCTGTTGGCCGACGTATCGTAGCCAATCAGGGCAATCTGCTCGCCGAAATCGGCCAACAAACGGGTTTGCGCCGGTTCGGCCACGTAATCGCCGGAGTCGTAATGCAGCACGTTCAGGGGCTGGAGGATGAAGAGGGTAACGGCCGTTATCCCCATCGCCGTCCCCAAAACCCACCAATCGGACACGGTGAACGCGGAACGCTGAATGCGGAACGCTGAGTTCCGGAAGCTGAAATCGGCCAGCCGCCAGCCCACAAGCAGCGTCATTAGCAGCGCCAGCCCGCTGATGATCCAGGCTAAATTCCGGGCCGGGGTGTTTTGAAACCGCACGTCTACCATATGCTGCCCGGCCGGGACCGGCACGACGATGAAACCTTCGGGACGCCCAAGTTCTGTCTCTACGATTTCACCGTCTACCCGCACGGTCCAACCGGGAAACTGGAATAGAAACAGGCGGAACAAAAAATCTTCCGGGGCACTCACCTCGTATTGGAAATGGAGCGGGCTTAGCTCTTGCCAGTCTACAGTGACACCTTCGGGCAAAGCGCGGTAATTGACGCGGTCGATGGGCGTACCTTCGCTAAACCCACGCACCACGTCGCCGTTCCGCTCCGGAATCATGTCCACGGTCGCCGGAACGTAATCGGCCGTGGAGGTCGTGCCCAGCCACCGACCCGTATGCTCGATCAGCGACATGCGCAGCGGAAATACTTCGCCGAAATCCGACCAGGGCGCAGGTTGGGTCAAAGGCAGCATGGTTAGCAGCGGCAGGGCGACGAACACGGCCGTTATCCCCCCCATCCCGCGCGGCGACCAGTCGCGCCAATCCAGCAACGCGGCCGTTCCCGCCCCGGCCAACACGGCCAGCATGGCTACCGCCGCCCCCAACAAACGCCAGGGAAATTGGAAATAAGGCAAAAAAGGCACAGCCTGCCAGACCATACGGGAGATGGGCAGCATCAAAAAAAGCAAACCGGCCAGCGCCAGGGCAAAAAAGCCGACGTGGGCCGCGTGGCGAACCCGTCGCAAAGCCAGCATAACCAGACCAAACCCGCCTAACAGCCATTGGGCCAGCCCCAAATTAAAGTGGAACACCGGCTCTGTTGCACCCCAATCGAGCCGGTTCGACGGCGTGAACATCTCGGCCAGGGATAAAAAGTGGGTCCGGTAATCGTAATTGTCGCCCGCGCCGATGAGGGTGCTCAGGTTAACGGCGCTGCGCTCCAGGATAACGGGCAGCCAGAAAAATGCGGCCAATCCCAGGCCCAAAACCAACGCGCCGAAGAGGTAACGGCCGTTCGCTCTCTGCCATCCCTCGCTTACCACCTGCCACCCGGCCCAGGCCGCCAGCAAAGCAAAAAAGAGCAGGGCCATCAGGTTATGGCTCAAAATCACGGCGGCGGTGAGCAGCACGGCCGTTACCCAACGAACGGCCGTAACTTCGCGACGCAGCCGATCCAACGCCCACAATGCCAGAGGGAAAACGCCCAGGCTAAACGCCTCGGCCAGCGCGCCGCGGGCAATGGGATCGACATACTGCACGTAAGGCGCGGAGACGTAAACGGCCGCAGCCACGTACCCCGCCAATCGACCCCAGTTGTCGCGCACAAAGCCATACATGCCCAAACCCGCCCCCAGCAGCCCCAACACAAACACCGCCTTCACCCCGGCCACCGCGTCCAGCCAGGGCAGCCCCTCGAACAACAGCCCCACGTAATAGGTCAGCGGGGCGTAGTAATTGAAGATGGGGTAGCCATACCCGTGATAAAAATTAGGCGCCCAACGCGGATACAGGATGCCGCCGCGCACCAGATAGCTCAGCTCCGCCAGCCGAAAAATGTGCAGCTCGGCATCCGTTTCCTGGGGCAAGCTCGCCC
>ERZ795053.907-NODE-907-length-37823-cov-9.735596_pt1 | contig 37823 bp, 22 predicted proteins | sample MGYA00375137_ERZ795053 | MGnify/ENA primary metagenome ERZ795053 (study PRJEB30182, sample SAMN05720284) | activated sludge metagenome | isolation source: Anaerobic digester | place: Hong Kong | collected 2014-12-17 ... | reverse complement strand
GCAACAGAAATTATTAGGTTGAATGATTTCCTTGTTTCGATTCAAAAGTTGATGAATAGGCTATGTGTGGGCTATCCTTTTTACGAAATAAAACCAATGTAGCGTTTGTCGATGGGTAATTATATGCCTTTGTAGTTTTAGAAGTAATAAAATTTCAAAATTAAACGTTCAGCATAAATTTAGAATTCAAATGGATTATCTTTACAACTGTTTTGGACTAAAATTATTTAACTATCTAGGTAAATGAAAAAGTTTTTCAACACGGAGTTGTTTTTGGTAATTCTTTCGGGGATTTTAATGGCACTTCCTTGGTATGAAAGAATTCCCAGCTATTCAATTTTCTTTGGGCTGGTTCCAATGTTTATGGCCTACGACAGGCTTCAAGAAAAGGGAGTTGGGTATTGGAAAACTATCAGGCTAATCTATTTAGGTTTCTTTGTTTGGAATGCTCTGGCAACGTGGTGGCTATGCAATGCTACAGTTGTGGGCGCAATTGCAGCCTTTTTTGCTAATTCATTACTAATGACCTTAGTGTTTTCTGTTTTTCATTTTGTACGGAAATATGCAGGAAAAACGGTAGGAGCATTTGCGTTTATAACGCTTTGGCTGGCTTGGGAAAAGTTTTTTCATTACACCGAAATATCATGGCCGTGGCTTACGCTAGGGAACGCGCTCGGCAACCATCCAATGGTTATTCAATGGTACGAATACACAGGCGTGCTGGGCGGTTCGTTATGGATATTAGTTGTCAACTTTTTTATTATTTCGCAGGTTACCGCCTGGAAAGAGAAAATTTATGGGCGTATTGCATGGTTTTTTCTGGATGTACTACTGTTTTTTACCATTCCGTTTGTCATATCGCTTTACATATACTTTAACTATGAAGAAAAGCCTAACCCGGTAAATGTTGTAGTGGTTCAGCCTAATATTGACCCGTATAACGAAAAGTTCAGCGGGCTAACATACGAACAGCAGCTGGATATTATGGTAAACATTGCGAGTGAATATACCGATAGTTTGACCGATTATGTGGTTTGTCCGGAATCCGCTATCGATACTCGTATTTGGGAAAACATGATGGTAAAAAATCCTAGCATACTCCAAATTAAAAAGTTTGTGGATGAACATCCTCGCGTTAAGTGGATTACCGGATTGATATCACATAAACGTTATTTACCGGGGGAACCAATCTCTCCTACTGCCAGAAAGTTTATGGATGCGCCGTTTTATTACGATAATTTTAATTCTGCTGTTCAAATTGACACTTCAATGAAATTGCCAATTTACCATAAATCGAAGTTGGTAATTGGTGTTGAGATGACCCCGTATCCAAAATTCTTTAAATTTCTTGAAAAGTTCTCGATTGATTTGGGAGGAGTTACCGGAAATTTTGGAACACAGCCTACACGTGGCGTTTTTAGATCTCCGGATAATCGTTTTGGTGTAGGCCCTATTATTTGCTACGAATCAGTTTACGGTAAGTACGTTTCGGATTATATTAAAAATGGGGCAAATTTGTTATTTGTAATTACAAACGACGGTTGGTGGGGAAATACTCCCGGTTATCATCAGCATTTATCGTTTTCGCGCATTCGCGCAATCGAGATGCGTCGTTCCATTGCTCGTTCGGCTAATACCGGTATTTCTGCGCTGATTAATCAACGTGGCGATTTGGTCGATACCCTTGGTTGGTGGAAACGTGGTGCCATTAAGGGGACCATTAATGCTAACGACAAGGTTACGTACTATGCTAATCACGGCGATTACATTGGTAATATTTCGGCGTTTCTTGCTTTGCTATCTTTGGCTGTTGCCATTTCCAAGTATTTGCGAAAGGATAAAAGTATTGGTTAATTATAAAGAATAAGGCCGTTGAAAAACGGCCTTATTCTTTATTTAATGGGAAATTATTTATCTCTTGTCTTGAACTCTTGAATACCTTTATCCAAAAAGGCTACAAATTCATCTATATTCAAGTTATAACCGCGTGGATCGGCTAACAGTTTTTCTTTGTTATCGAGTAAAACGTAGTACGGTTGTCCATTTACGTTAAAGCGGGTTGCCTGAAAATCGGCATTCTTTTTACCAATGGTCTTTTTTACTTTACCATCTCTTGCTGAAGTAACCCATTCGTTTTTGGGTAGATCGGTTCTGTCGTCAACGTATAGGGCAACAATTACGTAGTTGTTATTAAGTCTTTCCAATACACGGGGATCGCTCAGTACGCTTGCCTCCATTTCCTTACAGTTAGCGCAGGAGTGACCGACAAAATCTATAAATAACGGTTTCCCTTTTTCCCTTGCACAGCGTAATGCTTGGTCGTAATCGAAGTAGCCTTTAAGTCCATGAGGCAGTTCTAAAAAATCGGCATAACGAGGTTCTTCACAAAGTGAATTGTTATTCAAAGCGGATGTGTTGATTACGTTTCCGTGATTGTCGCTTAATTTAAAACTCTGACTGGAAAGTGGCGGTAGTAGTCCTGAAATAGATTTTAGAGGTGCCCCAAAAAGTCCGGGAATGAGGTAAAATACGAATGTAAAGCTGGCTATGGCAAGGAATAAGCGAAATACCCCCACATGCTGAAGGTCGGAATCGAACTTAAATTTGATTTTGCCAAGCAGGTACATTCCTAAAAGTATGAAAATTGCAATCCAAATAGATATGTAAAATTCGCGGCTAAACAGGTGTAGTTGATACGACTGGTCGATAGTTAGCAAAAATTTTAGGGAGAAGGCAAGAATAATAAATCCAAGCACAATTTTTACGGAGTTCATCCATCCACCCGAGCGGGGTAACGATTTTAACCACGACGGGAAAATGGCAAACAGGGTAAACGGAATGGAAAAGGCCAACGAAAATCCAAACATTCCTACAATTGGTTTAGCGCCAAGCCCCGAGGCGGCTTCAACTAGCAATGCGCCAACAATTGGGCCTACACACGAAAGGCTAACAATAACGGTAGTTAATGCTAAAAAGAATGAGCCAATTATTCCACCTTTGTCGGCCTTGCTATCGGTTTTGTTAGCCAAGCTGCCGGGCAGAATTATTTCGAATAGTCCGAAGAACGATGCAGCAAAGGCAATAAACAAGAGGAAAAATATGGTATTGGTTATCCAGTGCGACGTGAGCGTGGTGGCAAAGTCGGGACCAAGGTTAAACAGCGAAACTATAAAGCCGAGCGATGTGTATATAACAATAATAGAAATGCCAAATACCAGTGCATTTAAAATGGCGTTGGCCTTGTTTCCCTGTTTTCCCATGAAGAACGATACTGTCATTGGAATCATTGGAAAAACGCAAGGAGTAAGCAGTCCCAGAAGCCCTGCTCCAAATGCAATGAAAAAGAAAACCCATAACGACTGGCTACTTTTGTTGTTTTCCGTTTCTTTTTCCAAATTGTTATCGGAAACCGTTGCAGGTTTAACTTCGTTTAAGGTTGTTTTTGTAGAAACTTCTTCTATGTTATCATTGGGCTTTGTAACTTGATTTTCAGCCGTGTTGCTAGCGGTAACCTTAACCGATAAGTCTTTTTCAAGGTAAATACACTTGTCGGCATAGCAGGCCTGATACTCAACCGATACATTGGCAACGGCCTCGTTTCCTGTCAATTCTACAAGTTGGCTGAATTTGGCTTCATGCTCAAAAAACGAAAGGTCGAGGTCGAAAACTTCGTCGTGCTCGGTGGTGGACTTGGAGAGCTCCTTTATGGAGCCGACAGTTTTATAACCTTCAGGTTTATTAAATGTAAAATTTGTTGGCAAGGGGCCGCCTTCCGGAAGTTTTGTGGTATAAAGGTGCCATCCTTGGTCGATGCTTGCGGTTATGATAACTTCGTACTTTTTAGCATCCGCATGTTTCGACGAAATCGACCACTGAACAGGGTCGTCCATTTGTGCGTTAGCGGTAAGTCCGGCAAGAGCAAATAAAATGAGTAATGTATGCTTAAATTTGTTCATAGTATATTGGTTTTATTGTTATTCTTTGCTTTTATCGTTGATTTATGATTACAAATATAGCCAATAATAATGATGGCTTTAGAAATGAAGTTTAGTTTTGAAATTGTTGAGGTACATAAGTATTGTTTATTTTAAAAGTAATATGATGAGTAGCAGGAGCGGGTAATATTTTTTGTGAATTATTCGAGTTGTATTAAAAAAATCAATAGTCTGAATTATTTTGCTGAATGTATAACCGCCTAATTGCTTACTTGTTTACGAATTTATGTATAAATGTTTTTTTGCTACCGCAAGAGGTAAATTTAGTGTAGCCTCTTTATGTTTTTTCTGAGTTTACCAAAGTGTTAGGTGTTTTGGAATGTATATTTTTAATTCTTAGTGTTAGTACGCTGGCGTTTAAAATGGTTTTTGTAAACCTTAAACCGGGGTTAATTTTTTAAATTAGTGTAAATTAAGTTATGTTCATGAGACAATCAGTATGTCCCGTATATACAATAAAAAGGCTAAAATTAAGTAAAGAATTTTAGCCTTTTTATTGTTTCTGCTAGCGTATGTTTGGCTTAATCAGTGGATTTGCATCAATTACACTTTGAGGAATTGGTACAATATAACGAGCATCATTAGGCGATAGTGTATATGTACCGTTAGATAATACATGGGTTACTGTTTTTTCCCATTTTCCTTCAAGATTCAATCGTTTTAAATCAAACCAACGTAATCCTTTAAACATTAACTCTCTGCGACGTTCTTCCAAAATAATTTTCATTAATTTTTCCGGATCGGTTTCTGTAACATCGCTGTATGTAGAGGAATCGAATCGGTTTTTACGAAGTTCGTTTAAACTCTCCAATGCTTCGTTTACTTTGTGTAACCGAAGAGCGGTTTCGGCCTCTGTAATGTAAACTTCCCCCTTACCATACCCTTTATTTGTATCGTATATGGTAGAAATTCTTAAACCGTCCTCGTCTTCCCACGCATCATCCCAGCATTCATACTTTGTAATAAATATGCGGAAGCGCAAATCCGCATCGCGATCGAAAATCGCAAGCAAATCGTCGGAAACATTGAAATAATAAAAAGTATTATAGTCGGTGTTTTTGTAACAGATTACGTCCGGACATAGGTACAGGTCATAATCCGAAGAAACCCATCCGTCAACGCCTAAATCGGGGTTGTTATCCCAAATTTCCAACTCGTTATAATCAAACAGCGTGCCTATCGCATTTCTGGCTTTTATTGCATATTCGTTACTTTTTTCGTAATTCCCCATGTACAAATAAATACGCATAAGCATTGCGTACAAGGCCCCATTGGTGGGACGGAAAGAATATTCTGCTTCGTCGGGCAACGCATTCATGGCTTCTACGGCATGAGCATCTGTTAAAATTTGATTATATACCTTTTCTACGGAAGCTCTCGGAAGTCGAAGATTCGGATCGGCCTCCAACATTAAAGGGACACCCAAATCGGAAGCAGCGGCATTAGGATCGTATTGCTTGGCATATATGTTAACCAAGTTTAAGTAGGCATTTGCACGATGAAAAAGCGCACTGCAATACACCACGTCGCGATTGTATTTTCCATCGCCCAATGGCGCTTTTTCTATGTTCTGGATAATGTAATTGCAAATGTAAATAACCTTATAAAAATTAGAGTAGTCGTAGTCCCTTTGAGTTGTAGTATATAACTCATCTGCCCAGTGGTAAGCTGCCAATTCGTATGAGTACAATTTCGATTCCTTTGACATTCCGATTTTAATGTCGTCGTCCATTAAAACTACATTTGATGTACCGTACGCTATGTAATTTCCATAAGAATCTGTAGCATCATCCAACATCATACCGAAATCATCAACTGTTTTAGGAATAATATTGCCCTTAGGAGTTGTATCCAGAAAATCGCTACAAGCGGTAAGATTCAACAGAATTAATAAAAATGCAGCTATTGAAAATTTATTGATTTTTTTCATTATCTACAATAATTAAAAGTTAATAGTTAAATTTAATACTACACGGGCCGAAGTAGCGAGCGTTGTAGTATATCCAAAAAAATCCTCATTAACAATATCAGGATCAAGGTGCTCACGATTTGCTGCCCAAAACCATAGGTTTTCCCCACTTACCCCAACGGAACCTCCGGCAACGTGAATTGTTTTTAGCCAGCGGGTTAAATCATAGGATACTCCGATACTTTTTAAGCGAATAACATCGGCATTGTCAACCATTTTATCGCTATATATTAAGCAATCCCAATAAGTTGAAGGAGCCCATGTATTTCCTCCGTAACCATTGTAAAGTCTCGGAACCCATTTATTTGAGTTGTCAGCGCCTTCTATCCATCTGTATTTTTCGCCACTCCATTTTGTATAGAGGCCACCGCTTACGTAAGGCGAAGGCAGCCGCATTTTATGTCCTAGCTGATATGTGAGAACCATGTTAAACGTAACGGCCTTCCAACGTAAAGATGTGTTAAAACTCCCAAAAACAGGAGGATTTGTTTGTCCTTCGTCTATTAAATCTTCTTTTGTTACGGTTTTTAATTCGGAGTAGGAATACTTTGTATCGTCATTCTTTTTTAAGAAAGTTGGTTCGCCATTCTCGTCCAGGCCACCATAACGAATTGCCGTAAGTTGGTACAGCGGACGACCTTCAATTGGGTTTCCGTAAATAGCCGAAAGCGCACTGCTTTCATATTTATAATCGGTTACGTTACTATGATTGTAGGCAAAGTTTAAAGAAGCATTCCAGCCAATATCTTTTGAGCGGATTATAGCCCCTTGCAGCATAATCTCGAAGCCGCGATTCGTCATCGAAGCGGCATTGGTGCGTAGCGATCCCCATCCTGTTGTTGCATCGTTTTTTATGGTGCAAAGCAAATCGGTAGATTTTCGGCCATATAAATCGAGGGTAACGTTTAACCCGTAGTTAAATAAAGAAGCGTCGAACCCAAGGTTTGTAGTGTACGTTTTTTCCCATCCTAACGAAGGATTGGCCGGGTTGGTAATGGTAAGAATGTTTAGCGATGTTACATTATACTCCTTTCCAAAACTTCCGGTAATATCAGGAGTGGTTGTTTTGTCGATATTCCCGCTTAACCCATAAGAAAAACGAACCGAAAGGTTATCTAAAGCCTTTGGTTTAGTAAAGAACGTTTCGTTTGTTAAAAACCATTTTGCCCCAACGGACCACGATGGATTATTTCTGAATTTATTAGCATTAACTAACAAATTTGTTTGATCCAAGCGCACACTTCCAAAAATATTGTATAAATTATTATATTCTACCGACATAGTTCCGAACCAAGATACATATCTTTCCAGCGTTGCACTCAAGGTTGGATTATAGTTTAGTCTTTGCCTTTTTCCATTGTATCCGGTTACTCCGGTATTTAACTCGGTAAGGTTAACGGTGCTTTGCGTTAAATAATCGTCGTTGTATCCCCATAAACGGTTTCCGTAAATATTGCCTTCCAGAGAGTAAACATCGTTACCGCCCATTATGCGCGTGTTAAAGTTATTTGCATTGAACTCATACGAAGCTTGGTTTCGCCATGAGTAGGTAGTTAAAGTTGTGTTTTCTATGTCCTTTATGCCACCTTCCGTTGGTAAATGATTTTCGATAACTGCAATGGGGTATCCATTCGATAACTCCACCTCGGTAAATTTATTTACTAAGTTTCGAACGTAGTAATGTTCCGGGGAGTAGTAATCTGTTGCTTCGTCTCTTCCTGTTTCATAAGTGCCTTGTGTTGAAATTTTTAAATTCTTAATCGGAGCCCATTCCAACATAAGTGAGGTATTTAGGTTGTAACTGCTTGTTTTTTTATCGTTCATACGCATATTTTGCAAAATATTCTTGCTCCAATCTTTAAAGCCAATCTTTTTACAAGCTTCCTGATATGTTCTGTTTACTATGGTATAACTTTCATCATAATAGCTGCCATCATCATTTAATATTCGCTCCCATGGTTCATAATCCAAAACACTGGAGCTGCCATTTCTATTTTCCCATTTGTCAGTTGCACGTACGTCCAGTTTAACTTTAAGTTTTTTTGTTAGGTGAAAGTCTGTATTTAGCATCAGGTTTACTTTCTTATAATCGTTCCCAACAAGCCTTGTTTTGTTTTCATCAAAATTTAACGAAGAATAAACGGATATGTTTTCGCCGCCTGCTTGCATAGATATTGTATGCTGTTGGGTAAACGCACGACGATAAAAATTGTCTTCAATTTGTTTTCTATTGCTAAACTTTCCCAACTCATTAACTTGAGCAATGGCTTCTTGGTAGGAAAGTTCTCCCGTATCGTACCACTTCATGAATATACTTTCCAATTCATTGAACTCGCCTCCGTAGGTTCCGCTTGTATAGGGAACATCATTCTGGTAATCCTCAAAAAGAAGTCTTGTATATTGGTCAGAAGAAAGAATGTTTAAATCGCTCAGGTGAACTTTTTCGGCGGAAGTTAAAGTGGTGCTATAGCTTACTTCCATTTTCTTGTTTTTTGTTCCACGCTTAGTTGTTATAACAATAACACCATTGGCAGCCCGAATTCCCCAAATAGCAGCAGAAGCGGCATCTTTTAAAACGGTTATTTGTTCTATGTCTTCCGGATTTACATTTAACGTAGAACTTTCCATGGGAAATCCATCCACAACAATCAAAGGCTTTGCATTGGCATTTAAGGTGCTTATGCCGCGAATACTAATGTTGCTGTTCTTGTCAATATAAAGGCCGGGGGTAGTTCCTACGAGTTTATCTATAACGTTATTCGAGTAAATAGATTTCATTTCCTTATCGTTAAGAATCGTAAACGAACCGGTAGCACGCCCTCTTTCGATGCGCTGCAATCCGGTAACTACTACCTCTTGTAGAAGTTGTACATTATCTTTTAATACCACATCCAAAACTTGTTGGCCAATGTATTTAATCTCTTGTGTTTGCATACCTACAAAAGAAAATACGATTACCGGTTGTTGCATGTTATTCCATTGAAGTTCATACTCACCGTTTGAATTGGTAGTTGTGCCAATAGTACTTCCCTTAACGTTAATGCCGACTCCTGGCAATATATTTCCTTCGCTATCGGTTACATGCCCTGTCAGTGTATAGTTCTGTGCATGTACTTTTAAACCAATAAAGGAAATTGCACATATAATTGCAATTCGTATAATTTGTCTCATTGTCAAGTGTTTAAATTGAATAATTAACTGTTACCTGTTAGCTGCTTTTACAAGAGCCTCGCTCTCTTCTTTTAAAGATTTTTTATAGTCTGCATCGTAATCAGCCTTTTCCAATGCGTCTTCGTATAGCTTTTGCTGTTGTATGGCATTTTGCGGGTCTCTTTGCAGGCTGTAGGCTATAAGGCGATACAAATCGGCTCTGAGCTGTTTTGGTTTTTTTTGTTGTATATACATATTTACCCAATCGATGAATTCTTTAGGTTCTGAGGTGCTTTTTAAATGTCCATCTTCAAGCATATAGCCAACTTCTAAAGTTAAAGGATGAACAAACGAATAATCAGAATAAGTTTGCATCATGTGCCTCATGCCAGAAAAAAAATCTTCGTATTGACCTTTTTTAAGATCCTTTAGGCAGTTTACTTTATCTTTACAAATATTTAAGTAAGGAAGATTATAGCTTCTATACATATTTAATATGCTATCCTGTCCTTTTTCTGTTTTTGCCTTTATAAGGTTGCTCTCTAAATTCATTTCCAACAATCTGTCCCAATAAAAGCCAGCAGAATCCGGTAAATACATACTTTCTCTATGCTTGGCTATATAGTGCAACGTGCGACTTTCTGGAGGAAAAGACATGCTCCATAGCATGAGCGATTGTAATTTAGGATTTAGCTTGTCCTTTTGAGATAGTTGAGCGTAGAAATCATCGAATTCTTTTACAGAATCGCTCTTTAGTTTAAAATATACCAGTCCGGTTTGCAATGAACGATCGCCATTAGCCCATTTTTGCATTACATTTGCTGCATTTGTTTTGGGATCGAGAGCCTGCTTCGCTATTTCTATGAGTTCGGGGCCTTCTTTATACCCAATCGAGTAATGCTGCATTTTACCATCTGGCGATAGCCACAAAAGCGTGGGGTAAGAGGACACGTCGTAAGTTTTGGTGAAATTTCTAGCCTCGCTTTTTTTCAGCGTATCCTTCGAATCCGTTTGAAGTTTGTAGCATACAAAATGTTGATTAAAAAATGCACCTACTTCGGGAAGCGTAAATACTTTTTGGGAAAATCGCTTGCAAGGCCCGCACCATGAAGCGAAAACATCGACAAAAAGCATTTTGTTTTCTTGCTTGGCTTTTTGGAAAGCTGTTTTTAAGCTGCCTTCTTCAAACTTTATACCTACATTATCTTGCGATTTACCCTGTAAATATAATGTAGAAAGGCACATAATAATAATAAAGGTTTTTCTCATACTTTAGACTTTTAGGTTATGTCCAATAAAGTAAGTATGTATTTGCTAAAAATAAAGGAAAACAGGGTGGATAAAACAATGTACCTGGACTTGTCTATAGTATTTGATAGATAAATAGTTGTAAGGGTAATTTCGAAAAATAGGGGTGGATATTTTAGTAAAGGTCTAAAATTTCGCTGAGCATTTGGCCTCCTTGAGCATTCATTTTGTTTAATACGATTCTACGAATACGTTTTTTTACAGAGTCCTTTTCACGACAAACAATCGTTGAAATTTCACTTTGGGAAAATCCCATTTTTGTTAAACAACAATAGCGAATATCCTCATTATTAAGCATAGGAAACTGCTCTTTCAGTTTATTTATTAAGCCACTAAAAGCAACATTAACATTATCGAGCATTGTGTTCCACTCCTCATCCGAAAAAGAATGCCTAACTCCGTTCGAATTAATGGTAAAACTGTTTAATTTTCTAAGGAATTGCTCCCGCAATTCAACTTCTTTTCTTCTTTGTCTCTCTAATTCTAGTTTATACTCAATATTTAATTGTTCAATTTCTTTTTTCTGTACTATTTTATGGTGCTTAATTCGTAAGTATTGTATATATAACAGTATAATAAATAAACATATCAGAGTAGTTACTACGGCAATAAGTTTATATTCCTGCATCTCTTCGTGTACCTGATGATTCCAATTTTCTTCGTTAACCTCGTTAAACTTCATAAGTAATCGTAAATTCTTTAAATAACTATTCTTGGAGTCGCTATAACAAGAATCTAGGTAAGTAGTATGCTTTTTTTGAACTTCAAGCGCTTTTTTGTATTCTCCTTTTCCTTGATAGATAAGAGAAAGAAGTTTATTCTTTCGATCTATATGTAACGAATTCTCATTAATTTTACTAAGGTATGTCAATGCTGAGTCGTATTGGTGAAGATGGTAAAATATTTCGGCCCTGTTAATTAGTTCTCTGATAAAGGTTTTTCCATTTGTTGCTTCAATGGAACGATTTGAGTATTCCAACGCTTTTTTATATTCTCCTTGTTTGCTATAGGACTGACTAATTGTACTATATGGTGAATCCAGAAATAACGAATGGCTTTGCTTCATTACTTTTATGGCTAACTTGCTATAGTAAATAGCGCTATCTGGTTCAGGAGTTGGAAGTTCAAGGTAATTCGGAGCCATAAACATTAAAATAAAGCAAATTTTTTTATAATTCTTTAGTTTTAAGGATAGGCGGTATGCCCGTTGAAAATAAAAAATACTAGCCTCATAGTTGCCCATAGCCGAATACATAAATCCCAAATACATATTGCAATGGGCATAAAACTTATCCTGTCGTGGGTACATGTTAGCACACCGTTGGTAATAGGCCGTTGCTAGTAAATTTTGCTTATTGTTTTCTGCATTAACTCCGATTTGGTAATAAGTATAAGCTAAGTAGAGTGAATCTTTTTTCTTACTATAGTAACTGGCTGCAAGATTTAGAAGAGAATCCGATTGAGTAATATCATTTGTTACCTGCGAAGCAAGCAGGTAATACGTGGCCTTATCTGCTTTTGATAGTTCCTGAGGGTTTTGAACTCTTTGCACCATCGAGCATATTGTATCGAAGTTAAGTTGGGTAATGTCGGTTATTTTAGCAAATGGAGTTGTTTTACGTTTAGGAATATAAGTGATTGTAAAAATTATAATTATTAATGATAATAATGGTAGTGCAATATACTTTTTTACCTTATTCATGTTAAAAACAGTATTTGTTTTTGAAATATTCTTTCCCAAATTCTGAAAAGAAAGTGTTGTATAAGAAGTTTAAACAGCACATGATGTTTTCTGTATGCTTAACCTTATGATATACAAATATAGCTAAATCGGGTTATTTATAAAGTTCTCGAAGTATATTAAGCCTTATATTTAAGGGGAAAATTAAAGATGTTAAGATTGTGGCGTTTCGGCTGTAACTTTCTGTTCGATATTGTTGGAATCGAAGAAACGATATGATAAAAAATTGTTCTGATGTGGCATTTAAAATGTTTCAAAAAAATGCCCTAATGTAGAAAGTTGTTTAATGCCTCGCAAATATAGCCTTTTTTAAATATATAGATTTTGGGATATGATGGAAATTGAAGGCAACAAAACCTTATTGTTTAAGCCTTTCGTATTTTATATAGTTGTAATTTGGAAGAAGATTCTGCCATTTTTCGGAATGACAGAATCTTTTTTAAAATAGTGTTTTTACTTTAATCCAAAGGGAATGGTTATGCTCAGGCTTACATTTCGACCCATGTTATAGTATCCCATATCCTTTAATGTAGATAGATGGTCGATGTAGGTTTCGTTTAAAAGGTTATTGGCTTGGAGCGACAAAAATATCAGTTGATTAGTCCACTTGATGTTTGTGCCCACACTTGCGTTTAGCAGAAAGTATCCGTCGGTTTCCGTTTCAAAGGTTGAAGGGTGGTTTTGTTTTGATGCGTAAATCCCGCCAACTTTAAAAAACGGTTTTTTCAGGAAGCCCAATTTGTCTTTTTGAAGTTTAAAATCAACCTTGATTTTATTTTGAGGAATAAATGGAAGGTAATCGCCGTCATCCTGTTTCCCAATTAAGTATGAATAACCGGTGGTGATGTTAACCCAATTTACGGGCATTATATTAACGGAAATTTCTCCTCCATATATTTTGGCGTTTACCTGCGAATATCGGTAAATTTTGTTTCCCGTGGATGTGGTATCGGCCGTAGGCGCAATAAAAATGTAATCGTTAATTCTGTTGTAAAACCCCGAGACGTCTATCATTGCATAGTCGGAATGAAAATGAATGTTTAAATCCGTTTCGTAGCTGCGTTGTGATTTTAAATCGGGATTTCCTTGTTCGTACCTTGTCCCGTGCATTCCATTTTCCGTTAGTTCGGCTATGTTAGGAGTTCGGTAAGCCGAGGCGAAGTTTGAACGTAACAGAATATTATTGTTTATTCGGTAGGTAGCGCCAATCGAGGCGCTATAGTTTCCGAAATCAGTATGAACTGCATCCGTGCCCGATTCCGCTTTGGTTGAAATGTGGCGATAGTCGTATCGTACTCCGGCCTGCGATTTTAACTTTTTGCCAAAGTTGTGCTGAAATAGCCCGAACACCGAAAAATCGTTTACGTTAGCATTGGGCAAAACATGGTTGGGAGCCTCGTGGTTTCTGTTTGTTTTGTTGGCCCCTTGTATGCCTACAATGTATTCCGAGTTGATGGCAGATGGTAGGTGCGTTTTCATTTCGTACGACAAGGTGTTTAAATCCATGTCAACCATTTCGAATGCAGGAGTACTATTGTCGGTTTGTAGTTTGCGGTTGTTCATTTGGTATGCTGCATTCAAATCGAGTTTATACTTTCCCAGAAATAGCGTATTTTGAGTTGAAATGGTCTGGTTGCTTAAATCCTGATACCAATATTTATTTTCCCTTCCATTGCTTGTTACCAAGTTTACGGCATTATCAACGCACATTCCAAGTTTGGGTCTGTTGTAATCGTAGTAAACCTTAAAAACGCCAAACGATTTATTTAATCCTACATTTGCCTTAAAACTCTTTTCGTTAAAACGGGTGTTGGGAACAAAGTCGCCATTTCCATCCTTATAATCGGAATGGCTTTTTATTCCTCCGCGAATTCCCCAGAAAAAGTTGTCTGAACTTCCTTTTAATCCCAGATTACTTACTATGCCTTCGGTGTTGGAGTGAAATTGCATGTTGTAGTCGCCAACAATTTTGTTCGTAGGAGCAGGTTTTTCCCTTATTACGTTTACCACACCACCAACGGCATCGGAGCCGTAAAGCAGCGATGCAGGGCCTTTAATTACCTCTACACGGTCAACACCAAACTCATCGATTATGAAAGGGTGGTTTTCGGAAAACTGGAAATTTTCCATTTTTACCCCGTTGTTTAGCATCAAAATATTGGTCATCGATAGGCCTCGAATAACAGGCTTTGCCACTCCCGGCCCTTTCGAAATTAAATCAACTCCGGGCATTTGCGAAAGTGCTTCGATAAAGGATGGCGTGCCGGCTTGCTCTATTTCCTTGCTCTTCAACAATTCAATTTTTATGGCATTTTCGTGTTGGGTAGAATACGTTCCGCCCGAAACCACAACCTCTTCAAGTTGGAAAGGAGAGGCTTCCATTTCAACGTTTACGGTTGTTTCGGCACTATTAATGCTTATAGTTTGAATGGTTGTTTTGTAGCCTACAAACGAAAACTGAATTTTTACCTTTCCGTTGGGAAGGTTCGAAATTGTATATTCTCCGTTTTTATCGGTTAGCGTTCCCTCGTTGTGTTCGGGAACAAATACCGTTACAAACTCTAAGGCTTTTTGGTTGCTTTTGTCAATTACCTTCCCGGTAATTTTGTTTTGTGCTGTTGCACTATAATTTATCATGGTGAATAGCATGGCTATAAACCATAAGATTTTTACTTTTTTCATTGATAAAAAATTTGAGGTAGTGGCATAAAAACAACTAACCACCTGTTTTAAAATAAAATGATTTTAGAAAAAACTGTTGATTGCTAATTTAAACGGTAACAGGTGGTGCCCTCAAATTGAATGAGTAAGGATTGTCTAGTACAGGCGTACTTTGGATGTACAGAGGGGTGTAGTCCGAAAAGTATTCGGGAACTACTTTATTTTGTGAGTTTGTATTGGTAAAGAAAACAACAAACTCGAAAGCACAAATCGGACACTTTTGGTGTTGCTTGGCAAGTTCGGTTTTGCTGGGATATGTGGAATGATAATGTTCGTGGTGTACATATAAAAAGTGGGTTGCCTTTATTAGCAGTGGTGCTGTAAAAACAACCACCAGGTAAAGGGAAAGAAGTTTTTTATATGTGTTTCTTTTTCTCATTTCATTTAGAAAATCAAGGAGATATGATTTCCCTTATTTTTTATGCAGGTAATTCATAACCTTGCTTGTTTGTGCTAAAAAGCAATGCTAAAGTACGGAAACTTTTCTTCGCGTATTTTTGTTGAATGTTAATTTAGTAAAGAATAACAAAAATTGCTTGGAAAGAGTTTATGCCTGTCGCAAAACATTTTCGAACTCCGACAAAATCATGGCAGTAGCGCCCCAAACCATTTCGCCTTGAATATTGTAATACGGTGCAGTAATTGGTCGTCCATGGGACGAAATAACCTTAACCGATTTGCTGTCGGAATTAAGAATGCTAAAAATGGGAAAGGATATAATGTACTCAACTTCCTGAAGATTTGGGGTAAAAGTCGGTTCGTATTCCACATAGCCGACAACGGGTTTAACCATTATGTTGCTAATGGGAATATATAGGTTTGTTAAGGTTCCTAATACCTTTATGTCGTTTTTGTTAATACCTATTTCTTCGTTGGCTTCGCGTAAAGCTGTTTTTATTATGTCATCGTCGTAATCTTCGGTTTTCCCTCCGGGAAGGCTTATTTGCCCGCTATGAGGTCCATTGTATGTTTGTCTTTTAATAAGCACGGAGTATGGGGTGTTGTTATTACTGGGAAATATTAAGATGAGTACGGCGCTTTGTCTGGTTAGGGTATTTGGGGTACTATTTCCCCGTAAATCTTCGCGCAACGAGGGAGCCATTTGTTGCTGTGCAGAATTGCCGGGAAGCGTTTGGGTTAGTAAAAACTTTAACTTCGTACAAAAGGATGTAAATTCAAACATGCCTGTATAGGTTAATAGAACTAACTCAAAGGTATGATATTTGGCTTATAATTTGACGAGGGGTAGTGTGTTTAACATGTTTTTCTTACATTTATAGGATGAATATGTTTGTTGTCGGAATATTTTTTTTGATTGTTAACCCTTGATTTAAAGTATAAAACCTACGCTTTATGAAAAAGTATTTACTAGTTTCTATTTTATCGGTACTGATAGTGGCAACCGGTTGTGTTTCGAAAAAATATGCAAAAAGAGGAGTTAAGTACGAACAGGCTGGAATGTGGGAGTTGGCTGCAGAGTCGTATATGCGCTCGTTGTCGGCTAAACGCGATAATATTGATGCCCTTACCGGACTGAAGCGAACCGGACAAAAAGTGTTGGACGAAAAAGCCCTAAAGGTTGTTAAGGCTTACGAATCGGACGATTTGAAATCGACGGTTTACGGGTACATCGAGATGGAAAATTTTGCCAACAATGCGAAATCTTTAGGCGTTGAGTTGATAATGTCCGATATGGCTACCGGCTATTTTAATGATGCTAAGCCAAAGTATATAGAAAAGATTTATGGGGAGGCTCAGCAATTGCTCGAAGCCGAAAAGTTTAAGGAGGCCGAGGTGCTGCTTAACGAGGTAAAAAGTTTGGCTCCGGATTACGGTGATGTAAAGGATATGCTTAAAGTTTCGAAATGCGAGCCGTTGTATAGGCAAGGAAAAACTTTTATGGGAAACAATTTAAACAGAAAGGCTTACTACAATTTCGATAAAATTGTAAAAGAGTTTGGCGATTATAAGGATGCTGCCGATCTTAAGAAGGAAGCGCTGGATAAGGCTTTAATTACCATAAGTGTAAACGATTTTACTGCACGGTTTGGCGACAGAAACTTGTCTAAAGTTGTACAGGGAAAGGTGGTTGCCGAGATTAACTCGTTGAATAATCCTTTCATAAAAATAGTTGATACGCATAATACTAATCAAATTATTCAGGAACAACAGCATGGTGCTGAGATAGGGGCAAATATCAATATTGGTAAAATGCTAGCTGCAAAAGCCATTCTGAATGGCGAGTTGATAGAAAAGACGCAATACGTAGGAAAGTTGAGCAAAACCCGTAAAAAAGGGTATGTAAAAGAGGTGACAAAGGTAAAGAAACCGAATTCTGAGGAAACCGAAACTAAAGTGTCGTATAAAAAGGTTTACTACTGGGAGTATGAGACCAAGAATTACGCTTCTATGTCTTTAAAGTATCAGTTAACATCAACAGAAACAGGAGCGGTTATGGTTACCGATTTAGCAAAAGGGTATGCCGAAGATGCTTTACATTATGTTGAGTTCGATGGACCAAAGGATAAATTGGTGCCGGGTAGTTGGGAAAAAATAAACAAGGATTCGCCAAACGATGTAGTGTCCGATAGCAAAGTTGATATTGCTGCACTTAGGGATTTACTCGATGGAAAACGGGAAATTATTTCTTTGGATAAGTTAAACGAACAGGTTATCGACGAAATAGCCAGTCAGGTAAGTGGCAAAATCGATAAGTACGATCCGGAAAAGTAATAAATCGTTGTATAGTACTAACAATAAAATAGTTCGATGTGAAAAGAATCCTTCCATTTTCAATTTTACTTATAGTGTTGGCCGGTTGTGGCACCTCTAAAAAGGCAACACAATTAACGGATGTGCCTTCGTGGATAAAATCGAGACCTTCGTCTGCAGTTTATTATGTGGGCATTGGTTCTGCCAGAAAATTTGGTAATCCCGGCGACTATATGCAGGCTGCAAAGCAAAACGCATTGGCCGACATGTCAAGCGAGATTTCTGTAAAATTATCTTCGAACTCGGTTTTAAGCGCTTTCGAAACGCAGCAAACCTTTTTCGAAGATTACTCATCTACGGTTAGAGCCGAGACGCAAAAGGAGTTGGCAGGCTACAACGAAGTTGACACATGGGAGGATGCTCAAAACTACTGGGTTTACTATCAGTTGTCCAAGGAACTATATCAAAAGCAGGTTGAAGAACGAAAGGCAAAAGCGATTTCCACTTCGCTGGATTTTTACCGAAAAGCATTGGAAAATGTGCAGAGCAACGATTCGAAGTCGGCATTAATAATGACCATAAAGGCGCTTGAGCCGTTAAAACCTTACTTTGCCGAAACTATTGTGGCTAATTATGACGGAACCGACATTTTTCTGGGTAACGAACTGTTTAGTTTGATTAACAGGGAAGCAAGTAACCTTGTGCTTACAGGACCAAAGGAGGTAAGTTTTAAAATGGGAAGCACAATTACAGGTGATATGTTGGAGTATGAGGTTACGAATTCGCAGGGCGTTGCTCAAAAGGGAATTCCATTGGTTGCAAAACTATCGGTTAACTCGTACATGCCATACAAGGTTGTAACCGATAGCAAGGGTAAGGCGCAAGTTCAAATTACCAGTGTAAAGGCAAAGAGCACGACGGCAAAGTTGCAAGTTCAAATCGATTTTGAATCGATTATACGGGAGGGAACTAACGATTTTGCCATTCGTAAAATACTATCGCGAGTAAACATGCCAACCTTTGAAACGGTTGTAAACATTGTTCGACCTACATTTGCAGTTAATGCAGTTCCCGAAGATGCTGCCAATCGGCAGGCTGCCGATTATCTTGTTGATGTACTAAAGCGTAAGTTAACAACCGATGGTTATAGTATTATTGAGCAGGATAACAACGCCGATTTTACTATCAATATTGATGCTCAGGTTGACAAAATGTCCAAGGTGAACAAGTATGTTCGCGTTGCCGTGCAAGCTACAATTACGGTAGTAAGCAAAGATAAAGGCGTTGTGTATAGCCGGAGGATGGACAAGGAAGTAGGCTCTCATTTTGATGCTACCGGGGCGGCAACTAATGCACTAAAGGAGATTGAAAGGAAAATAGACAATTTCGTTTCGGAGCAGCTGATTCAAACGGTTGTGTTGAAGTAAAATTTTTTTTCTTATTGTGCTTTTTAGCATAAGTTTCCTTATAAAATTTGCATAGGTTTGCATACTGAAATTTCAATAATCGGCGTGCTAAATTTTGTACAAATGAAAAAATTGTTGACCGCATTGTTTTCGCTAGTATTTGTAGCATTAGGTTATTCGCAAAGTAGTACCGATACCTTATCCGTTAAAAAAGCCGAAATTCAATTTGCTCAAACCGAAATTCATTACGGAGTAATCGAGCAATATTCAAATGGCGAAAAAAGTATAGAGTTTACTAATACAGGAAGCGCTCCTTTGGTGTTAACCAATGTGGTTCCTTCGTGCGGGTGCACGGTGGTCGATTGGCCAAAAGAACCGGTAAGCCCTAGCGAAAAGGGAAAAATTATAGTAAAGTACAATACGGGTAATACCGGAACTTTCCGGAAGAGCATTCGGGTTTTCTCCAATGCTAAAACAAGTCCGGTTATGCTAATAATTAGCGGAGAAGTTAAACCAACAGAAAGTAATAGTAGTCCAAATCAAAAATAAATTAATCATGCCAAGTATATCTAAAAAAGGGCTTTCAATGCCTGCTTCACCTATTCGTAAGTTGGTTCCTTATGCCGAAGAGGCAAAGCGAAAAGGTCGTAAGGTTTATCATCTTAATATTGGTCAACCCGATATTCCAACGCCCGAAGTGGCTTTGGAGGCTGTTCGCCATACCGATTTAAAGGTTGTTGAGTATAGCCATTCGGCAGGAAACGAGTCGTATCGTAAAGGGCTTGCCAACTATTACAAAGGAATTGGTGTAGATATTACCCACAACGATATTATTGTAACCACCGGAGGTTCCGAGGCAATTACCATTGCATTTATGTCGTGCTTAAATCCTGGCGATGAGGTTATTATTCCTGAACCTTTTTACGCCAACTACAATGGATTTGCAGTGCAAACAGGAGTTGTGGTAAAACCGATTGTTTCGTCTATTAAGAACGATTTTGCATTACCCGATGTAAGCGAATTCGATAAGCTTATTACCCCAAAAACAAAGGGTATTGTTATTTGTAATCCTAATAACCCAACCGGTTATCTATACTCGAAGGAAGAGTTGGAGAAATTGGCAACTATTGTTAAAAAACACGATTTGTACCTGTTTTCCGACGAGGTTTACCGTGAATTTTGCTACGACGGGCATACGCATTTTTCTGCAATGAAGCTTAAGGGGCTTGAGAACAATGTAATCCTTATGGATTCTGTTTCGAAGCGTTACAGCATGTGTGGCGTTCGTATTGGTGCATTAATAACGCGTAACAAGGAAGTTATTACAACGGCCATGAAGTTTGCACAGGCTCGTCTGTCACCTCCGTCGTTTGGACAAATTGCTGCCGAAGCAGCATTAAATACACCGGAATCGTACTTTAAAGGTGTTTACGACGAGTATATTAAACGTAGAAATTTTATGGTAGAGGCTTTAAACAAAATGGAAGGAGTTTACTGTCCAAAACCGAAAGGTGCTTTTTACACGGTTGTTAAGTTGCCAATTGACGATAGCGAGAAGTTTGCCCGTTGGTTACTCGAAGATTTTGAGTATAATAATCAAACGGTGATGTTGGCTCCTGCTACCGGATTTTACTCAACTCCGGGTTTAGGTAAAAACGAGGTAAGAATTGCTTATGTTTTAAAGGTTGAAGATTTAAAGAAGGCAATGGAGTGCTTGGAAGTTGCCCTAAAACAATACCCTGGACGAGTAATTTAGTTTGAAATTTATAAATAGCAAGGGGATGAGGGTTACTCATCCCTTTTTTATTCTTGCAAGTATTAGAGGTTTTAACAAGCGTTGAAATCACGAATAGTTTTTATAACTTTAATTTTCTTTGGGAATTAAGTATTTTTAATGCCTAAATTTGTAATCAAACCCGTTATTACTAGAAATCGAATTTTTGCCCCGATGAAATATTTTGCCACTTTACCTTTTTTGCTGATAGCATTTGTTTCATGTTCGCAAAATTACCCGGGCATTAAGGCGGGAGCGGAGCGAATCGATTTTTATCTTCCTAAAATTCAGAATAAAACTGTAGCGGTAGTAGCTAACCATACTTCCTTGGTAGGGAAAAGTCATTTAGTGGACACGCTTTTAGCATTAGGGGTAAACGTAAAGGTAATTTTTAGTCCGGAACATGGCTTTAGGGGAAATTCCGAAGCAGGTGCGCTTATCAGCAGTTATATCGATGAAAAAACGCATATTCAGGTTTACTCGCTTTACTCGAAGTGGAAAAAGCCCGTTGCAAAGCAGTTGGAGGGCATCGATGTGGTTTTATTCGATTTGCAGGATGTGGGAGTGAGGTTTTATACTTATATCTCCACGTTGCATTATGTAATGGAGGCCTGTGCCGAGTATGGCAAGCAATGTATAGTGTTGGACAGGCCCAATCCTAACGGTTTCTATGTTGATGGCCCGGTCCTCGACACGGCATTTCGTTCGTTTGTGGGAATGCACCCTGTACCCATTGTGTATGGCTTGACTATTGCCGAGTTTGCACAAATGATTAACGGTGAAGGGTGGTTAAAAAATGGGGAAAAGTGTAATCTTGCCGTTGTTCCCTGCGAGGGGTACAATCATAACATAGCCTTTCCTCTTCCGGTGAAACCTTCACCAAACTTGCCGAACCAGCAGTCCGTACTTTTGTACCCTTCTCTTGGGCTTTTCGAGGGAACTGCAGTAAGTGTTGGGCGTGGTACCGATTTTCCCTTTCAGGTATTTGGCTTTCCTGATTTTCCGGTGAAAAATTTTAGTTTTACACCTGTAGAAAAACCGGGGGCTAGCGTTAATCCTCCTTACAAGGAGAAGAAATGTTACGGTATCGACTTGCGGGGCTTTGCTCCGGATTACTTTATCGACAGGAAAGCACTTATTCTCGATTGGCTTATATACGCTTATCGGTCATATCCCCAGAAGGAAAAGTTTTTTAATAATTTCTTTAGGTTGCTTGCCGGAAACGATGAACTAAAAAAACAGATTATTAGTGGAATGAGTGCCGACGATATTCGTAAAAGTTGGCAACCCAATTTGGAGAAATATAAGACAATTAGAAAGAAATATTTGCTATACAAGGATTTTGAGTAGGAAAATATGGCGAAAAAAAATAAATATTATGTTGTTTGGGTTGGATATAAGCCGGGAGTTTACGACAGTTGGTCAGCATGTCAACTTCAAACAAAAGGATTTCCGGGAGCAAAGTTCAAGGGGTTTGATACAAAAATATTAGCCGAGAACGCTTACAATGAAGGGTTTATTGGCTACGAAAAATTGAGTCCGTCGCAAAAGGTACTTTTTAGCGTGGACGATAATTCACCAAAACCTGTTTATCCATCGTTGGCTGTTGATGCTGCATGGAATACGGCAACGCTCGAAATGGAGTATCGGGGAGTTGTTGCGCAAACCGGAACTGAGTTGTTCAAACAAGGTCCATACCCGGATGCAACAAATAACATTGGAGAGTTTTTAGCTATTGTTCATGTTTTGGCAATGCTTAGTAAGGGAATGGGCTTACCGGACAGTATTATGAAAATAAGGGAAACTATTCCGGTTTATTCCGATTCTAAAACGGCCATTAGTTGGGTTAGGAACAAGCGAGCTAATACAAAGTTGAAGCCCACTGCAAAAAATAGGTTGTTGTTTAACTTGGTAGCCAGGGCAGAAAATTGGCTTCGAGAGAATTCGTGGAAGAATCCTTTACTTAAATGGGAAACTAAAGTATGGGGTGAAATTCCTGCCGATTTTGGACGAAAGTAATAAGCAAAGGGGCTAACTTAGTTAACCCCTTCACTTTTAACCTTTAAGTAACGAACCATTAAAGATCAAGGTCGCCTACATACGAATCAACGTACGATGGTGCAACTCTTACATGATGAAGTTTTGCCCAAGCCTTCATTTCGTCGATAGCATATTGACAATCAGGTTCTGCATATATGTAACCAACTTGATCAAAGCCTTCCATTTGGTAGTATGTGAAAACGCCATTTTGCATTGTTGCGTCGCCATCATAGGAATAAGTGTTTTTGCTCGAAGCAACGGCAATTACTCTACCGTTAGCATTCAAACTGGTTGCCATAGCACCTATTTGGCAAGCATCGAAGCTGAAATACATTTTTGTGCTGGTGGAGTTAGCAAATTTGGTTTGGAACCAGCTGCTGCTTATGTAGTATAAATCGGTAGAAATGATGTTGCCACGGCTTCCGTGTCCTGAGTAACAAAATGCAATTTCGTTACCAGCAATCGAGAGGCTTGCCAGGTTGTTCACAGCTGCTTCAATAGCACTCATTGTAGCATTTCTGTCTGTTAAAGAGGTAACGCTATAGCCTTCGGCTTGTAAACGAGCCTTCCAGTCGTTAGCATCATCGTCGCAATATTCAAGGTCGTTTGCTGTACCATCGTAATCCGAAATGCCAATTACTACAGCATATTTTCCACCTTTAGTTGCTTTTTTGCTCAACATTACGGGAGTTGCATCTTTTGCAGTAACTTGGAAATTTGCAATAACCTCAGCAGGTCTGTTATCAACGGTTGCGAAATCAGGACGAACGTTAAAATTTTGCTTGTTAGTCTCTTGCATTACTTGGTCGTCGTCTTTTGAACATGCCTGAAAAATTAAAGCAGCAAAAGAGGCAAATAATGCTACTTTAATCCATTTGTTAGTTTTCATCTTAAAATAGGTTTGGTTTAAAAAATAGGTTAGTTAAATCGAAAAGCAATTTAGACCTTTCAAAAAACAATGTCAATATGCAAAAGAAACAATATCGGTTTTGCTTTTTGTTGACAAATCGAATTGATTTAATGTAAGTGAAAAATTTAAAGGCAATTAGATAAATAATTTAAACTACCGTATTGATTTGTTTATTCGTGTGCTATGTGGATTACTGTTAACTTATTGACTAATTTAAAAAAATAATAATTTTTTCGACTGTGATTAAAATTTTTTATGCGGATTAAAATTTCATTTAATTCTGTAAGTGTTGGGGTAGAAACGGAAAGGTTTCCTATTTTTACAAAGAAAATGTTGAAACGTGAATTTCGAAGAATTTCTTGCACAGCGGTTTATTAAGGGAACTAACGAGCATAGTTTGTCCAAACCATTTGTTCGAATTACTGTAACATCGGTGGTGCTTAGCGTTACCGTTATGATTATATCGTTGGCCATCATTACGGGGTTCAAGCGCGAAATAAAGTCGAAGGTTGTTGGTTTTGGTAGCCATATTCAAATAACAAATTACGATAGTAATTTATCGTACGAAACAACTCCAATTCCTTCGGATTTGGCATGTATGGATGATATTCGCAAGGTTCCCGGAGTAACGCATATTCAACGTTTTGGGCTTAAGGCGGGAATTATTAAGACTAATACAGAAATTCAAGGTGTTGTTCTTAAGGGTATTACTACCGATTTTAGTTGGGATTTTTTCAAGAAGAATTTGATAGCGGGAAGTTTACTGCATCTTAGCGATTCGGTAACCACAAACGAAACGCTCATATCGAAAACCTTGGCCAATATGCTTAACCTAAAAGTGGGCGATAAGTACGATATGTTTTTTGTTCAGCAACCTGCACGTTTTAGGCGTTTTACAGTTGCCGGTATTTACGATACCCAAATGACCGAGTTCGATAAAATTTACATCCTTTGCGATTTGCACCATATACAAAAACTTAATGGTTGGAGTAAGAATCAAATTTCGGGATACGAATTGTTGGTAAATAATATTAGTAAGGTTGACGATATTGCCCTTAGCGTTGACGACATTGCTGCATTTGTGCTGTTTGACGATGGTTCGAGGCTTAAAGTTCAAAGTATAATTGACAAGTATCCTAATATTTTTGATTGGGTAGAACTGCAGGATTTAAATGCGATTGTTTTAATTGTATTAATGCTTCTTGTGGCCGGAATTAACATGATTTCGGGATTACTAATTATAATTCTCGAAAAAACGAATACTATTGGATTGCTTAAGGCTTTAGGAGCATCCAATATTAGCATTCGTAAAATATTCTTAATGCAGTCGGCATACATCCTGCTAAAGGGAATGATTATTGGAACTATCTTAGGAATAGCAATTTGTCTTGCTCAGCAGTATTTCGGAATCATTAAACTCAACGAGGATTTCTACTTTCTTTCGCAAGTCCCCATAAAACTGGTTTGGTGGCACATTTTACTGGTAAATGTTGGCGCGTTTATAGTAGGGTTAGCCATGCTGGTAGTTCCTTCAATGGTAATATCTCGAATTAGCCCTGAAAAAACGTTAAAGTACGAGTAGCATTATATATAGCCATAAATATCGGCAAGGTATGTTAGATACCACGAAAGTCCGAATGCTATAAGTGGAGCGATTAACCACATTAAGAAGAAACGACGAACCTGTGTTTTTCGGAAAATATGCTTGTATCCCATTTTGGCAACGCCAAAACCCAAAATCGCGCCTACATTTAGTTGAACTAGCGATGTAGGAACTCCTTTTACAACAGAGGCAAGCAGCAATAGTGAGGCGGAAATAAATGCAATAATTACAGCTTCTATTCTTCCAAACAGAAATAGTTCTTTTCCTGTATTTTTAAGTATTTTATTTCCAAAAATAGAACTACCAATTCCAAAACTTGGGGCAACAACCATGGTTGCCATTATCATTAACAAAACTAACGACCTTCCTCCGTGTGGTTGGGGATTTAACTCGTTCATGGTCATTGTGGTTAACGGGCCGCTGGCATTTGCCACGTTATTTGCTCCAATGGAAAAAGCAACGTACATCGACATTATAATTATGGCACCCTTAAGCATGTAATGGTCGTTAATTTTCGATGAAATTGTATAGCCTCTCCTGCGTAGTGGTTTGTATATGTACTTGGCAATTAGCAGACAGATTACAAATGCCGAAATTGGAAGTATAAACCATGTAGGAATTATTTCGGCGAAAAGGGTATGGGAGGAAAATTCTTTAAAGTAAAAGCCTGGAGCTGCAACTGCTAATACAGTTGCTTGGCTGGTCGATTGCGGTATGCCGAAAATATTGGCGATTAGCAACGAAATGGATACGGCAAAAAGTATTATGGAAACCTGCGCATAGTTTAATAGTTCGGGATTTATTATTCCGTTTCCAACCGTTTTTGCAGTTGCTTTTCCGGCAATAATAGCTCCTAAAAACACCATTAACCCAAAAAGTCCGGGAATTGCATTTTTTTTAATTACGTTGGATCCAAATGCTACCGAAAACGACGGAGCCGTTCCGCTACCTCCCATGTTAATGGCCAAAAACATGGCAATTAAAAACGGAATTATTAGGTGGCTGCTTACAAGAGTATCCATTGTTGTTGTGTTTTGATTTCCAAATATACCAATTTTGGGGCTTGGGCTGAAAGTTGAGGTATTTAGATTGAGTTATAATCCGTTATTTAGAATGTTAATGTTTTATTTACCTTGTTTTCTGTCGTATATAATCTTCAAAACGCTAATTTTGTATGTAATGGTTGTATATGCCATTTTATAAATAACATTATGGGATAAAACGTAAAAAAAATTCTAACTAAAAATATTTTAAGTGAAAAAGTTTGTTCGTACCCTGTTTTGGAGTGTTGTTTTTGGAGTGCTTTTGATAGTTATAGCATCAGTAATAATTTCTATGGTTTACAAACCGCAATTGATGCAGCTTGCACGTACCGAGATTAATAAGAAAATTGAGGCAAAAGTAAACTTTAGAGATATTAACGTTTCGTTAATTAAAGGATTCCCAAATCTTTATGTCGGACTAAAAGATTTTTCGATAGTAGGAATCGATAGTTTTAAAAATGACACCCTGTTAACCCTTGGCGAGTTAGGTGTAAAGGTTAATATTTGGAGCGTTATTGATATGCAAGAAATAGAAGTGCGATCTGTTTTGCTTAGCGAAGCAAAAGTAAAAGCGCATGTTGGTAAGTCCGGTAGTGTGAATTGGAAAGTGCTGAAATATGCTAAGTCGAATAATGTTAGAGAGAAAGGGCCCAAGGCGAGACCTTCAAGAATTAAAATCGACCTAAGTAAGTTTCGAATTAGGAATGCCAATATTGTCTATATTGATGATTCTTTAAGCAGAATTACAACTGTAAAAAATTTCAACCTTACGTTGTCGGGGAAAATGGCTATGATGGCAACCGACCTAAAACTTGATGCTTCTGCATCCAGTTTAACGGTAGGTGCGAAAGGCATTAACTATGTTGATAATGCCAATGTCGATTTTAATGCGGTACTTGGTGCCGATTTTACGAAAAACATATACACCTTCAAAAAAAATAATCTTAGGGTAAACAACCTACAACTCCTATTTGAAGGTGGAATGAAAATGCCTGACAATAATGTAGTTGTAAACATAAACTTTTCGACTCCTTCAACGGACTTTAAGGATTTGCTCTCGATGGTTCCTGTTATTTATACTAATAATTTTAAAGGAGTTGAAGCGTCGGGTTCGTATGAGTTAAGTGGAAGTATCAATGGTATTGTTGGCGATACTATTTTACCTAATGCCAATGTGAAATTAACGGTAACCAACGGTTTCTTTCAGTATTCCAATTTACCCAAATCGGCTAAGAATGTAAATATTCTTGCCGAAGCCAAATTCGACGGACAAAACATGGACAGTTCAACGGTTAATATCGAAAAGTTCCATTTGGATTTGGACGATAATCCTTTCGATGTTACGTTGCAGGTTAGCAATCCTGTTAGCGACATGCTGGTAAAAGGAGAGGTAAACGGGAAAATAAATTTCAGCACGTTAAGCGACGTTATTCCTCTCGATAGCCTTACGGTTAAGGGTGAGTTGGTAACCGATTTGAAATTTGGAGGAAAACTTTCGTATATCGAAAAAAAGGACTACGACGAATTTAACGCTAGTGGAAAAGCATTATTAAATAACTTTATGCTAAGTACACCCCGTTTGCCGTTGACTTATAAAATTCCCCATGCGGAGGTTTACTTTACTCCTAAATTTGCTGAACTTAAAAGGTTTGAGAGTACTTTTGGAGGTAGTAACTTAAATATTACGGGAAAATTCGAAAATTATTTTCCTTACATATTTAAAGATGGTATTTTAAAAGGTAGTATCAATATTACTTCAAATCTGCTAAATGTAAATGAACTTCTTACAGGAAAATCGTTGCAAAACGGGCAACCTGCCGACACTGTACTTGTAAAGGAAATCACTTTCCCCTCAAATATTGTGCTCGATACGAAGGTTGAGGCTAATAGGATAGTGTACGACAGGTTAGATGTTGCGAATTTTAAGGGTGAAGTGGAAATTGTTAACGGCATTGCCAGGTTAGATAGGCTTTCTATGAATATGCTTGATGGAACTGTAGGTATGAGTGGAATTTACGATCCTCGTAAGCAGGAGAATCCTGAAATTGATTTCGATTTTGTAATGGATAACGTAAATATTTCAAGAACGTTCAACTCGTTTTCGGCATTACAGAAGTTGGCTTCCCCAATGAAAAATATGAACGGAAGTGTATCTACTACTTTTACAGTGAAATCGAAACTAGATTCATCTATGTCTATGGTAACTAGCAGCATTGATGCTCATGGAAATATTAAGTCGAAGAACGTTGAAATTACGAAATCGAAAGTTTTTGGGAAAATTGCGGACATTCTTAAAAAGGAAGAGTATCGCAATCCAAATCTGAAGGATTTGAACATTAACTTTCGGATTAACAATGGCAGGATATACTTCGAACCGTTTAATACGAAAATTGCCGATACCAAAATGAATGTTGGTGGCGATATGGGACTCGACCAAACTTTAAACTTTAAGGCAAAAGTTAGGATTCCTTCTTCGTACTTGGGTGGTGCTGCCAGTGTAGTAAATCAATTGCTTGGAAACATTGGCGCTGCCATTCCCGAAGATATTCGATTCAACTTGCTTATACTCGGAACTTCCGAAAAACCCGATGTACGGGTTGATATTGGTGGCGATTCAAAGTAAAAATTATTTACAATTTCAAAGACCAATAAAGCCATTTTAAGCGTTATGGGCGATTAGCATAATGGCGATTTAATAAGGTGTGCGGTAAATTTATAAAATGAAAAGTAGGTTTAATTTACTTGTATTTCTTTTTTGTAATACGTTAATTTTAGGTGTTTGTGTTTCTCTTTACGGTCAAAATACAACAAGAAAATATTTTGTGCAGGTAGTTGATTCCGAAAGTAAGGAACCGTTGCCGTTTGCAACAATCTTAATAAATAAGAATCCGCATAATGGTGTGGTAACGAACCTTAATGGGTTGGCCCAATTTTTTCTGTCAGAAAAGGACAGCTGCATTCAGGTAAGTTATGTTGGCTATGAAACTAAGGTAGTGCCTCAATCTAAAATCTATCAGGTTGTTGAATTAAAGGCTGTTAATGTTGAAATTGCCGGGGTTGTTGTTTATCCTAGCGAAAATCCTGCTCATCGAATTATAAGAAAAGTAGTGGCAAACAGAAAAGTTAATGATCCTGATAGAATTCCCGAGTGTGTTTGCAATATATACAATAAGAGCACATATGATTATACTATTAACGATGGTTTTATAAATGATACTACGAATCAAGATTTTGTGGATTTTATTCAAAAAAATCATTATTTAATAATGGAATCGGCCACGGAACGTTTTCATAAAGCTCCGGATAAAACATTGGAGAAAATTGAAAAAGTAAGGGTTTCCGGGTTTAAAGATCCCTCATTTGCACCATTGTCCACCGATATTCAACCTTTTCATTTTTATAATCCTTTGATAAAAATTTTTAATATTACTTACCTTAATCCAATAAGTATCGGAAGTTGTAAAAAGTATTCGTTTTTAATAGAAGATACCTTGTATAAAGGGAGCGATACTACTTTTGTTATTTCGTTTAAGCCTAGAAAGAATAGTAATTTTGAAGGGCTAAAAGGATTTTTGCATATCAATACCAACCGATATGCCATTGAAAGCGTTGTTGCTTCGCCGGCAGAAAAAAAGTTAATGACTTTACGCATTCAGCAAAATTACGAATTTAAAAATGGCTACTGGTTTCCATGTGAATTGAAGTCGGAAGTTGAATGGGAAAATATTAACGATCAAAAAATAGGAATTGACTTAAAGTCGGAAAGTTACATTTCTAACTTTAGCGCAAATGTTCCACAGGATTCCATTAAATACACCGAGGAGGTTCTAATCTTCGATAAGATGGCTACCAAGAACGCAGAGGTTGCAATGGAAGGTTTCAGAAGTTCTAACTTGAGTTTAAAGGATTTGCACACGTATGGTACCATGGACAGTATAGGCGAAAAGTATAAGTTCGACTATTGGCAAAGGTTCTTGGAAAAAATGATGGAGTTGAAAATTCCCATTGGCAAGTTTTATATTCCTTTGGACAAACTATATACATACAATAAGTTTGAAGGTAACAGGCTTGGCTTTGGTCTGTTTACCGATGACAAATTCATAAATTGTTTGGAAATTGGAGGTTGGGGGGCCTATGGTTTTAACGATCAGGAATGGAAATACGGGACAAGTATTAAACTTTACTTTGATAGAAAAAGAGAAACATCTATTAGCGCTTCGTACAGTTATGATGCTATTTTCCCCGGGAATGAGGATTTTTCTAGAAAAAGGAATTATATAGAAGGTTATTTTCTGCAGCAGGCTGATTATTCAAGCAGAAAGGAGACTTTTTTTCAAATTAGAATTAGGTATTTACAATTGCAGTTAAGTTTGATGAACGATAAAAGAACTCCTCAGTACGATTATTCGTTTCTACTCAATAATAACTGGGTTAATAAGTACGAAGTTACAGAGATAGGGGCACAAATGCGCTTTGCTTATAGGGAGAAGTACATCTGGCAGTTCAAAAAAAAGGTGTTAATTGAAACAAAGTGGCCGGTGCTTACAGTTGATTATAAAAAGGGGTTAGAAAATTTTTATGGAGGAGAAATCAATTACGATAAACTGTGGGTACAACTTAATTATTCATATCATTTTCCTCGCTTTGGGAAAAGTAATGTTTGTCTCGAAGCGGGGAAGGTATGGGGTAATGTGCCATACTCTTTCCTTTTTTCAGGTGCCGGAGCATGGAGTAACTCTATGCCTGTTGTTGTTGATAACCGTTTCAATACAATGTCCCCAAATCGGTTTGCTAATAATGAGATTTTCAGTGTTTACTATAGCCATAATTTTGGAACACTTTTGTTTGCTACTTCAAAGTGGAAGCCTAAGGTTAAGATAACCCAAGCAATTGGGTTTGGGCGTTTGACAAATAAACAGGTTCATAGCGGGATAACCCTCACGGATATGAGTAAAGGGTATTATGAAAACGGGTTAATTATTGGCGATATTTTGCGTGGCAAAATAATGAACATGTACTATTTAGGTTTAGGTTTGGGTGGGTTTTATAATTACGGTTATTACTCTTCACCTTCTTGGAAAGAGAATGTTAAACTTAAACTCAACTTCAACATTAGTTTTTAAAAAAGTAAAAAGATGCATTTTTTCTTCTTATACAAGGGATAAATGACGGTTTAAAAATCTTCTTTATTTTAAGTGTAAAAGTTCTATTATTGTTAAATAGCCTTAAAATGCAGGTTTTTTACTTTAATCTCTATAATTTTAATAGTATTAATTACTAGGTCAATTAAACTTCTTTTACAAATTTTAATCAATAAGTAAATATTTATTTGTTGATAGTGATTAACTGATTTACATTAAGTAGGTAATACGTATAATATGATTATTTTATTCAAAAGTAAATGCAAGTTTAAATGTACAATACGCTAACTATAAATTGTTTAATAATTTTATGCAGATGAAAAAAAGAATTTTATCAATTTCGTTTATGGTGGCTCTTGCGCTGCTGTGGGCATGTTCATCTAAACCCGAGTATAAGGTTGGAAATGTATATCATGGGTTTAAGTTGGTTGAGCAAAAGTTTGTAAAAGAAGTAAATGCAAACTGCTTGTATTTTATACACGAAAAAAGCGGAGCTAAACTGTTTAAAATTGAGGCCGACGACAATAACAAGTTATTTAATATAGCTTTCGAAACGGTTCCCGAAAATGATTTTGGAACTCCTCATATAATGGAGCATTCCGTGCTAAATGGTTCTAAGAATTTCCCGGCAAAAAGCCCATTTGATGTTTTATCGAAAGGTTCTTTAAATACTTTTTTGAACGCATTTACAGGATCCGATTTTACAACTTTCCCGGTTGCCAGCATGAACGATAAGGATTATTTCAATTTAATGCATGTTTATTTGGATGCTGTATTTAATCCTTTACTTGTTGAAGACCCAAGAATTATGAAACAGGAGGGGTGGCATTACGAATTGGACAGTATTAACGGCGATATTACGTACAACGGGGTGGTGTATAACGAAATGAAAGGGGCCTATTCCGATCCTACAAGAGAATTAGGCTATCAAGTCGATAAAATACTTTTCCCCGATAATACATACGGAGTGGAATCCGGTGGTTACCCAACGGCAATTCCGGGATTAACGCAAGAATATTTTGTTAAGTTTCACGACAAGTATTATCACCCGTCGAATAGTCACATTTTGCTGTATGGTAATGCCGATTTGGATAAGGAACTTGCATTTATCGACTCCGAGTATTTATCGAAGTATGAAAAATCCGACGAAAAAATTGAAATACCGTTACAAAAGCCTTTTGAAGCAAAGAAATATGCCGAAAAGCCATATCCTGTACCCGAAGGCAGCGATTTAAGGGATAAGACCTATTTGAGCTTAAACTATGTTGTTGGCTTGGACACCGATATGGAACTGGGTATAGCCCTTGATGTATTAACAGAGGCTTTGGTTAATAACGAAACGGCTCCATTACGTTTAGCGCTTCAAGAAGCCGGTATCGGCAGGGATGTAAGAGCTTATGTGGATAACTCAAAGCAGAATGTTTTTTCCATTCGGGTTCAAAATGCTAATCCTGAGGATAAGGATAAGTTTGATAAAATTGCTACCGAAACATTTCAGAAAGTAGTTAAGGATGGTTTCGACAAGGAAACAATCGATGGGATTGTGAACCGCTTGGAATTCAACTTGAGAGAAGGAAATACTCCACAAAAAGGGTTGATGGATGTTATGATGAACTATCACGGGTGGTTTTTTGCCAATGATCCTTTCTTAGGTTTGGAATTCGAGAAACCATTAGCAGCAGTAAAACAGGGAATTCAAAATGGTTTGTTACAAAAAATTGTGAAAGAGCAGTTTCTTGATAATCCTCATGCTTTACTAATGGTTTTAGTACCAAAACAGGGACTTGAAAAAGAAATTGCTGAGAAAACTAAAAAGGAATTAGCAGCCTATAAAGCCAGTTTAAGTAAGGAAGAGTTGGAAAAGTTAGTGGAGGATACCAAGGCGTTAAAGGAATATCAGAAGGAAGAAGATACTCCTGAGGCTTTGGCAACAATTCCCATGCTTAAACGTTCCGATATTAGTCCAAACGTAGAATGGTACGATTTGAAAGAGAATAAAGTTGAAGATGTTCCGGTTTTGTATCATCCGGATTTTACTAATAACATTCTTTATGCTAATCTTTATTTCGATTTACGGGCACTTCCGCAGGATTTAATTCCTTATGCGAATTTATTAAACCAGATTATTGGTTTAATGAGTACCGAACATTACTCCTACGGGGATTTGGATAATGCTTTGAATATTAATACCGGTGGAGTTTATACGAACTTAAGTTCGTATTTGGAAAACTATTCTGACGATAATTTGATTCCAAAATTTGTAGTTAATTCCAAGGCATTTACCGAGAAAGGCGATAAACTTTTTGAATTGATTGCTGAAATTTTGAATACTTCAAAATACGACGATGCAGATAGATTAAAGGCAGTGCTAACACGTCAGCAGTCTAGGGTTGAATCGAGAGTTAAAAACAATGGCTTAAACTACGCATTAACTAGGCTAAATTCATATTTTACAAACGACGGCATGTTTGATGAGTTGACCGGTGGTTTAGATTACTATAATTTTCTTACCGATTTAACCGAAAACTTCGATGCAAAGCACAACGAAATAAGTGAGAAACTTGCCCAAACGGCTAAAATCTTATTTACCAAAAAGAACATGATTGCTGCCGTTACTTGTTCTAACGATCAGTACGATACTTATACTAAAGATTTGCAAATACTAATTTCTTCATTGCCAGAGGGTGATGGAAAACTTAACTCATGGAATTTCGATCCTTCGATCAAAAATGAGGGTTTAATGGCTGCATCAAAGGTTCAATACGTAACCGAAGGATACGACTTCAAAAAGTTAGGCTATGAATGGACAGGAAAGATGAGGGTATTAAATCAGATTCTTTCAAGAGATTATTTACAAACTCAAGTTAGGGTAATTGGTGGTGCCTATGGCGGATTTTGCGGTTTTTCTCCAACCGGCAATGCTTATTTTGCATCATATCGCGATCCTCATTTGAAAAAAACTTTGGAAGCGTATGCTAAAGTACCTGAGTTTATCGATAGTTTAAAGGCTTCCGATGATGAAATGACCCGGTATATTATTGGCACCATATCTAATATGGATTATCCGACTACGGCGTCACAACGTGGATCGATTGCCATAAGCAGGTATTTCTATCGTACAACTTTAGATAAGTTAAAAGAGGAAAGAAATCAAGTATTGACTACTACTGTTGACGATATAAGAGGCATGAAAAAAATGGTTAGCGATATTCTTTCTAAAGATGCTATATGTGTTTATGGTAATTCCGATAAGATTGAGGAAAATAAGGATTTGTTTAAATCGATACTTAGCGTAACGAAATAGTTTGGTTGTTTGTACTTAAAAATGCACGGGCCTAAAATGGCGCGTGCATTTTTTATGGAGGGTTATTAACGTGAAATTGATTTAGAATATTATTGTTTTGGAGAATTTTCTAATATATGATTCAACGAATTTGACCTGTTTTCTGAAGTTGGATCTCAAAAATCGAAACGATTTAGTATTTCAAAATTTAGGGTTGAAATAATTCGACTAACTTCCTCTATCTAATTAATTTCGATTTCTTGAAATGACTAATGATTATTTATTTAGAAAAGTCCGACAAGGGCAAAGAGCCAATGAGCGGCAATGCCGGCACAAAGACCTCCTATAGTATGTGATATAATAGCCTTTCCGGTAAGTTCTCTATACCCAAGGGAATCGAGCATTGCGGTATGAGTGCTTAAAAATCCACTCCAACACATACCCATTGCAGTAAATACGGCTATTGCATTGCTATCTATTAACCCTTCGCTTTGAAATCTGGGGATTAACCCAAGCGCGGCGCCAACTGCGCCAAGCGATGTTATTGGAAAAGCAATTAGTTCTGGATTGTGAAATCCGAATAGCCATTCAAATACGAAGTTAATTTTTTGGGCAAGATGAGGTAACAAAGCGATTCCTTCGTATGCTTTCCCTGAATAACCCTCGGGTCCAGGGCCAAAGGTTAGTATCATAACGAACGTTGAGATAATTAATACGCCGGGAATGATTGCAAGACCTAGGTCAACACCCATTTTTCCTCCATCAAGCACAGAATTTAGTACTCTTAAAAAAATGCCGCCCTCAGATTTAAAGGATATTTTTTGTTCATCACCACCTTCCACTTGTTCATACTTTAATTCAGGATATTGCTTAACCGTAAATTTTTGCATCAGCCTTGTGGAAATAATACTTCCAATAATGGCTCCTATTAATCCTATAAATGCCGCGAAGGCATGGCCTCTTCCTGCCATAAATATTATTACAACCAAACCCATTCCAAAGGCTGTACCAAAGTTGGTGAGCGATATTAATTGGTATTTCTTGAAGTAGCGGTTAAAGTTATTGTCTTTTGCAAGGCTGATAATTGCAGGGTTATCGGATAAAAAGGTTAATAACGAACCAAGTGCTGCAACTCCGGGTAGGTTGTAAATAGGTTTCATCAGGGGTTTTAGTATTACTTCGAGCAGGCGGACCACTCCAAACTCGGTTAAAAGTTTGCCAAGCGCTCCCGACAGTACAGTTATCCCCATTATATACAAGACGGTATCTATTAGTAAACTGTAGGAGGTTTGCATAATGGTATTGAGCATGTTAGGAAACCCCATTTTGTTTCCTATAAAAGCAAAGGTTCCAAAAAATATGGTTAGAAATATTCCTGCTTCTAGTCGGCGCTTGGTTAAAAATCTAATAGGTGTATAATTCATGATTAATTTTAATAGTATTATTTTTTCAAAACATCCATTTGCCAGCGTATTCCAACATTAAATGTGTGATATTGAACTCGGTCATTGTTACTTGACCACATTGCATGTATGCGAACATTTTTGCTGTTGTTTATTGGGAAATACTCAACGCCTATGCCATAGAAAAAGTATTTTGTTCCGGGTGTAACATAACGGTCGTATATAAACGAAGCAGTTGGTTTTTGTGCGCTATTCTCATCGTATCCTGCTTTTGCAAGTACGGTTACCTTGTTATTTATGGGATATTGTAAATTTCCTATAATCGAGAAATCGGCAAACAGATTTTTCTGTTGTTCCGAAAACCTATCCATTAAGTCAATTTCAACAGACAGCTTATTTATACTGAATTTGTTGCCTAGTGCAACGTAGTTGATATAGCGATTTTTCTCGTACTCAATTCTATTTATTGAATATATTGTGCTAAATCTGTTAAAGTTACCATACCATATTAAGTTGTAGGCATATATACCTTGTAATGTTTGCGATGTAAAAGGAGAGTTGGTTATTTGAAACCCAAGCGTATGTTTATTATCCGTAGTACTGTAGTTTACTGTACCGCCTATTTGGTAACATATAACGTTATTCCAAAAAGTTGACCAAAAGTATAAGTCTATAGGATTAGCATCGTATTCGTATCCGCCTATGGCAATAACCTGTTTCCCCCCGGAGATAGAAATATTGCTGTTTATTTTGCAAGTAAGGTATAGCCAATCTGTAGCATTAAAGAAACTTTCATAATCTGGTTTGCTGTTTAAAATCAGCCGTTGGCGATACTTATAGGAGAATTTATTGTTGATATCTCCATCTACAATGATATTTAGGTACTTGCCATCGAAACTCGACAGATTAGATAAACTATCTTGATTTGGAATTTTATCCGTAAAGTCGAAACGGGTGTCAAACTTTAATTTAGCGGTTGGTATGGTATCTTGCGATAGAACAATACTCGGTATAAAGACAAATACTCCTAAAAAAGCAATAATAATCCTTCTCATCTCCTCCAGCATTCCTGTATAAAAGTCCGCGAAGATAAGTATTAAAAGCACTTCGAAGCCAACAGAATCGCTGTTTTAGGGCTATGTTATAGAACATTGAAGAAAATTAGAATTTCAATATTCTGATAATTAGATATTTTTAGATAATTGTTTGGGTAAAAAGAATTTGTGTGAGAAATGTCATTTTTTTTGTTGATGTTCAGGTGTTTACCTGTGAAATTGAAGTTACGAAAAAAGGAGGCTTTATAGCCTCCTTTCCAGATTTAGTGCGTTTTATAAATTAGTTACAAAGCGATTCTACCCGTGCTTGGTTAAGTAGTTGCTGAGTTAAAGCGCGAAGTTCGGCTTTAGCTAAAGTATAGTTTACTCCTTTTGCACTTCCGCAAACTGCGTTAAGAACTTGTTCCATCGCATCGTTGCAACCATCAGGATTGTCTTCAGAGTCTTGGGTTTTATCGCAATAATATTTTTGATCGTTGTATTCATAGTAGCAGTTGCCCCCATCGGTTGGACAACATGCATTTGCTATTTCACAACTTTCCGCAGGCTGATATTTATCACAAACATCA